>Ga0194120_10005587_pt1 | contig 18396 bp, 16 predicted proteins | sample TA2MahCa65mmetaG_FD_148642 | JGI IMG/M metagenome (GOLD analysis project Ga0194120, IMG submission 148642) | Freshwater microbial communities from Lake Tanganyika, Tanzania - TA2015019 Mahale Deep Cast 65m | ecosystem: Environmental > Aquatic > Freshwater > Lake | place: Tanzania: Lake...
AACCCCGCGCTCACTCGTCGTCGGCGAAGCTCGGCTCCGCGTCGCGGCCGCTGGACGCGCCGCGGCCCGGCAGCGGCAGGCCCAGGTCGGCGCGCAGGCGCGCGACGTAGCTCTGCACGGTGTCCTCCGCCGCCGATTGCACGTCGAACAGGTCGCCGACCTCGCGCGCCAGCCGCGTGTCGGTTTCGAAATCGAGCGGGTTCTGCAGCAGGTACCGGCGCACGTACTTGCGGAACAGCCGCTTCGACCACCACCAACCCAGCGCCTCGCAGGCGAGCACCGACACGAGCAGCACGCCGATACCGACCACCGGGAAGCGCGGCGCCACAGCGGCCGGCGGCTGGTAGTGCGCCCACAGCAGCGCGCCGAAGCCGGCGATCAGGAACAGGAAGCCGACGTGAACCTGCACGCGATTGAAGATGTAGTCGTGGATCGAGTGCAGGCGCTTGGGACGGCCGGCGAAGTACTCGTCGACCAGCCGGCGCGGATGCCGGAACAAGATCGCATTGGCCAAGAGCAGCGCGCCGACGATGCAGGAGCACAGGCCCAGGCCGCTCCAGTCGAAGGGCGGCGATTCGAGCACCAGGCTGGACGCGGCGGTGGGCATCGGGCGAGCGGGGCAGCGTAGCAGATCGATCCCTGGCACGGGCCGGACGCCGGCTTGGTCCGGAGCGAGCCGACGGCTAAGCTCGGCCGCCAAGGAGATCTCGAGTCCTTGGAGTGTGCTCCGCAGCCTTTGCGCAATCGCCCACCTGGTTGCTTCGTGATCACGTTGATCAAGCAGTTCAAGGAAGAGGGCTTGGTTCACGGGCTGCTCGGCACGACTCAGGCCTAGCCTCGAGCGAGCGGGTCGGCTCGCGCCTGGTGCCGAGCAGCGCATGTCGAACCTCTCGCCTCTCGCCGACCTGCTCGCGCGACCGCGCGCGTGCCGCTGGCTACTCGCGCTCGGGCTCGCGCTCGGACTGGCCGCTTGGAGCGGAGTTCAGCTGTGGCCGTGCCCGCTGCTCGCGGCGACCGAGCTGCCGTGCCCGGCCTGCGGGCTGACGCGCGCGACCGTTGCGCTCGCGTGCGGCGATGCACGCGCGGCGCTGGCGCTGCATCCGTTCGCGCCGCTCGCGCTGCTGTGCGCCGCACTGATCGCGCTCGGCGCCCTGCTGCCGGCGCGCGCCCGCGCCGTGCTCGCCACGTGGGTTGCGCACGCCGACCCGCGCGGGCGCACGCTGCTGGTAGCACTGCTCGCGCTGCTCGCCTGGTGGCTGCTGCTGCGCTTGCCCCACGGGGGCTTCGAACACGCGCCGGGCGCGTCGTTCGGCTAAGCGCCGGGCTGAGCGGGCCAGCGCAGTCCCGGCAGCGTGTACGCCGCGGGCAGCGGGCGCTGCTCGCTCGCGTACTGCGTCGCGAAGGCGGCCACCAACCAGCGCCGGCCGTCGCGCACGAGCAACAGGCTGTCGAGCCCGCGCGTCGCGAGCGCCGCCGCAGCGCGCTCGCCGCCGGCCGCCTCGACTCCGCCGTGCGGCACGAAGCCGTCGAAGACGACGAACGCGTGCGCGATGTCGCCGCACACGTCGATGCGCGCGTGCGTGATGCGCTCGTGGAAGCCGCACTGCCCGATGCGGGACGAGGACAGCGCCTCCTGGAAGTCCTGCAGGAAACCGGTCGCGTCGGAGGCACGCGGGCTGCGGCCGGGCGCGATCGGCGCGACGAAGCACGCGCCCGGCAGGAACAGCGCGCGCTGCGCGTCCCAGTCGGGCTCGGCCCCCGGGTCGTAGCTGAAGGCCGCGTACAGCTCGGCGATCAGCTCGCGCAGCGCGCGCTCGTCTGCGGACGCAACCGTTGCCACCGGATCGGCCGTCTCGAGCGCCGCGGCCGGCGCGCCATCGGCGCTTGCGCAGGCGCCCAGCGTGGAGAGGAAGAGCGCGGCGCCGCTCAGCGCGGCGCTGCCGAGCGCGCGCGTGAGCGGCGCGTGCTGCTGCCAATGCGTCGTGGACATCGCGCGTACTCTAGCGCTCGGGCACGCGGACCGAGCGCGCGTCGAAGCAGGTCATTCCCCCATCGCCGCCGCGCCCGAACGCGCACAGCGTGTGCTCGCCCGCGCCGAAGCGCGCGAGTTCCCCCTCCAGGTACCACGGCCGCGCCAACCAGACCGTCGCGCCGGTGCGCTGCTCGACCACCGCGCCGAGCTCGGCGGCGAATGCGTGCACGGCGTCGATGCGCACGTCGACGGCCTGCGGTTCGCCGTAGGCCGCGGGCAGGCGCACCCAGCCGCCGAAGCGCGCCCAGCCGCGCTCGTCACAGGTCGCGAGCTCGACGCGGCCGCGCGCAAAGGCCGCGTTGACGGGCAGCACGCTCGGAGCGCGGACCGGCGATTCGCCGCGCGCGAGCACGTGCACGTCCTGCGTCAGCCAGATCTCGCACTCCGCGCAGTCGAGCACGCGCAGCCCCGCCTCACGCGCGAGCTCGGCCAGCCGCCGCGGGTGCACGCGCGCCGTGCCGTACTCGTCGACCGACAGGCGCGCATTCTCGCTGTGCCGCTCGTAGCGGAACTCCGGCACCGAGCCCGCCGCATCGGCTCCGTGCGTGCTCAACACGAGCAATCCGTCGGGCGCGAGCGCGGCCCCCAGGTGCGCGAGCCAGGCGCGGAAGCGCGGCTCAGGCAGGTGGCTGAACAGCGAGCCGACCCACACGAGGTCGTGGGGCCCGCCGAGCTCGACCTGTGCCGGCTCGGTCGCCGACGCGAAGGCCGCGCTGCCGTGGCGCGCGCCGACGAACGCGACGGCCTCGGGCAGGATGTCGCTCGCGCGCACGCGCTCGGGCCCGAGCGCGCGCACCAGCCAGCGCGTCGCGCGCCCATAGCCGCACGCGAACTCGAGCAGGCGACGCGCGTCGGACAAGCGGCGCCCCTGGCGCGCGAGCGCATGCTCGAGCACGAGCAGGGCCTCGCGCCCCGAGCGCAGGTACTCGAATTCCGCCGCGTCCTCGGGCAGCCCCAGCGCGCGCATCGTCGCCAGCATCTCGTCGTCCGGGTGGACGTGCGGATCGAGCCGCTCCAGGACGCCGCTCGCGCGCAGGTAGTCGAGAGCGAGGCGGCTGGACAGTGTGGGCACCGGCTGACTCTAGCAAGGCGAGCGCACGCCGCGCGGGCGACACTCGCGCTAGCGAAGCCTAGAATGCGCGGCCCCGTCCATGACCGCACGAGCGCCCATGAGCAACCCCGACCCGTCCGCCGAGCGTGAGCTCGTGCACAAGACCGCCGCGCTGGCGCGCCTGTCGATCGGCGCCGCCGAGGAGGCGCGCCTGGGCGCGCAGTTCGCGCGCATCCTCGGCGCGTTCCACTCGCTGTCCGAGCTGAACGTCGAGGGCGTGCCCGAGACGACCGGCGGGCCGCGCCCCGCCTCGGCCGCCTTCGGCCGGCTGCGCGCCGACGAGCCGCGCGCATCGCTCGAGCGCGCCGCCGCGCTGGTCAACGCGCCGCAACAGGACGGCGAGTTCTACGTCGTGCCGAAGACCGTCGGAGGCCCGTCGTGAGCGCCGCGCCGCTGAAGGGCGTGGTCGAAGGCGCCGCGGCGCTGCGCGCGGGCCGCACCAGCGCGCTGGCCGAGGCCGAGCGCGCACTAGAGCGGCTCGAGCGCACGCGCGGTGCACTGAACGCGGTGCTGGCCGTCGATCGCGCCGGCGCGCTCGAGCGCGCGCGCGCCCTCGACGCGCGACGCGCGCGTGGCGAGGCGCTCGGCGAACTGGCCGGCGTGCCGTTCGCGCTGAAGGCGAACATGTGCCTGTCCGGCGTCGAGGCCAACTGCGCGAGCCGCGTGCTCGCCGGCTACGCGCCGCCGTACACCGCGACCTTCGTGCAGCGGCTGCTGGACGCGGGCGCCAATCCGATCGCGATCGCCAACATGGACGAGTTCGCGATGGGCTCCTCGGGCGAGAACTCGGCCTACGGCACGACCAAGAACCCGTGGGACGTCGCGCGCACGCCGGGCGGCAGCTCGAGCGGCTCGGCCGCGCTGGTAGCCGCCGGCGTCGTGCCCTTCGCGCTCGGCTCCGACACCGGCGGCTCGGTGCGCCAGCCGGCCGCGCTGACGAATCTGGCCGGCTACAAGCCGACCTACGGTCGCATCAGCCGCTACGGGCTGATCGCCTTCGCGTCCTCGCTCGACCAGGTCAGCCCGTTCGCGCGCAGCGTCGCGGACGTCGAGCTCGTCACGCGCGTGATGAGCGGCCACGACGAGCGCGACACGACCTCGCTGCCCGAGCCGGCCTTCGCGGCGGAGCCCGAGCCGGCCGCGCTCGCGGGCCTGCGCATCGGGGTGCCGCGCGAGTACTTCCCGGCCACGCTCGATGCAGCCGTGCGCGCGCGCTGCGAGGCCGCGCTCGCGGAGCTCGAGCGCGGCGGCGCGCGCCTGGTCCCGGTCTCGCTGCCGCACTCCGAGCACGCGATCGCCACCTACTACGTGGTCGCGACGGCCGAGGCCTCGAGCAACCTCGCGCGCTACGACGGCGTGCGCTACGGCCCGCGTCGCGACGGCGACGGATCGCTGCAGTCGATGTACGCGGCGACCCGCGCGCAGGGCTTCGGCGACGAGGTCAAGCGCCGCATCCTGCTCGGCACCTACGTGCTCTCCTCCGGCTACTACGACGCGTGGTACCGGCGCGCGCTGAAGGTGCGCACGCTGCTGTTGCGCGACTTCGAGCGCGCCTTCGAGCGCTGCGACATCGTGGCCGGCCCGACCTCGCCGACCGCGGCGTTCAAGCTCGGCGAGAAGACCGACGACCCGGTCGCGATGTACCTGTCGGACGTGTTGACCGTGCCGGCCAGCCTGGCGGGGCTGCCGGCGCTGTCGCTGCCGTGCGGCTTCCTCGACGCGGGCTCCAATCGTCTGCCGGTCGGCCTGCAGCTGATCGGCCCCGCGCGCGCCGACGCGCGCGTGCTCGCGCTGGGCCGCCGCTACCAGCAACTGAGTTCCTTCCACACCGAACTGTCGCCGCTGGCGCGCGAGGTGGCCGCATGAGCGCAACCCAATCGACGACCGCGAGCGCCGCGACCGCGCCGGATCCGGCGCGCTGGAAGGGCTGGATTCCCGTCATCGGCCTCGAGGTCCATTGCCAGCTCAGGACGCGCACCAAGCTGTTCTGCGGCTGCGAGTACCGCTTCGGCGCCGAGCCGAACACGCGCACCTGCGCGGTCTGCACCGCGCAACCGGGCGCGCTGCCGGTGCTCAATCGCGAGGCGCTCGCCTATGCGATCCGCGCAGGCCTCGCGCTCGGCGCCGACATCGCGCCGTGGAGCAAGTTCGACCGCAAGAACTACTTCTACTGCGACCTGCCGAAGGGCTACCAGATCAGCCAGTTCGACCGCCCGTTCTGCACCGGCGGCGGCATCACGCTCGAATCCGGCCACCGCATCCGGCTGACGCGCATCCACCTCGAGGAGGACGCCGGCAAGGCGATCCACGACCGCGGCGCGCACACGCTGGTCGATTTGAATCGCGCCGGCGTGCCGCTGATCGAGTCGGTCACGGAGGCCGACGTACGCTCGCCCGAGGAGGCGCACGAGTACCTCGAGCGACTCAAGGAGATCCTGCTGCACGCCGGCGTCTCCGACTGCGACATGGAGAAGGGCTCGCTGCGCGTCGACGTCAACGTGTCGATCCACCGGCCCGGCGAGGGTTGGCGCAAGCGCGTCGAACTGAAGAACCTGAACTCGTTCCGGAACGTCGCCGCCGCGATCGAGCACGAGATCGCGCGGCAGATCGCGATCTACGAGAGCAACGATCCGAGCCAGCAAGTGGTGCAGGAAACGCGGCTCTACGACGCGCAGGCCGGCGTCACGCGCTCGATGCGCGGCAAGGAGGAGGCGCACGACTACCGCTACTTCCCCGAGCCGGACCTCTTGCCCGTTCAGATCGATGCGGCCTTCCTGGCCGAGCAGCGCGAGAAGCTCGGCGAGTCGCCGACGGCGCTGCGCGAGCGCTACCAGCGCGAGCTCGGCCTGTCGGCCTACGACGCCGGCGTGCTGACCGCCTCGCCCGCCGTGTCGCGCTGGTTCGAGGAGTGCGCGAAGCTGTGCGGGAGCCCGAAGGACGCCGCGAACTGGATCCAGAACGAGATCCTGCGCGGGCTGTCGAACGAGCAGCGGCCGGCCGCCGCGATCGCCGAGCTGCGCGTGACGCCGGCCGGGCTCGCGCAACTGATCGGGCTGGTGCAGAAGGGAACGCTGAACGTGCCCGGGGGCCGACAAGTGCTGCGCGCGATGCTCGAGACGGGCAAGGATGCGGCGGTGCTGGTCCGAGAACTCGGGCTCGAGCAGGTCAGCGACACCGGCGCGCTCGAGCAGTGGTGCCGCGAAGCGCTGGTCGGCAAGGACAAGGTGATCGCCGACGTGAAGGCCGGCAAGGAAAAGGCGATCGGCGCGCTGGTCGGCCCGGTGATGAAGGCGTCGAAGGGCGCGGCGAACCCGCAGGTGGTGACGGAGATCCTGCTGCGGCTGGTGCGCGAGCTGCCGTGACCTTGCCGGAGCTCCCGCTGCACGAGCAGCACTGCCGCCCACTCGGCCCCACGCACGCCCTCGATCACGCGGCCGCCGAGAGCGCGCTCGCGCGCCTCGACGCGGGTTGGCGCATCGCCGGGACCGAATCCGCCCTCGCGCTCGAGCGCGAGTTCCGCCTGTCCGACTTCGCCGCCGCGCTGGCCCTGGCCAACGCGATCGGCGCGCTGGCCGAGGCCGAGGACCACCATCCCGATCTCGAACTCGGCTGGGGCCGCCTGCGCGTGCGTTGGACGACGCACTCCGCAGGCGGCCTGACGCTCAACGATTTCATCTGCGCGGCGAAGATCGATCGCCTGCCCCCATGAGCACGAACGCGTCCCCCGACCCCACGCCACGCGGCGGCCGCATCCCCGTTCGCGAGCTGATCGACCTGCCGGCGCTCGAACGCGCGCGCGGCCGCGCGCTGAGCCCGGCCGAGCTGCGCGCAGCGCTGCCGCGCGGCTGGGTGCCCGACGACGCGCACCCCGGCTACGCTCGGCGCGACGGGCGGCTCCTGTTCTCCGAGAGCTGGATCCTGCTCACCGCGCTGGTGACCTTCGGCTGCCTCGGCCTGTTCTTCCTCTGGTCGGCACTGCCCAGCGGTTGGAGCGGAATCGCACGCTTCGGCCTGCTCGTCGGCGGCGTCCTCGTGGTCGGCGGTCTGGTCGCGCCGCGCATCACGCGCGCGCTGCAGCGGCGCTGAGCCGCCGCGGGAAGAGCGCGTCCGGCGGCTGGACGCGCACGATCTCGAATTGGAACTCGCATTTGGGCGCGCCGAGCGCACAATCCGCGTCGCCGAAATGCGGAATCCTGGTGTCCGGGACCCGCTGCTCGGACTAGATCGCAGCAGCGATCCCTCGCCCCCGGCGGATCGCGACCCCGCGGCGGCGTCTTCCGGCCCGACGTCGCCCGCCAGCGCCCCTCCTCCACCCGATGCCCCGCCTCCCTCGCGCGGTGCGCGCTCGTTGCACGAGTGCGCTCGCCGCGCTGCTCTCCCTCTTCACGCTGCAAGCCTGCTCGAACGGCGACGTCGAGTTCGAGTCGCAGAACGAGCTCGTCATGACGCCGCAGGTCGTCGGCCGCTTCGAGCTCGCCTGCCCGCAGACCACCGTGTTCCCGCTCGAAGGCACGTTGCCGGTTCCTCCGGGCACATGGTTCGAAACGCCGCAAGGCCGCGCGTTCTTCCTGCGCGGGCCCGACGGCGCGGTCGTGCACGCGCAGACCGAGATCGTGTCGCGCTATCCGGACGCCGCCCAGGGCGCCGACGTCGTTCAACTGATCGCGCGCGTGCAGCGACCGCCGGCGACGGCGGTGGGCGCGACCCTCGGGTACGACGTGATCTATTTCCAGCCGCAGGGCTCGCACGCGCTGCTGCCCCCCGGGTACGCGCTCGGCAATGAAGCGTCGATCGAGCTCCCCGACGTCGTGACGAACCTGCTCGGGCAGTCGGGCGCGTTGGTCGTGCGCGCGCGCGACGCCTACGACAATCAGTACGCGGCCCTGATCGACACGCACTCGGCCTTCCTCGGCAGCGGCCAGGCGACCAGCGGTGTGATGACGCGCAACGGACACCAGGTACAACAGGCGCGCCTGTATTCGATCCTGCAGCCGGTGCTGGCCGGCCCGACGCCGAACACGTTCCTGCCGCACCTGTTCTCGGTGCACGCCTACGTCAGCGCCTATTCGAAGGAGCGCGCGCTCACGTTCGACCTGCGCGTGTCCAACGGCGGCAGCGGCGCCGATCCGGTCGATCCGCTCGACGATCCGCTGGGCCGCGAGTACTTCAAGAGCCTCGAACTGATCGTCCCGAACGGCTGGCTCGTGCACGCGGCAGTCGAGGATCCGTACCTGGGAACCGCCTACGCGCTGCCCGGCGGATTCAAGGCCGTCCCGCTGGTCAAGCCGATCGCGGGCGGGAAGATGCACGTGATGCCGTCGCAGGCGCAGTTCCAGCGCCGCCTCGTGCTCGCGCCGACGGCGGCGCCCGGCCAGCCCGATTGGAAGAGCGCGCAGGTGCTGTTGCGGCGCGAGCAACTGGCGTTCTGCCGTCCCAATGCGCTGCCCGCCTCGGGAACGCCGAGCGAGTCGTGGTGGTCGTGGTGGAACCCCGCCACCGCGCGCTACTTCCCGCAGCGCCACGCGCTGCCGCGCCTGGACCACATCGCGCTCGCGCCGCTGCTCGCCCAGCAGCAGGCCGATCTCGACAAGCTGGTCGCGCACGTGCAGAGCGGCGCTTCCTATGGCGCGCTGCCGGTGCCGAGCCCCGGCCTGGGCTGGGCCCACCCGTGGGGCGTCGCCTACGGCGGCATGAGCGGCGGCGACGAGATCGTGCTGTGGGAGGGAATCGAGTGCGCGTGGAGCGCGTCGAACGCCGGCTACCGGCTGTTCGAGCTCGCGCACCGGATGAACAACGACCGCCAGGCGGTCGCGCTGTTCGACCGCGACGGCGAGCCGACGCGCTTCGAGCAATGGGTCGAGCAGGGCCCCAACGGCCCCTACGTCGACATGTTCTTCTACATGACGCTGAAGCCGGGCAACGATCCCTTCGGCTTCGATGTCGCGCCGACCTTCCAGGAACAGTACGTGCTCGCCAACGGCCTGGCGCCCGACTGGGAGGACGATCTGGCGCTGTACGAACCGCACGACCAGCAGCACCTGGTGCGCTACCTGCGCTGCGCGCAGGTGCTCTCCTGGCTGGGCAACGACGCGCTGGCCAAGGACGACCTCTCGATGCAGGCGCAGCTCGTGCGGCTGTCCTACCACCCGTACTACAACTCGATCTACAACCACGTCTCCGACACGGGCCTGTTGTACGACCAGAAGGAGGTCGCGCTGCACCCGCATTCGGGCTTCGACATCGGTCGCGGCGAGGGTTGGGCCTTCCAGGCGCTGAACAGCGCTTACGCGCTCGCGGAGCCACAGTGGCGCGCGCTAACGCGACCGTACTTCGACCAGCTCGTCGATCTCGTCGCTACCGGTCAGAGCTCGTGCACGGGGATCCTGCAGTCCTACGCCTACGAGAAGATCCTCGAGGGCAAGTACCACGCGCGACAGTCGATCGAGTAGGCGATCCTCGAGAATGCGCTGTGGTCGATGATGGAGACGGTCTACCGCGGCGCGGACGACCTGCGCGCCTCGCAGCTCAAGGCGGTGATCGCCCTTTCGACGACGTCGATGACGTCGTTCCCGGCCTGGAGCGAGGAACTCGACGGACCGCTCGCGCAGGTCGCGGTCGCTCCGCTGGACCCGAACATGCCGCCTTTCTGCGCGTGGCTCCCGTACGACGGCGCGTCGGACTGGGTCGACGACTTCCAGACCTGGTCGTCGTTCGCGTACGGGTACGAGCTGACGAAGCTGCCGGTGTTCCTGGTGCGCGCGCAGCAGATGGCCAAGGGGCCGCTGCTGGAAAAGATGAATCAGGCCGGGACGGCGAACCTGGGCAACCGCGCGGCGCTGCTGCGACTGGCGCAGGATCTGTGACCCTGATCGGGTGCCCGACGCAGGCCGCGGACGGGCGCGCTCGAAGCTGGACCGGACTTGACGGCCGCCATCGCGAGGCCGCGCGGCAACGGGACTTCAGGTTTGCGCCTGCGGGGCGCCCCAACGCGCGGTCCCCGTGCGGATCGCCAGCTCGAGTTCCTTCGAGTCGAACGGCTTCCTGAGCAGCACGACGCCGTGCGTGCGGCACAGCTCGTCGATCCGCCCCTGCCGATCGTAGCCGGTCATCAGGATCACGGGCAGCTCGGGCCGCAGCGCGCGCACGCGCAAGAGGACCTCGTACCCCCCCATGCCCGGCATCGACAAGTCGAGCAGCACGAACGCGAACTGCGTTTCAGCGCGTTCGACGGCCTCCAACGCGGAGCGACCATCGGCGGCCGTCTGAGCGCGGTAGCCGAGCAGCGCGAGCAGTCCCGAAGTCGCGGCGCGTACGGCCGGATCATCGTCGACGACCAACGCCGCAGGCGAATCGTGCGGCGCGGCCGGCAGGGCAGGCACTGGAGCGAGCTCCGCCGCGGCGAGTTCGCGAACCGGGAGACAGACGGTGAACGTCGCGCCGCGGCCCGGATCGCTCGCGACGTGCACCTCGCCGCCGTGGCCGTGCACGATGCCGTAGACAGTCGACAGGCCCAAGCCCTTGCCGTCGGGCTTGGTCGTGTAGAACGGTTCGAACAAGTGCTCGCGTACGCCGTCCGCGAGACCGGGACCCGAGTCCTCGACGACGATGTCCACGCACGATTCGACCGGGGGCGCACCGAGGGCGCCGTTCGAAGCGCTGCTTGCCGCCGAGGCATGGTGGCGGGTCCGCACGCTGACGCGACCCGCATCACCAGCGGCCTCGGCCGCGTTCTTGAGCAGATTGAGGAGCACGCGCTCGATCTGCGCCGGATCGGCGGCGAGCGCAGGCACCTCGGGCGACAGATCGAGCTCGATGCGCCGACCGGGAAACGCGACGCGCACGAGGCGCGCCGTGCGCTCGATCAGCGCGGCGAGGTCGATGCTCTCGCGACGCGGAATCGAGCGGCCGGAGAACGTCAGCAGCTCCTCGGCAAGCAGCGCCGCGCGACGCGAGATCCGCACGATCTCGTCGAGGTGCCCGGTCGCGCGCGTGGCTCCAGGCGGCGCGCCGCGCGCGAGCTCGGCGTGCCCCAGGATGCCCGTCAGCAGGTTGTTGAAGTCGTGCGCGAGCCCGCCCGAGATCAGCCCCAGGCTCTCGAGCTTGTGCGCTCGCGCCAGGCGCAGCTCCATCTCGCTCGCGCGGGCCAACGCTTCGTGCGCGCGGCGCTTGTTGCGATAGCGGCTCCAGCCCAGGAGCGCCACGAGCAGCAGGGCCAGCGCGCCGCCGGCCAGCGCCCAACGCAGCAGCCGCTCGCGCTCGCCGCGACTCTGCTGCAGCGCCGCCTCGCGCTGCAGGATGTCGATCTGGCGCTCGCGCTCGTGCAGACCGAGTTCCGCGTTCTTGGTCGCGAAGCTCGACAACCGCTCGAGCTCGGCAAGCTCGCGCGCAAGTTCGAACGCCTCGCGCAGCGCAGCGAACGCGGCGAGCGGATCCCCCGCCGCGAGCTGCGCCTCCGACAGCGCGCGCAGGACTTCCACGCGCTGCGACTTGGCCTGGATCGCCTCGCTCAGCTCGAGCGCTTCCGAAGCCGCGCGCAGTGCTTCCGCCGGCCGGTCGAGCGCCGCGTGCGCCAGCGACAGTCGCCGCAACGTCGAAACCATGCCCGGCGTCTGTCCGGCGGCGCGCTGCGTCTCGAGCGCCTGCTGCAACAGCGGCACGGCGCCCGCCGCGTCGCCGAGCGCGACGCGCAGCGCGCCGATCGACGAAAGCGAGAGCGCAACCGCGGAGTCCACACCCGCGGCGGCGCGCAGCGCCAGCGCCTCCTCGTGGAGTTCGACGGCCTCGTGGTAGCGCTCGCCGAGCGAGGCCAGGTCGCCCAGGTTCGCCAGCGTCGCGGCCAGCGCCAGTCCGTCGCCCGCGGCGCGAGCGATGTCGCGTGCCCGCTCGAAGCAAGCGCGCGCGCCGTCGAGCTGCCCGGCGTTCATGCGCAAAACGCCGAGGTTGTTCAGCACGGTGTACAGGCTTGCAGCGTCGCCGCGCGCCTCGGCGAGCTGCACGCAGCGCGTCCATGCCTCGAGCGCCAGGTCGCGCTCGCCGGCGCGCTCGTGCGCCGCACCGAGCAAGTTGACGGCCCCGAATTCGAGGTCGGAGCGCCCGCCGCGCCGCGCCAACTCGGCCGCCTCCCGGGCGCTCGTGATCACTCGCGCGAAATCGCCGGTCTGCACGCACGAGAAGGCGATGTAGTAGCGCGCGAGGAGCAGCGTGCCCTCCGCGCCGCGCGCTGTCGCCAGCTCGGCGGCGCGCGCGAGCTCGACCACGGCTTCTTCGTGACGCTGGCCGTCCATACAGGCCTCGCCCAGCCGCAAGCGCACGGTCATGGCGAGCTCGCCGGTCGATGCGGTCCCCAGCGCGTCGAGCGCCGCTCGACCGAGCTCGATGCGTTGCTCGACCGCCGTCTCGGGCAGCGCGCGCATCCGCGCGAGCAGTTCGGCGGCGCGGGCCTCATCGGCCGGGCTGTCATCGGCCGATGACAGCAGGACCGGCGCGGATGCGGGCGGATCTTGTGCCGAACGCGCGCCGCCGGCTGCGCAAAGCGCCAGCAACAGCGCGGTCCAGGAGCGGCAGGTCACCTCGGCAAGCTTAGGTCCGCGCTCGCCGCAGACAAGGGCAGCGCCGGAGCGGCCCGCTCCGCGATCACTCCCACTCGATCGTGCCGGGCGGCTTCGACGTGATGTCGAGCGCGACCCGGTTGATCCCGCGCACCTCGTTGATGATGCGGTTGGAGATCTTCGCCAGGAGCTCGTGCGGCAGGCCGGCCCAGTCGGCCGTCATCGCGTCCTCGCTCGTGACGACGCGCAGCACGCAGGCCTCCTCGTAGGTCCGCGCGTCCCCCATCACGCCGACGCTCTTCACCGGCAGCAGCACCGCGAAGTACTGCCACAGGCCCTTGTGCAACCCGGCCGCCTCGATCTCGCTGGTCACGATGTGATCGGCCTCGCGCAGCACGTGCAGGCGCTGCGGCGTCTGCTCGCCCAGGCAGCGCACGGCGAGGCCCGGCCCCGGGAAGGGTTGGCGCGCCACGATCTCCTCGGGCAGCCCGAGGTGCCGGCCGATCGCGCGCACCTCGTCCTTGAACAGCTCGCGCAGCGGCTCGACGAGCTGCATGTCGAGGTCCTCGGGCAGGCCGCCGACGTTGTGGTGGCTCTTGATCACCGCGGTGTTGCCGCCGTGCGCGGCCACCGACTCGATCACGTCCGGGTAGAGCGTGCCCTGGCCGAGGAAGCGGGCGTGCTCGAAGCGCTTCGCCTCGGCGCGGAAGACCTCGACGAACTCGTGGCCGATGCGCTTGCGCTTCTGCTCGGGATCGGTGATGCCGGCGAGGCGCTGCAGGAAGCGCTGCGACGCGTCGACGACGGTCAGATCGATGTGGAAATGGCCGCGGAAGGTGCGCTCGACGATCTCGCGCTCGCCTTTGCGGAGCAGGCCGTTGTCGACGAAGATGCAGTGCAGCCGCGAGCCGATCGCGCGCTGCACGATCACGGCGGCGACCGAGGAATCGACGCCGCCGGACAGACCGAGGATCACCTCGCCCTTCGGCCCGACCTGCGCGCGGATCTTCTCGACCTCGCGCTCGACGATCGCGTCGGGCTTCCAGTCGCCCGCCAGAGCGCAGGTGGAGTGCAGGAAGTTGTCGAGGATCTCGCGGCCGCGCACGGTGTGGCTGACCTCGGGATGGAATTGCAGGCCGTAGAGCCGGCGCGCTGCGTCTTCCATCGCCGCATACCGGCAGGTGTCGGAGCTCGCCAGCGCCTGGAATCCGGCGGGCAGCGCGGTCACCGAGTCCCCGTGGCTCATCCACACGACGGTGTGGCCGTCGACCGTCTCCAGCGGCCCGTGCGGCAGCGCGACCGCGATCGAGGTGCGGCCGAACTCGCGCTTGCCGGTCGACTCGACCTTGCCGCCGAGCACGTGCGCCATCCACTGCATGCCGTAGCAGATGCCTAGCACGGGCACGCCCAGTTCGAGCAGCTCGCGCGGCACCTTCGGCGCGTCCTTCTCGTAGACGGAAGCGGGCCCGCCCGAGAGCACGATGCCGGCCAGATTCATCGCGCGGGCGCGCTCGAGGGCCTTGGCGGGCGGCGCGATCTCGCTCCACACGCCGGCCTCGCGCACACGGCGCGCGATCAACTGCGCGTACTGCGCGCCCATGTCGACGACGAGGACGCCGCGCGGCGAGACTGAGCTCGTTGAGGCAGGGCTCATGCGCTACTCCTGGAAGTAGTTCGGGGCTTCCTTGGTGATCGTGACGTCGTGCGGGTGGCTTTCCTTGATGCCGGCCGCCGTCACGCGCACGAAGCGCGCCTTCTCCCACAGCTCCTGGATCGTGCGCGCGCCGCAGTAGCCCAGTCCCGCGCGCACCCCTCCGACCAGCTGGTACACGAAAGGCGAGAGCGGGCCCTTGGCCGGCACCATCCCCTCGATGCCCTCGGGCACGAGCTTGTCGGTCGGCACGTCGCCCTGGCGATAGCGCTCCTTGCCGCCCTCGACCATCGCGCCCAGCGAACCCATGCCGCGCACGGATTTGAAGGCGCGGCCCTTGTACAGGATCGTCTCGCCCGGGCTCTCGTCGACGCCGGCCAGCAGCGAGCCGACCATCACGGAACTCGCACCGAAGGCCAGCGCCTTGACCAGATCGCCCGAGAAGCGGATGCCGCCGTCGGCGATCAGCGGAACGCCGGCCGGGCGCAGCACCGCGGCCACGTCCTGGATGGCGGAGAGCTGCGGTACGCCGACGCCGGCGACGATGCGCGTCGTGCAGATCGAGCCGGGCCCGATGCCGACCTTGACGCCGTCGGCGCCGGCCTTGACGAGCGCTTCGGCCGCCTCGGCCGTCGCGACATTGCCGGCCACCACGTCGACGTCGTGGCGGCGCTTGAGCTCGCGCACGGTGTCGACGACGTTGGCCGAGTGGCCGTGCGCGGTGTCGACGACCAGCACGTCGACGCCTGCGCCGACGAGGCCCGCCGCGCGCTCGTGGTCGTGCACTCCGACGGCCGCCGCGACGCGCAACCGGCCGCGCGCGTCGGTGGCCGCGCTCGGATAGCGCGACAGCATGTCGAGGTCCTTCATCGTGATCAGCCCGCACAACCTGTTGCCGGCATCGACGATCAACAGCTTCTCGACCTTGTGCTTGTACAGGAGCTGGCGCGCGTCATCGAGCGAAGTCCCGGGCGGCGCGCTGACCAGGTTCTTGCTCGTCATCACCTGTCCGACCGGCGTGTCGGCGCTGGTCTGGAAGCGGCAGTCGCGGCGCGTCAGGATCCCGACCACGCGGCCGGAGTCGAGAATCGGCAGGCCCGAGATGTTGTGGCGCGCCATGATCTCGCGCGCCTCCTTCATGCTCGCCGTCGGAGGCAGCGTGACCGGGTCGAGGATCACGCCGTTGGCCGAGCGCTTGACCTTGTCGACCTCGCGGATCTGGTTCTCGATGGTGAGGTTGCGGTGGATCACGCCGATGCCGCCCTCGCGCGCGAGCGCGACCGCGAGGTTCCAGCCGGTGACCGTGTCCATCGCGGCCGAGCACAGCGGGATGTTCAGCGTCACGTTGCGGCTGAAGCGCGTGCCGACCTCGGCCTGGCGCGGCAGCAGGTCGGAGTAGCGCGGGACCAGCAGGACGTCGTCGAAGGTCAGGGCTTCGGGCAGCTCGCGGGGCATGGAATGCGATCCGGAAGGGGTGGCCACCAAAACGCCGACTCTAAGGCTCCCTGGGGCCGGTTCCAAGCGTTCGGAGGCGCCCCCCGAGGGCTGATTCACAAGCCCGATGACAAGACCGGTACATTATGGGAGACTTTCCGGTTCGCCGAACCCGTGAGGAATTCGGCAAGCCCAACTCTCTGCGGAGCGCTTCAAAGGCGCCACAACTTGGCGTCTCCGTACTCCGCATACCCCCAACCCGACTGCTTCCCATGACTCTCCGTATGTTCCGTTCCAACCATTGGTCCCTGCTCGCCGCCTCGGCAGCGCTCCTTCCCGTCCTGGCCGGTTGCCAATCCACTCAGAAGGAACAGGCTCCCGCGCCGGTCGTGGTCAAGCCGCAACCGAAGGCCGAGCCCAAGGCCGAGCCCAAGCCGGTCGTCAGCGCCGGTGCGGTCTCCATGGCGTTCCCGACGGGCGATCCTTCGACCAGCGCCGTGCTGCTCGAGAAGTTCGTTCCCTCGACCGTCGTGATGGGCCAGAACTTCACGTACGAGATCCGCGTCAAGAACCTGACCGGCATGTCGCTGGAGAACGTCGTCGTCTCCGAGCAGATGTCGCCGAACTTCAAGGTCGCGAACCAGTCGCCTCAGCCGAACATGGTCGGCATGGTGGCCAACTACACGTTCAAGAACATTCCGCCCAAGGGCAGCGAGACCATCAAGATCACCGGCGCGCCGAACGCGAAGGACTCGATCTCCTGCTGCGCTTCGGTCACGTACAACCAGATGTTGTGTGCGCAGACGAACGTGATCCAGCCCGCACTGAAGGTCGCCGCCGCCGCTCCCGCGGAAGTGCTGATCTGCGACGAATTCCCGGTCGAGTTCACCGTCACCAATCCCGGCGACGGCAGCACGGCCGACGTCAAGGTCATGGCCACGCTGCCCCAGGGCCTGGTCGCGAAGAACGGCTCCAGCCAGGTCGCGCTCGACGCGGGCGTGCTGAAGCCCGGTGAGTCGCGCAAGGTCGCCGTGATGGCGAAGGCCTCGAAGACCGGTTCCTACGCCAACGCGGCCAAGGCGACGGCGGCCAACAACCTGTCCGCCGATTCCAACACCGTTACGACGGTCGTGCGCCAGCCGGTGCTCGCGGTCGCCTGCAACGCGCCGGCCGAGCGCTACATCGGACGCAAGGCCACCTACGATTTCACGGTCACGAACAAGAGCGACGTGCAGTCGCAGAACACCGTGATCGAGGCCTCCGTGCCGGCCGGCGTCCAGGTCAGCGAGATCTCCGACAATGGCAAGCAGTCCGGCGGCATGGTCCGCTGGGATCTGGGCACGCTGGCGGCCGGCGCGACGAAGAAGCTGTCGCTGGCCTACAACTCCACGGCGGCAGGCAAGTTCACGACGACGACCAGCGCCAAGGCGCTGTGCGCCGAGCCGGTCAGCTGCCCGTCGCAGACCGAGTGGAAGGGTATCCCGGCCGTGCTGCTCGAAGTGGTCGACAGCCCGGACCCGGTCGAGGTCGGCGAAGCGACGACCTACACGATCGACGTGACCAACCAGGGCTCGGCCCAGGCGACGAACGTCAAGGTCGTGGCCTACCTGCCGGCCTCGGAAGGCTATGTCTCTTCGCAGGGCCCGACGGCCGGCACGGCCGACGGCTCGACGATCACGTTCGCTCCGGTGGGCGTGCTCGCGGTCGGTGGACGCGTGCAATACAAGGTCGTGGTCAAGGGCCTGAGCCCCGCGGACGCGCGCATCCGCGTCACGATGAACTGCGACCAGCTCACGGGTGAGCCGGTTCAGGAAACCGAGTCGACGACGATCTACCAGTAGTTCGTCACGGGACCTGGCGATCCCCTCGCGGGGATCGCCAGGAACGCAAGCCGGGCGGCGCTCCCCACAGGAGCGCCGCCCGGCTCGCTTTCCGGTACCGAGCCTATTCCTGCTCGATTTCCTGCTTCAGCTTCTCGAACTCGGCGTCGGCGTTGGCATCGGTGATCGCCTGCTTGGCCTTGGCCGCGAGCTCGGCATCGGTGGGAGCAGCGGCGGCATCGGCGCCGCTGGAGCCGACGGACGCCGGAGCCGAGTGCTCGTGGGTGCCGCAACCGATCGAAAGCCCGCCGCTCGCGACGAGCGCGAGCAGCAACACGGGACGAAGTTTGGTTCTTTGCATGGAGGATTCCTGATTCTCGGTTTCGCGGGGAGTCGCGAGTCCTACTTGTCCTTGTCCTGGCCGCGGCCATTGCCGCCGCGCTCGTTGCCGCCGCGAGCCGCCTCGCCGCGCATTTCGCCCTGTTCGGCGGCCTTGGCGCGCCGGCGCGCGTGCTTGTCCTGTTCCTTGCGCATCAGCTCGTCGATCGCCGCGATGCGCTCGTTCTGCCCCTTGGCGACAGCCAACTCGCGCAGGCGCCGCAGCCGCGCCAGCTTGTCGCGGTGTTCGACTTCCTCGGGGTCCTGCCCGGCGTTGCGAACGCGCGCCGGGGTCGCATCCGCCGGAATCGGACGCTGCGCGTCGGGCTGCTCGGCACCTCGCACGCGCTCCGGGGTCGCGTCGGCCGGAACCGGGCGCTCGGGCGGCGTGGGCCGCGTGGGAGCGGCCGGGCGCTGGGCCT
>Ga0194120_10005595_pt1 | contig 18374 bp, 7 predicted proteins | sample TA2MahCa65mmetaG_FD_148642 | JGI IMG/M metagenome (GOLD analysis project Ga0194120, IMG submission 148642) | Freshwater microbial communities from Lake Tanganyika, Tanzania - TA2015019 Mahale Deep Cast 65m | ecosystem: Environmental > Aquatic > Freshwater > Lake | place: Tanzania: Lake...
ACACAACGCCGAATGATCGCCGACCGAACACGAGCGGAGCGCTGCCGACTAGCGGTAGGCTGGATTGCCCCATGAACCAGCGCCAACCCAGGGTTTGGGCAAATCCAACCGCATTCTGACCCTATAGTGCGAAAGCGTGGGAGCCGCTGCCTCACGTGTCCGATTCGCCTGTCTTGCGGGTTGCCCACAGACTAGGCGAGAGATACTGCCGTTTCGCCGTCTGCCTGCGTGGCCGACGGCGACCCTTTTGCCGATCTGGAGGGGAAAAGTCGGTGTTTGGCCGGATCTGCGAGAATGGATCTGGGCGGCATGGACTTGGAGCCCCCCGGTTAGGAAACTATCGAATCCGTGAAATGCCAAGCCAGTCGGGTTCGTGGCGGCCGCGGTCAGGTTCTTATGAGGCGCGTCCGGCAGTCATGGGGGTAGAAAATGCATGGCTTCGTCTCCTGCGCATCGCCAATCGAGCCTGGTTCCCCTTATTCAAGAAGCATCTCAAAGATGAGGAGATTGCTGAGCTTGAGCTGGTGACAGAAGCCATCTCTTGGGCTCCGATAGGCTCACTTTGCAGGCTCTGCGGTAGAGATCCTAGCTATCTTGGCCCGGCGGGGGTTCTGCATCGTCTTCGCGATCATCGACGAAGAAGTCCTCGGCCTCTTCGAGAGAGTACTCGGTCAAGTCCGCGAGCTCCGGCAGGGCCGGGTCGCCGTGGAGGAACCGCAGGTCCAGCGCCTCGACGGTGGCCCGGATCATGGTCCGGACGGGCTGGTTAGCGCACCGGGCCTGTATCTCGGGAATGTCGAGGTGAGCCGGCCAATCGTAGGCGGCGCCATGAAGTTCTACGATACGGCCAAGGATTCCTCGCAGGGCATCGGAGTGAATCGGGCCGATAATCGGGCACTGCGGCGAAAGCGTGCGGTCGAAGAGGCGCACGAGCCTCTGTTGCGAGACTAGATCCAGTTTGGCAGCAGCAAGCTCGGGGATCGCCGTCTGATCGGGAATACGCCGCCCGGAGCCGCTGATCATGACGTTACTCTGCATGTTCTTGGCGGCGCCGGCGACGAAGTAGATCGGGTACCGGCGGTCACCCGACCAGTCAAGGAGCCACTCGAGGTTCATGTATGCTGCCAGGCGGCTGGCCCTTCCCAGCCAAAGCAGTAGTTCGAGTTCGTCCAGCAGGATGACCCAGCCCTTGTAGCCGCAATAGCGGATCGCGTCGGCCATGACGCCGAAGAAGGCCGTTGCATGGCTTGCCGCCCGGAACCGCTCGAACTTCGGCAAGGCCTCTCCTCGAGAGGTGCGGTGGATGCGGCGCAGTTCTGCAGGCGCCAGCCTCGCTCCGACCAGACCGCCGTAGAGCAACTCGCGATCTTCGTCGGCGGTGTAGAAGAAGTCCTCGAGGAGCAGGGCTGGCAAGGGGTGCCCGTAGCGGTCCGGCTGTTTTAGTGGGCTTCCGGGCAGGCCGTGCGCGCCGGTTCGGAGCAAAGGGGTGTGGAGCCCGGGAATCGCCGAATCGTGAACACGAAGTATGGAGGCAAGCCGCCCGTAAAGGCTGAACGGGTTGTGCAGCGACACGTCGCGGCTGAGCGAGACCCGGCTTACGGCGAACCCGCGATCGAGGGCCGCGTGCTCAATGGTCGTCAGCAGGTGGGTCTTGCCCTGCCCATACTCGCCCCACACGATGCGGCCCGGAGGAGGGTTGCCTCCGGCGGCGGCAGCCAGATCCGCCACGATCTGGTCGGTCACATTCTTGCGGGCATCCGGAAGCGAACGGGTCGACTGGCGCGTCGGAACGCCAGCGCGCAGGGCTTCGATGACGGAAAGGGCTTGCGTTCTCACGATACGAAGTCCTCCTCCTCGGCCGAGACCAGCGCGGCAGTTTCCACGACTGCCTGCCGAAGGGGCCAGGCGGCTGAGCCCCAGGACCCAGGTCTCGGTCGCTGGCCAAACCCACTCTGGTGCAGTGCCTCCGCGAGGCGATCGGAAACAGTTGAAGGGAGCTTTGGGCCCATTGAATCTAGATGCCGAGCGACATCCACGAGATCGGCCAGGGCGTTGAAACGGGGGGAGGCGACTAGTCCGGTCTGGAGCCTCATCCAGAGGGCCTCGTAGCCCTTGAAACCCCGGGACATGTTCTCGACGACATCTGGCCTGGCCGCGAGAAGGAGCGCAAAGTGCGGCAGCACTTCGGCCTCGTCGATGAGTTGGCGGATGAGTTCCAGCGTGTCCTGCGCCTGGGCCTTAGAGTAGGCAGGCTTCGATGTGATCGGATCGGTCTCGATCAGAATGTCCAGGTCGTCGATGACGACGACCAGCCCCCTGGCTCCCCCAAGCCGGAGCAGGTTGGACAGTGACGTGAGCCAGGCGCGGGCGGTCGACTTTTGCAGCACGTCAAACTGGCCAGTCTGCGTCTTCTCGGATCGTTCGAGTTTAGCTCCCTTCAGCCACTTGAGATATAGCGCGGCGAGCTCCGTCCTGCCCTGGATGAGCCGGGCACGGACCACGCGGCTGGCGAAGGCCGCGAACCCCGGGAGGAGATCCGTGTTTCGGAAGGCCTTGCCGATCTCCTCTCGGATGTCGCGCCTGGCGTCTTCCGGGGGAATCCCACGCTCCTCGAGTAGGGGCACGAGGGCCCCATAGCCGCCGTAGATGTCCCGGTAGCCCAGGCCGTCGACGACCTTGCGGCAGAGACCGTCGACGAGCCTTTCCAGGTCGAGCCGGGCTGCGACCGTCCGGTAGAGCCCCCGGATATCGTTGAGCCGGTGGCCGATATCTCGGGCCGACAGGTGTGCCACCTGGTAGCCTAAATCCACCGCATCCTGGGCGGCACAGCGCAGCAGGTGGCTCTTCCCGCAACCTTCCGGCCCGACAAGCACCTTGACCTTGCTGCTGCCGGCGCCTTCCGGAGGTTCCGGCAGAAGCGTCTCGAGGATATTCGCCCTGTAGCGATCGAGCCACAGGTCCCGGCCCACGGTCATGGCGGCCAGCAGGTCGGAGTCAAGAGGAGGCTCCCCGCGCTCCAGCCCGGACAGGAGTCTAGCCATTCGCCGGTTCCTTGTCGTAGACGGTCAAGCTGGCGAGCCGCATCTCCTTGCCATCCGAATCTGTCACGACGAAGATCTTGTCTTGGCCGCGAGCGAAGCCGAACTCGAACCGTTGGCCCGAGTGCTCCAGGTTGGGAATCGCCAAGAGCCGCGCCAGATCGAAGAGAAAGAGCTCCCTAGGGTAGTCTTGACGGGATGCCGCCCGCAAAGTGAGCAGTTCGTAGATGAGCTTTAGCTCGACGGCATAACCCCATTTGACGTCCCCGCCGTACTTGATCTGGGTGCCGACCTGGAAGGCGAGGAAGAGGTCCTTCTTGAAGCGTTCCGAGTCGAACTTACTCTTGGTTACGCGATCGTAGCGCTTGCGAATCCAGGCCGCCAGGTTCTTCGGGGCAAGTTCGGTCGCCCGCTCTGCCTTGCGGCCGAGCAGCAAGCGCGCGTAGCCTTCGGCGAGCTTGAGATCCAGCTTGAACGGCGGGAAAGCAAACTCGGCAGGGCCTGTCTTCTGGGGACCGAGGCCGGCCTCGCGAAGCGCATCCTCGAGTTGCTGCACATACTGCTCGGTCCGCGTGAACTCCCTCGATCCACGGAGGCTCGCAACAAGTGCCTCGGACCGGGAGGGCCAGCCGCCGTGCGCCTCGGCCAAGGCCGTGGTGAGGTCCGCGAGTGCCTTGTCGAAGTTCTGAAAGTCCCAGGCCGGGTAGGCCTTGCGGACCGTCGCCCAGCTCCGGACGATGCGCCTGGTCAGGGCCGTTGCCTCCGCCACGACGGCCGCGGCGCCAGGGGCCGCTCCGGCCGGTTGTCCGGAATCGGGCATCTTCGGAACAATGGCTTCCAGGGCGTCGGCGGGGGGGCCTGATACGCTATTCACGGGGGCCAATGTGTCTGCGGTGTCCATTGAAACTCCTTTTCGTCTCTCGGAGCCGGCTTCCGAGCCTGTTGACATACCCGGCGGCCTGGCGCCCCGGTCGAGAGACCTCCAAACACATAACGACCGGCTGGCCGCTGATCTTACACCATCCAGACCGCCAGCTACGGAACCATGCCTTCGTCGCTGCCTTGTGCAGGGCCCGTCTGACCAGGGCCTGGAGTGGGCATGCCCTGTCCGCCGGCGAGCGTTCGTGGTGCCAGGCCGAGTCGCTCGGCAAGCCACTTCACCGCACCGCCGATCTTCCGGATCTGCTCTCCGGTTGCCTGGCGCAGGGATTCCAGCCGGCCATGCAGCTCGCGATCGGCCGACTCGGAGGCATGTACGAAGGCCCGGACCTGCACCGATAGATCGGCAACTTGCCGGGTGAGGGACTGCATCTGCGAGTGTACCAGGGGGTGGACCGGGGCCGGGGAGAGCGCAATCGCCGGATCCTCCGGACCCGCAAGGCTCAGGCCCGAAGCTCCTGATTCCGACGCACCGGGATCCGAGGCCGCTGGTCCTTTGATCCCAGAGCCAGCGGCCTCCACCACGAGCTCGGAAAGGCGTGCCTCGAGCGTGTGCTGCCGGGCTTCGAGGCCGCGAAGGCGATCACCCATGGTGGCCATAACGGCGGTGACCTCGCCGATGCGCCGGACTCCGCCCTCGACGGCAGCGAGCCGCGCCAGGATCTCTTGAGGTGCCGCGGGGGCCTGCGGTGTCCCGCTACCGGCCTGCGCCGCCTCCAGCCGACGCTCGAAGTCCGCCAGGCGTGCCACCTGCCCAGCCTGTTGCGTCCCCAGCGCGTCGAGCGCCGCTTTGGAGCCCTCGTAGGCGAGAGCCAGGCGATCGATCGTCTCCTCGAGTCGTTCCCAATCCGGGAAGGCGGCCAGGGCACGCTCTATCCGCGATTCCAATCCTTCGATCGCGGGGCTAGGAACCTCTTCGAACATTGGCTCCGTCATGCCCACATCACAGGGCCGCCAATCGGTCGATCGCGCCGGTAACCCGCCCGGCCCCCCACGCCGCCATGTTTTCCAGCCTTCGAGCGATTCGCTCGAGGGCGGCGATCCGCCGGGCCGACAGGGCAACATCGGAGTCTCGCCCCGGATCCGGTTCGAACGAAGGTAGCGGAGTGGGCGACCGGCCGTTAGCCACGACCAAACTGGCGATCGAGGGGGCCGTCGCAGGGATGCGCATGTGACAGGCCCAGAGCGCCAGCAAGTAGACCTCGCCCAGAATGGCAAAGGCCTCGGCCGCGATGGCCGCCAGCTCTGGATCGCGGGACTGTCCCCGGCTTGCGCGTGTCCGCTCGAGCCCGGCGGTCGCCATCAAGCAGTAGGGGAGGGCGGCAAGCTCGTCTGTGAAGGGCGTCCCGCCGACCACGCCGACCAGGCCGGCATGCAGGTCCTGGTTGCGGGCCACCAGGACCCTCCGGTACCGCCGCACCCAGATCTCGGCCTCCCACCGAAACGTCGGCCTGGACCCCAGAGTGCGGTGGAGATCCAGGATGGCTTCTGGCATGCCGTGGAGCGCGAGCCGCTCGAGTGCCGCTGCCAGGGCCCGCGGGCGCCCCGCCCCGAGCGTCCCGGTGAAAAGGGGGCTCCAGGCAACGTGCCAGTCGTCGTCCGAGAGTCCGGCTACTAGACGCCTGGATTTGGGCCCGACGAGCCGCTCCAGATCCCAGCCCTGACCGGCACCCGCCAGGAGCCAGAATGCTTCGGCCGAGCGCTCGACCGCGAAGACCCGATCCAGAGGCAGGCGTGCCAGGATGCGGCACCAGTACTGCCTGAGCGAGAGTGGAACCCGGTGGGCAGTAACGATCCTGAACGCGCCCAGGAGCGCCCGGTCGAAGTCCGTCGGAGCTGGCTCCGGAGGATCCGGCAAAGGCCGACCTCGCTCCGAAAGCGCGAGGTCGGCATGCTCGGCCACACTGCGCTCCCACCCGGTCTCCCATTCGGGTTCCGGGCCTGGAATCCGGATGATCCGCGACAGCCCCGGTTCGACCGCTGGCTCGTCATAGAACGATGGTGCTTCGCCCGAGGCCTGGCAGTGTATCGCGCACCAGCCGCCGAACGGCACCTCGGCAGCGCTTTCACCCGGGCCGATCGGCAACTCGGCCGGAGGGAGCCATGGGGACGACAGGCTATGGATCGAGACCTGTCGCGTGGCTGGCGATTTCTCGCGGTCGAGCCACGTCAGGCGGCCCGGCGAGACGGTCAGTTCGCCGGGGACAGCCCGCAGGTCAGTTGGCCACCAGCCGTGCCGCATGGCCAGGACGGGCTGGCGTCGGCCTGCCGCGTACAGCACGACCAGGGCCTCCCCGCCTGCCTCGGGCAAGGATGCCCACTCTGCCAGGCGGATCGCGTGATCGCGCCGGCCGTCGAGCAGCCGGACGGAAAGCGGCCTCCGGTCGGCCTTCAAGACGGCCAGAGCCACGGGCTGACCCATGTCGCCCAGGCGGATCGTGAGCACGGCCTCCCCGGCGCGCGCCGCGTGGCACTCCAGCTTCGAATGCGTCCAGACCCCGGGGCGCAGCGGCAGGTCGAGGCGCCACCGGGTCAGGGCAGGCCGGAAGGCGAAGTACACGGGCGGCTCTGTCGCCGGTCGAATCGCGATGAGGCCCTCGCAGGCCTGGCCGGCAAGCTGGATGCGCCAGGTGGCGCCCGCGCGCTCGGCGAAGGCCCCGTCGCTAGCATCGAGGCCGAAGCCGTGCGGCAGCGAGGCTTCGAAGGTCGTGCCACCCGGAGTGTTGCGGATGGCGACATCGGGCCAGAGCCGGAAGGTCACGCAGCCCCGGTTCCGGCCCGTGCCGGCTGCCACAGAGTATGTGCCTGGCAGGGCAGGCAGCTCGCCGAGTGCGTCGGGCGATCGCAGGATCCGCGCTTTCCGGCCGGGGGATTCCTCTTCTAGCGATAGCTGGCCTCGCCAGCCCCGTCCGACCAGGATCCGAGGCCACGTCCTGTAGACCGGGACTCCGTCCCGGGGCCGCAGCATCGCGTCGAGAAGGCCTTCGGGCCCCAGTGCGAGTAGCGGCTGCTCGGAACGCCAGCACCGTCCGCCAGGGCCAGCCATGACCAGGGGAACGTCCGGGGAAATCAGGGCTTCGTAAGCACGCCGACCGGCGAAGCATCCGAGATCCTGGACTGTGTTTCCTTCCAGGAGCTCCCAGCCGGCAGGAAGCAGCACCAGGCGGCGCGCCTGGGCCTTCTGAGCCACCTCGCCATTGGCCGGGTAGAAGAACGCGGGTCGGTCCGGCGCCAGAGCGATCACCTGGCGCCAGAAGACGGCACCCCCGTGGCAGAAGCTGACCTCCCAGGCTCCATCGCCCGATGTCGGGAACTGAACCTCGGCTGTACGGCCACCCTCGACCTCGCAGGGCAGGGTCGTGACCCGGAGATCCTTGTCCCGAATGAGCCAACGGTGGTCGTTCCCGGTGGCTGGCTGTGCGGGCAGGCGGATCACCAGAGCTTTGTCCGGGTGGCTGTCCGGGTCGAACTGCCAGCGTGCAAGCTGGCTGACGGGCGGCCGGCTGTCGCTCCATTCGGCCAGGCCGAATCCGCCGCCGGCCCGCCTGAATCGCGGGTCGCTCAGCAACAGGGTCTGGACTGCACGCTCGCCCAACCCGGCCAGGAGTTTTGAGGCCTTTAGCACCAGCGCCTGGGCCGAGAGAGGAACCCTCGCATCGGTGAGGATTTGTTCGAGGGCGTCGGCGACTCGCGAAGCCGTGGCCTCGGTTTCGGGAAGCCAGTGCCCTGGTATGACCTCCTGCCCGCCCGCGCATGCAAGCTCGGCCAGGAGCGCTTCGTCGCCCACTCCTGCGCAGCTGGCCAGTTGCCGGGCACGGGCCAGCAGGGCGAAGACCGTCGTGGGGACACTGACCTGGGCGAGGATCACCCCGATAGCCTCGGCAGGGGGGAGGTGGCGCTCGGCGAGAAAGACTTCCTCGGGCGAGAAGCCGTCTTCGACCAGGCAGTAGACCAGCTCCGCGATCCCGCCGTCCCCCAGGCCGAGATCGGCAAGGGCGTCGGGCGTGACCGACGCGAGATCAGACACGACCTTGAACCCGAGTTCATCGAGCACGAAGTAGGAGCGCAGGCTCAGCCCGAGATCCGACAGGAAGCGAGTCCAGGGATCCGGAGCCCACCGGAAGCCGGGCCCTGCTGCCCGGCAAAGTGGCTCCGGCCCCGCCGCCACCGAGTTCGAGGCAAAGCCCCAGATCGATTCGAGACAGCGCTCGCGGATAGAGGCGGGGAGCCGATCCAGGACGTAGCAGCCGTCCGGGCCATCGAGTTGCCCGAGCCTGTCGACCTCCCAGGCGGCGAGCGCCGACACCAGGTAAGGGTCGAGCGGGAGGTCCGCAACCGGCACAAGGGCTAGCCGGGTTGGCAACCTCAGGAAACGCCACCAGTCGGGATCGCTCGGGAAGATCCGGCCCCCTTCCATGGCCGGATCCGGGTTCGCGTTCGTCGGTCCCGAGATGCCACGCTGTTTTTCGCCAGCAGGGCCCGTAGTCTCGACGCACTCGTCCGGAGGAGACGGTTCCAAAGGCCCCCTGTCCCCTTCCTGGGGTTCCAAGGTCGCGCCCATAGCATCGCCGCTCGTGCCAGAAGGATCCAGGTCACACGGCTCTTCGTCCCAGTCCTGGATGTCCCCGGCGACGCCTGGCGCGCCCGCCTCCTCGGGCGAATCCAGAGACCAGCCCGACGGTCCCGGAAAAGGCTCCGGCTCCGCCGATCCAAGGTACGGCAACTGCGGCTCCAGGTTCGACACGATTCGCTCTCGGGTACGGGCCTCTCTCACATGGAACGATCGTCCCCCTGCCCTTCTTACCCTGCCGGCCACCGGAACGAATGCGATAACGGGGGTACGATGAATGGCAAAGTCAAGGACCGGAAGGAGGGAAGACCGTGGCGATCCGGGGGGAGGCAAAGGATCCCGCGGCGCTCCGGGGGGACGTGATGGATCCCATGGCGCTCACGCGGGCGCTGGCGCGGAGCTATGCGGCCTACCTGATGGACCTGGTGGGCTTTCGAGATCCGGAGCTGGCCAGGCGGTTCGCCGCGGCCGTGGGCGAGCCGGGCTACCTGCTCAAGGGCCCCCTCGTGGAGAGCACGAGGCCATTTGCCACCGGCCGGACGATCGGGGAACTCGTCGACGAAGGCGTGCTGGACCGGGCCTTCCTCGACCTGGAATCGCGGCATTTCTCGTTGGCCCGGGCCCTTTACCACCATCAAGAGCAGTCCATTCGCGACCTTCGGGATGGCCGGAACCTGGTCGTGGCGACAGGGACCGGTTCCGGGAAGACCGAGGCCTTCGTGCTTCCAATCCTGGACACTCTGCTCCGGGAGCGTCGGGCCGGCACCCTCGCACAGCCCGGGGTCCGAGCCTTGCTCCTCTACCCGATGAACGCGCTCGTCAACGACCAGTTGCGGCGCCTTAGACAGCTCCTGGCCTCCTGTCCGCAGATCACCTTCGGCCGGTTCACGGGGGAGACCGGTCGGTCCGAATCCGAGGCAGAACGCCAGTTCCGCGAGCAGTACGGACCGGACGAGCCACGCATCGAGAACGAAATCCTCTCGCGAGAGAGTCAGCGGGCTCGCCCGCCGCACATTCTCGTCACGAACTACTCCATGCTGGAGTATCTGCTGCTGCGGCCAACGGACACGCCTTTCTTCGACGGCTCCACGGGCAGCCACTGGCGTTTCCTGGCCCTCGATGAAGCTCATCTTTACCAGGGCGCCCTCGGGACGGAACTCGCAATGCTCATCCGCCGGCTCCGCGAGCGCGTCGAGCGCGGGGGCCGCAAGCTGCAGTTCGTGGCCACGAGCGCCACCATGGGAACGGAGGGGTCGACCGACCAGCTCGGCAAGTTCGTCGCCGATCTCTTCGCGATCGACCGGGAGGAGGTTGCAGTGATCCGGGGCAACAAGCTCGAGCACGCCCCAAGCCCCGCGATTCGCTGGACCCTTCCGGAAAGCTGGTACTTGCAGGCGGCGGAGATCCTGGAGCGGGCCCGCTCCGGCCTGCTCCAAGGCGATACGCTTCGGGAGGCCGTACAGGATGCAATCGCGGGGCTCCCACTGCCTCCCGCGGTCGAGCGCGAAGTCGCCCGGATCCTTTCGGAGGGAGGGTCGGCCGAGGCCGACGATCCGGCCAGCGGTGGCGACCTCGGGTTCTACGACGAACCCGGAGGCAGCGTGCCCGCCACCCCGGAGCAGGGGAGCCTGGCGCGGCTGCAGGCATGGCTTCACGCCGTCTTGCGAGGCGACACCCGTCTAGCCCTGGTTCGCGAGGAACTCGATCGCCGCCCCCTGATGTGGCTCCAGGATCTGGCCGCCGCCGCCTTTCCAGAGGAACTGGGCGAGGAGGAGCGGGTTGCCGGGGCGCACGCATTCCTGACGCTGACGGTCCAGGCTAGATCCGGCCCTGAAGACCTGCCGTTGCTGCCGGCCCGCTACCACCTGTTCGCCCGCCCCATCGAAGGGGCGTTTGTGGCGCCTGCGCTGTTCGACTCCGACCCGGCGCTCTCCTTCGGCCTCGAGCGGGTCGAGTCGGTCGCCGCGTGCAACGTCACCTATCCGGCGTTCGAACTGCACGTTTGCGGCCATTGCGGGCAGGGGTATCTCCATGGCAACGCCACGGTCCATGAAGCAGGCAGGTGCCACCTTCGGCCCCGGAACCGCCTCCCGCACTGGGCACGGCAGGCCGAGACGCCCGCCTGGGCACCTTGGCCTTCCATCCCGCCCTCCGGGGGAGGGGGCTCGATGCCCGGCGACGCTGGCGATCTGCAGGGACTTGCCGAGGCGGGCGAGGACTCCAGGCAGGATTCTCGTGGAGCCGAGGACTTCTGGGCTCCTGGCAACTTGTGTCCGGCCTGCGGGTGCTTCGGAGCGGCCAGCTGCGGTTGTGACCTGTCGAACGTGCCCACGTTCCTGGCTACCGACCCCGAGGCCCCTTGCCTTCTTTGCGGACGCAAGTCCGGGATCGGTCCGGTCGCTCCGGGCCAGGACGCACCCGCCGCAGTCCTCTCGACCGTGTTCTACGGCGCCCTCCCCGGCTCGGGGCCAGATCTGGCGGGAGGAAGGAAGCTCCTGTGCTTCTCGGACAGCCGGCAGCAAGCCGCGAGGTTCGCGCCATACCTCCAGAGCTCTTACGACGAGTTGCTCCGGAGGCGAGTGGCCTTCAAAGCCCTCGCCGGGCGCCCGGCAGACGATGAGATCGGCCCGAGTACCTGGGCCGAGGACATCTTCCGGGAGATCCTGAGTCTGAGGCTGTTTCCCCAGGTCACCGACTCTTCGCGACTGAAGCAGGTGGCCAGGGATTGGGTCTGGGCCGAACTGATCGATCGGAGCCACCGCCATACGCTCTTCGGCCTTGGCCTCGCCGCCCGGAGGCTCGGTCCGCGCAAGGTCGGGTCCGCGACGGACGAGCGGTGGCAGCGAGTGGCCGAGCACTTTTGCGCGGCATTCGGTCTGGAGCCGGGGTGGCGAGATGCCGGACGTTGGCAGGCACTCTGGCAAATCCTCCTGGGCACCCTGGTCCGGGACGGCGTCGTCGGATGCTCGGGTTCCTTCCTCTTCGAGCACGATGGGGCGGAGCACCAGTGGCTGGGGTTCGATTACCTGTCACACCGGAGAGATGTGGCCCTTGGCCCAGGCCCGGGCGGAAAGCCCTTGGGATGGTTGCCCTCCCCGTCGAGGCAGGGCACGGCCAACTCCCGGACGGATATCGTTCAGAGGGCGTGCGGTCTCGACCGCCCGAGGGCGATCGCCCTCCTCACGGATCTGTTCGAGCAGTGGGGCGTTGGACGAACCAAGACGGATCCGGTGTGGTTCTCGCCCTCGGATGCCTCCTCTTACTTCATCCCGGAGGATGATTCGTCCTGGGCGATCTGGCGCCCGTCCGAGGTCTGGGTCTGCGACACTTGCGGCTTGGCCACGACCTGGGCGGTCGACGAAGCCTGCAAGGAATGGCGCTGCCGCGGCCGGCTCCAGCGCCAGGGGCCCGACGAGCTGTGTGGTCATTACCAGAGCCTGGCTCGCTCGATGGAACCGATCGCCCTGCGCGCCGAGGAGCACACTGCGCAACTCGAGAACCGCACGGCGGCCCACATCCAGACGGCCTTTCTGGAAGGGCGTGTCAATGTCCTGAGCTGTTCCACCACTTTCGAACTCGGCGTCGATCTGGGTGATCTCCAGGCCGTCCTGATGCGTAACATTCCGCCCCAGACCGCCAACTACCTCCAGCGGGCCGGGCGTGCCGGACGCCGGGGCCACCATGTCCCGGTGGTCCTGACGGTTGCGCAAAGACGCCCGCACGACCTCTACTTCTTCGCGCGACCCGAGGTCCTGGTCGACCCGTCGTTCGTGAGCCCTCCCGTGCTCAACCTCGACCTCCCCAAGGTCCTCGAGCGGCACCGCAACGCAGTCGTCCTGGCCCGCTACTTCGCCTCTCGGCCGGACCGGGCGAAGTCGGTTCGCACGTTCTTCGGCCTCAATACGGCCTTCGAGCCCAGGACCGACGTCCTGGCAGACCTCGAGATCTTCCTGGAGGCGGAGAGCGAGGCTCTCGAAGCCCGGCTGGAGCGCGTCTTCCACTCGCGGCCGCCGGTCGGCTGGGCTCAGGCGCTGGTCGGTCCGGGAACCCCGCCCGAGGACCGGAGCAACCTCGTCAAGACCGACGAGCTGGTGCGGGGGACACTCGCCGAATACCGGGGCGCCATCCGGCAGATCGAGAGGCCGGGTGCCAGCGTGCAGGACACCCGGGAAGTCCTGAAGCTGAAGACTGAGCGGGAGCAGTTCGCCCGGGAGGAGCTCATCGGATTCCTGAGCTCCAAGGGCGTGATCCCGAAATACGGCTTTCCCGTCGACAACGTGGAGCTGAAGATCCACCCAGCGAATGACGCGGATTACCAGCGCGCCAAGACCATCGCCCCGGAGCGCGATCTCAAGATCGCGCTGGGCGAGTACGCCCCGGGCAGCGAGATCGTGGCCCGGGGGAGGATCTGGCGCAGCGGTGCACTGAGCAAATGGCAGGGCTGGACCTGGCCGGAACACGCGTTCCTGGCCTGTGCCTGCGGCTGGTACAAGCCACTCGGGCCTGGCCGGTCGCGCGCCGGTTCCGGAGGCCTGTGCCCGAAATGCAGGCAGGGGACGCTCGACGAGGGACGCTTCGTCGTGCCCCAGCTGGGATTCGCGACCCGTCGTGACCAGCCCTCGAAGCCGATGACGGGCCAGCCCACACGCCAGATCTGGGCCAGTCGGGTGTTCTTCCGGGGTTACATGGAAGGCGAGGAACTGCCGGAGTGGCAGGTGGTCCCGTCGCCGGACGCCCCAGTACGGGTGGGCATCCGGGGTCCCCACGAGGGACACCTCGTCATGCTCAACATGGGGCGATCCGGTCGGGGGTTCGCGCTCTGCGACCACTGCGGCTGGTGTGAGCCCCAGGGGCGGTCCCGGGAGCGCACCAGGGCGGACCGGCAGCATCGGCACCCGAACACCCGGAAGGCCTGTTCAAACCCCGTCAAGCGCGTGTACCTCGGCCACCAGTACCTGACGGATCTGGTGGAACTCTGCTTCGAGGGGCTGCGATTCGACCCGGAGTCCCTTTCCGAGCAGGAGAGGCTCGAGCAGGTGACATTGCAGGGATTCTGGTACTCGCTGCTGTACGCATTGCTGGAGGGCCTCTGCCGGCACCTCCAGATCTCGCAAGGCGAGGTCGAGGGCTGCCTGTTCTGGGCCGAGAACGCCACCCAGCCGAGCGTTGTGTTGTTCGACTCCGCCCCGGGCGGCGCTGGCTACGTCCGGCGGTTGGCGCGGGAACCGGACGTGTTCAGGGCGGTTTTGGCGGAGGCGGCGCAAATCACTGGCGGCTGCTCGTGCGATCCCGGCTCGTCCTGCTATGCCTGCCTGCGCGACTACGGCAACCAAGAGCTTCATGCGCTCCTGCGAAGGGACCTCGCTGCGCGGAGCCTGGGTGATCTCGTCGGGGAGCTCTCGCCGCACTCCTTCCTGGTCTACCCCGACGCGCGGTCGTGGCTTTGGCGCGAGATCGGCCGCGGGTACCGGGCAGACCTCGTGCTTACGCGAATCGGCTTTGGCTCGTCCGGGCCGATCGACTGGGTCGAGCGCTTCCGGTTACTAGCGCGCCAGGGGGTTCGCTTGCGCCTGTTGCTGGCCGAATGGCCGCAATCGAACGGGGTGACCGATGTCAATGCCATTCGCTGGGCCCACGAGATCCAGGGCCTCGTCGACAAGGGTGCCGAGATCTACCGGCTCGCCGGTCCCTGGCCGGTCTTCGAGGTGGACGGGAGGGCCGTGCGGCCCTGCGTGCGCGTGACGTCCGAGGAGGGCGAGATCTGGCTGGAAACCAAGGCGGGCGGGCCACTCGATCTCGGGGCCCTGGAGTTCCCGAGCGGCTGGAGAGTATGGAAGCCGGACGATCCGGTCCGCTGGGATCACGCATGGCAGGCTGCGGGCAAGCCCGTCGGGTCCATGCTCGACCTCGACCCGCGAGGCAGGGGAGCGAGCGTAAGGTTCCTGCAAAAGGGGGAAGCGGTAGACCTGGATGCACTCCTGGGGACCTGGCTTGCCGGCGGATGGCGACAGGCTACCGTGGTCGACCCCTACCTGATCCAGGCCTGGTCGTTCGCCACGCTACGAGACGTCGTGGGGCTCCTGGGGAGCGCCGATGGCAGGGGGACGCTGCGCGTCGTCACCCGCAGGCCACGCTCTCCGATGGATGCTGAGGCGCAGCAAGCCGGCCTTACGGCCTTGAGGCGCCAGGCGGGCGCCCTGGATGTGATCACCGATGTGTTGCCAGAACGCCGGTCGGATCTCCACGACCGGTGGCTGGCCATCACGCGGCCTGACGGTCGGACGGACCTCCTCGTGCTCGGGCGCGGCTTCGATTTCCTCGATCGCCGGAGCTCCCCTCCGAGAGCGGAAGCCTGCGTGCTCGCCTGGCACACGGACCTCGATCCGTCGAGAGTCCCCCGCGTGTAGCCTGAGGGAGCGGGAATGCCCCTGGCATCATGCCGTGTCCAGGCTCATGCCCTGTACACCGGGGAGCCGGGTGGTCTCGCAGGTCGCGCTCCACCCTGGGCACCGCAGAGGAACCCTGGGGTTGCGGTCATTACGGTGAAGGTGGGGGAATCGTCGGCGACTCAGACCCCCTCCCCGCGAGACCCTTGCTCTCGATCTCGGAGATCAGCGACATTGCCTCCTGAACCCCTTCCGGATCGCCCGCTGACTCGAACATCGCCGCGGCGCGCCTTGCCAGGGATAGGGCACGAGTATCGTCATCCCCCTCTTCACCTCGTGCCGAGAGGAGCACGGCTTGGGCTGCTCCCACGTGATCCCCGAATTCGGTGCAGACGTGTTCGAGCTCCAGGACGGCCTCTTGCGCTCCGGCCTCGTCGCCAAGGGCGGCACGGGCCCAGATCTTTGCTTCTACGGTTCCCTTCAGGTGCTCGACGTCTCCAATGGCACGGCAGGCGGACTCGCACTCCTCCAGGAGCTCGAGCGTTCCCCGGAAGTCGCTCTGGTGTTGTCGGATTCCGGCCAGTCTCCACAGGGCAGAGATGAAGGTGTCGGCACGGGAAGCCTCGTTCCGGCACATCGCGATGATCGGCTCCAGGTAAGCTCTGGCACCTTCCAGGTCGTCAGAGTCGACCAGGCAGTCGGCGATGACCGTGCCCAGCAGGAGGTGCATATCCTCCTGGCCGTCATCAAGGAGCAGCCCGGCCGCCTCCTCCAGGGGGCCTCTGGCCTCCGCCAGCCTGCCTGCCCCGTAGTGAATGGACCCCTGATGGTACAGGCAAGTTGCCAGGGGGCCGGCGGCGCCGAGTGCCCGGCAGAGGGGCTCTTGCTCAGCCAGGATCTTCAGGGTCCGATCCGGATCCGAGACCTTCAGCAGCCGGGCCTGGTCGCCCAGGGTTTCCATCAGGCCCTTGGTGTCGCAAAACTCCCGGCAGATCCGTTCCTTTTCGGCCAGCCGCTCCAGAGCACCTGGCGTGTCTCCGAGTTCGTCGAGGCAGCGCGCCAAGTCGGAGATGGCTACGGCCAGGAGCTCGGGACTCTTGATAGACCGGGCAATCGATTCAACTTCAGTGCCCTTCTTCAAGGCCTCGAGGAATGCCCCTTGCTTCCGGAGGATGGCAGCCTGTCCCCCGATGGCCAGGGCCAATTCCCTCTGGCTGCCCAGATCGCGGTAGAGCCTCTCGGCCTCCTGGTGAAGCTCCATCGCCCAATCGAGGTCGCCATTCGAGCTATGGACGCATCCCTGGTTGTGCAGGCAAAGGGCCAGGCGGGTCAGGCTTCCGATCTCCCGGCAGAGTTCCTCTTCGCGCCGATGGATGGCCAGGGCGGTCTCAGGATCGCCGAGTTGGAAATGGATGTTTGCCTGATTGCCCAGACACGTGGGAATCCGCTGGGTGGAGCCGCTATGGCGGTAAAGTTCCTCTGCCTCGAGCTGGATGGCGAGGGCCCTCCTGAGATCGCCTCGTCTGGCCAGGATTAAACCCCGGTTCCCCAGGCATGCCCCGAGCTCCGCCTCGTTGCCGAGATCGCGGCAGATGCTCTCGGCCACCTGGAGAAGCTCCAATGCCTCGTCGAGGTGCCCAAGTTCCATCGCGGCAATCGCCCTCTGCCGCTTGGCGGCTTGAAGATGCCCGCGATCCTCCGTCTCGCGGCTCAGCGCCTCGTAACGATCGCAGACCTCGATGGCCTCGTCCAATCGACTCCACTCGAGGAGGATCTGGGTCTTCATGGACAGGCAGTCCAGGAGCTCGTCGCGCAGCCCCGCAGACTCGCACAGCGCCTCTCGCTCGAGGACCAAGGTCATGGCCCGCGCGATGGCTCCCGAATTGAAGAGGATGGTGCTCCCTTGGGCCCAGCAGTCGGCCGCCACCTTCATCATGCCGAGATCGCGGCAAATCCGCCCGGCTTCGACAAACCTCGAAGCAGCTCCAACCAGATCTCCGGAAACCACGAGGGCGCTAGCCTGATTGCGCAGCGAGCCCTGGAGGCCATCAAGATCGCCCAGTTGGCGACAGACCTCCTCTTCGCGAGCGAGGATCCGCAATGCTCCCTGGTGGTCGCCGCGGGCGGACAAGATCGCTCCCTTGTTCCCCAGGACAGCCTGCAGGCCCCCAGGATTTCCGATATCCTCGCAGAGCGCTTCGGCCTCGGTGCAGACCAACCAGGCGGCGTCAAGATCGTCAAGTTCAAGGAGCACGGCGCCCTGGTTCGAAAGGCATCCCTCCAACAAGGTCTTGTCGCCGATATCCCTGCTCAGGCCTTCGGCGGACAGGAGAAGGGAAAGGGCCTCATCCAGGCGCCCGAGTCTGTAGAGGGCGATGGCCGCGTTGACCATTGCGCCGCATAGGTCGCGGTTCAGCCCGAACGTCCGGCAGATCTCAGCCTCTGCGAGCCAGGCGGCCAGCGCATCTTCCGGAAGACCCTTCGCGTTGAAGCTGAGCGCCAGAGTTCGCAGACACTCGAGCCTGGCGCCCGGGTTACCAACCGTCGAAGCAATCCGTTCCAGGTCCCGTAGCAGCCCGATCACGTCCGGCGGTTCGTCTCCCGACCCGAGAGAGGCCAGGATGGCGCGACATGTCGTGGCGGCCTCTCTCTGTCCCTGGGTCGAAGCCTCGTTCTCAAGAAACGATGCGATCTTCTGGATCTGGTCACTTTCCCGCTCAGTCGTCACAGCCCCCTCGCTTCGCGCGTTCTCCTTGACCTCGTACCCACAAGTCTGATCCGGCCCTGGATACCGGCCCGGCTCCGGGTCCCGGTCGGCCGCCTGTTGCTTCTGCCCCTCCGATTCTGCCAGAGCGGCTGGCGATTTGCATGACCGGTCGGCGACGACGCCACGCGGCCCCGAAGAACCGCTTCGCAGTCACGGTCTCGAACTTGCCTGCCGCCTGGCCCAGCGGGAGCCGGCTGGATTCGCGGATGAAAGATAGGTAAGCTCGAAAGGGTCGGCAGCCCAGCATGTTTGCCTGACACTGGTTTGGACTCGATAGGACCTCGAATCTTCTGGCGAGCGTTCAGGTGATAGGATCACGGAGCGCATCCGCATCATTTCGTGTTCGCTAGTGCCGGCAGTCATCGCGAAAGAGCAAAGTCGGCGCCTCGGAGTTGAAGCTCGTGCCTGATAAACCACCCGCCGAAGTTGTCCACCGGGTCTCCGTCAGCGGAGGGACACCCGAGGAGGAGGAGTTCGCCGCAAAACTGACGGAGCTAGCTTCGCTGGAGGTCGAGATCGCAGGCCGGGAGCTCGATCTCGCCACAGTCCTTGTCGAGCTGCACAGTTTCGAGCGCCGCTACATTCAGGTCATCGGCGCCCGCTACTCCCGACTAGACGACCTGCGAGCGCTCATCGCCGAGGCGCGTGCGCGGCAGCGGCAGGGCGACCCCGGC
>Ga0194120_10005598_pt1 | contig 18363 bp, 17 predicted proteins | sample TA2MahCa65mmetaG_FD_148642 | JGI IMG/M metagenome (GOLD analysis project Ga0194120, IMG submission 148642) | Freshwater microbial communities from Lake Tanganyika, Tanzania - TA2015019 Mahale Deep Cast 65m | ecosystem: Environmental > Aquatic > Freshwater > Lake | place: Tanzania: Lake...
TCCCGAGACGCCGGCCGTCGCCACGCGTGCCGAGCCCGCGGCCGTGGCGACGCCCCGGTCGTCACCGGGAACGCGCGCGTCGAGCGAGCGCGCGTCGTCGATGGAGTTCGCGCCGCCGGATCGTCCGGTGCGCGTCGTGACGCGGGCGCGCGGGGGAACGAGCCGTGTGCGGCCGGCGACGGCGTCCTATCGCCCGGTGGTCGTGGCCACGCCCGTCGCGTTCACCGACACCTCGCCGCTACGGGAGACGGCGCCCGCGCCGCCGATGATGCCGCTCGCGGCCGCGCGGGAGTCCGAGGTCCAGGCGCCCTAGAAAGATTTCGACCAGCCGCGGGTATCCTGATCGCCGGCGCCATGGGGATCACGGACTACCACGCGAAGTACTATGCGCATCTGCTGTCGCGCCGGAGCCCGTCCGACAGCCTCGAGAAGCTGGGCTCCTCGCTGCTGAACGCGACCGTCGACCTCAATCCGCATCAAATCGACGCGGCGCTCTTCGCTTTTCGCTCTCCCCTTTCGCGCGGTGCGCTGCTCGCCGACGAAGTCGGACTGGGCAAGACCATTGAGGCCGGGCTCATCGTCAGTCAGCTCTGGGCCGAGCGCCGGCGGCGTATCCTCGTGATCGTTCCCGCGACGCTTCGCAACCAGTGGGTCCAGGAGCTGGCGGACAAGTTCTTTCTTCCCGCGATCGTCATCGACGCTCGCGCATTCCGCCTGCGCCGCGACGCAGGGCTCGCCAACCCGCTGGACGACACCGCCGCTGTGGTCATCTGTTCATATCAATTCGCTCGCGCGCACGCCGACGCGGTGCAGGATGTGGCGTGGGATCTGGTCGTGGTCGACGAGGCCCACCGACTCCGGAATGTCTACAGGTCTGGGAACAAGATCGCGCGCGCCATCAAGGCCGCGATCGTCGGACGGCCGAAAGTGATGCTGACCGCAACCCCGCTTCAGAACTCGCTCCTCGAGTTGTATGGACTCGTCGGCTTTCTGGATGAGCACCTGTTCGGCGACATCGAGTCGTTTCGGGCGACCTACTTGCGAGGGGCGCTCGCCGACGAGCAGTTTCGGGATTTGCGACGGCGGCTCGCGCCGGTGTGCACCCGAAGAGGACTTCGAGACGCTCGCCGAGCTGAGCGAGGAATGGGACGACGAGGCTCCACCCTCCGACGCTGGAGCGGTGCCGAAGACCGACCTGGGGGCCGAGATTGCGGAGCTGGCGGCGCACGCCGATCTCGCCGCCTCGATCACCCTGAATGCCAAGGGCCAAGCCCTCCTCGTCGCACTCCGGCAGGGCTTCGAGAAGTTGAGCGGCCTCGGCGCCAACCGGAAAGCCGTCATCTTCACGGAGTCACGCCGGACGCAGGGGTATCTCTTCGAGCTACTCGAAGGGAACGGCTACGCCAATGAAGTCATGACGCTGAACGGCACCAACACCGACCAGCGCTCGTCCGCGATCTACGAGGCATGGAAGGCCACCCGGCCCTCTGGCGAAGCAATCGGCAACAAGGCCGTCGACCTGCGGACCGCACTCGTGGACCGCTTTCGGAACCACGCATCGGTGATGATCGCGACCGAGGCCGCGGCCGAGGGCGTCAACTTGCAGTTCTGCGCGCTCGTCGTCAATTACGACTTGCCGTGGAACCCCCAGCGCATCGAGCAGCGGATCGGGCGGTGCCACCGTTATGGGCAAACGCACGACGTGGTCGTGATCAACTTCCTCAACCGAAAGAACGAGGCCGACCTGCGGGTCTTCCAACTCCTGTCGGAGAAGTTCCAGCTGTTCGAGGACGTGTTCGGCGCGTCCGACGAAGTGTTGGGCGCCCTTGAATCGGGCGTGGATTTCGAGCGGCGTATCGCGGACATCTACCAGTCGTGCCGAACACCGGAGCAGATCGGCGCGGCCTTCGATGCCTTGCAGGGCGAGCTGGAAGAGCAGATCGCCGCGCGGCTGGCCGCCACGCGCGCGCAGCTTCTCGAAAACTTCGACGAAGACGTGCACCGACGACTGCGCATGAGCTTGGACGCGACGACTGGCCACCTCGACCGGCTCAGCCGCGCCTTGTGGGAACTGACGCAACACGAGCTGCGTGAAGAGGCCGTCTTCGAAGGAGCGGGACAAACGTTCGAGCTTCGCAAACCGTTCGGCGACACGCCCGCCGGGTCCTATCGTCTGCTCGGCGCGGAGGCTGTGACGGACGCCTCCCACGCCTACAGGCTTGGGCACCCGCTCGCGCAGCACCTCATCGCGCGTGCCGCGGTACGCGGGCTCGGCGCGCCCGCTATCACCTTCGACTACACGGGCCACCGGGCGCGGGTGTCGCTCGTTGACGGCCTGGTAGGCGTGAGCGGTTACCTCTCACTGACCCGTCTCACGGTTCGCGCGCTGGACCAGGAGGACCATCTTCTCTTTGCCGGCGTCACCGACGACGGGTTGCCGGTCGACGGGGAGACGTGTGAACGGTTGTTCGGCATCGCTGCCCAGGCGGCTGGCGGAGCTTCCATTCCGGAGGAGGTCACCGCCGTGCTGCGGGCCTCACTGGGCCGGGAGCGGGACGCGCGCCTGACTGAGATCGGGGTCAGGAACACGCGGTTCTTCGAGGAGGAGATCGAGAAGTTGGAGCGGTGGGCGGACGACCTCAAGAACGGTCTGGAGCGCGAGGTTCGGGACCTCGACGCGGAGATCAAGACGGCGAGGCGGGAGGCCAAGCTCTTGGGCGGCCTCGACGAAAAGGTCGCCGCCCAGCGGCATGTGCGGGATCTCGAGGCGGACCGCAACCGCAAGCGCCGGGCGCTGTTCGACGCGCAGGATGAAGTCGACCGGCGTAAGGAGGGACTCATCACGACGGTCGAAGCGCGCCTACGGCAAACGGTGGAGGCCGAGACTCTCTTCACCGTCCGATGGCGCGTGATATAAGGACGGCGGATGAAGTCGAAGCTCGAGCTGACCTGGATCGGCAAGGAGAAAGCGGTTTCGATCGGAGCTCGGCGATCTCGTGCCCACCACTGTTTGGATGCACGAAGAGGTTGGAAACAACCGTGAAGCGAAGCAGGAGATCGCTCGAATCTTTGGCCGCGAGGACATGTTCTCGACGCCCAAGCCGGAGCGCTTGTTACAGCGCGTGATCCATATCGCTACCGAGCCGGGCGATTGGGTTCTGGACTCGTTCGCTGGGTCCGGCACGACTGGGGCGGTGGCCCACAAGACGGGTCGACGATGGATCATGGTGGAATTGGGCGAGCAGTGCCACACGCATATCGTGCCGCGCCTGCAGAAGGTGGTTGACGATCATGATTCTGGCGGCGTGACGGAGTCATTGGGCTGGACGGGTGGGGGCGGATTTCGGTGTTTTCGTCTCGCGCCATCACTCCTCCAAAAGGATCGCTGGGGGAATTGGGTAATTAGCAGCGAGTACGATCCGGCGATGCTGGCCGCGGCGCTCTGCAAGCTCGAAGCATTCGTGTATTCGCCCAGCGAGACGGCCTACTGGCAGCATGGTCATTCGACCGAACACGACTTCATCTACGTCACCACGCAGAAGCTTTCGCGCGATCAGCTCGCGGCGCTCTCCGAGGAAGTCGGGGAGGGGCGCACGCTTCTCGTCTATTGCATGGCGTTTCGCGGCAACGTCAGCGCGTTCGCGAATCTGACGGTCAAGAAGATCCCGAACGCGGTGCTCCATCGTTGTGAGTGGGGACGCGACGACTACAGCCTTCAGATCGCTGCGTTGCCGCCGGCGCCCGAGCCCGCGCTGACCGAGCCGGAAACGCCCGCTCGACGCGCCGCTCAGCCGGTGGACGCGCTGCCGCTGTTCAGCCGTACGTGACGAGGAGGACGCCAGGTGACTGAGACGTTCGACCGGATCACGATCGACCCCCAGAAGATGAGCGGCCAGCCGTGCATCCGCGGCATGCGGCTCACGGTTCGACGCGTCCTGGAGGCGCTGAGCGCAGCGGGCTCGCGCGACGAGCTGCGCGCGGACTATCCCGAAGTAGAGGACGAAGACATCCGGCAGGCCATCGCCTATGCGGCGGCCATGCTCGGTGACGAGACCGTCGAGCTCAAGACGGCTTCGTGAAGGTCGTCCTCGATCAAGGCGTTCCTCGGAGGGCGGCGGCCGTCTTGCGCGAAGCGGGTGTGGACACGATCCACGTGTCGGAGGTCGGCCTCGCCTCTGCGAGCGACGTCGACGTCATCGCGTGGTGCCGCGCGAACGATGCGCTTGTCGTGACGCTCGATGCCGACTTCCACGCCCACATCGCGCTGTCCGGCGCGGCGGCACCCTCCGCGATCCGACTCCGGATTCAGGCCCAGAAGGGCCCGAGGTCGGTCGGCTGATCCTCGACATCGTGCGGGCGCGCCGCGAGGATCTTGAAGCGGGTGCGCTCGTGACGGTTCGGACGGATCGACTTCGGGTGCGGCGCCTGCCGGTGGCGAGGTCGACGCGTTGAACGCCCTGGTCAACACGATCGCCGCGCGGCTCAGCCTGCGGCCACCGCAACGCTCGGCGCTCGAGATCCTCGCCCGGGTCACGGAGATCGCGCCGCCGACCAAGGGTGGCGACACGGCGGCGGCGCTGGCCGTCATTCAGTCGGAGTTCCCGCACGTCGTCTCGTTCGAGCGGGATTTCCCCTCGCTGTGCTTTGCCCTCGCCACCGGCGTCGGCAAGACCCGGCTCATGGGCGCGTTCATCGGGTACCTGCATCGGGCGCTCGGCACGCGGCACTTCTTCGTGCTGGCCCCGAATCTCACCATCTACGACAAGCTCATCCGCGACTTCACCCCGAATACGCCGAAATACGTGTTGCAAGGGCTCGGGGAGTTCGCGGCGAACCCGCCGGAGATCATCACCGGCGACAATTACGAGAGCGGGCGCGGTACCCGGACGTCCGATCTCTACGGCGAGTACATCCACATCAACATCTTCAACATCTCGAAGATGAATGCGGAGGTCCGTGGCGGTAAGGCGCCTCGCATGAAGCGGCTATCCGAATGTATCGGCCAGAGCTACTTCGAGTACCTCGCGGGACTCGACGACCTGGTGCTCATCATGGACGAGTCGCACCGGTATCGTGCCGACGCCGGCGTGCGTGTGCTCAACGAGCTGCGGCCCGTGCTCGGCCTCGAGCTGACCGCGACGCCACAGGTCGAGCGCGGGCAGCGCGCCGAGCGGTTTCAGAACGTCATCTACGAGTACGGGCTGGCGCAGGCGATCCACGACGGCTTCGTGAAGGAGCCGGCCGTGTCGACGCGCGCGAACTTCGATCCGAGCGGCGTCAGTGAGCGAGACCTCGAGCGCATCAAGCTCGAGGATGGCGTGATCCTGCACGAGCACGTCAAAGCCGAGCTCCAAGTGCATGCCGACCAGCACGGCCTCGCGCGGGTGAAGCCATTCGTGCTCGTGGTGGCCCAGGACACCGCCCACGCCGGCGAGCTCGAAGCGCTCATCAAGCGACCGGACTTCTTCGAGGGCCGCTACGCCGATAAGGTCATCACCGTCCACTCCAATCAGCGCGGAGAGGAGAAGGACGAGACGGTCGCGGCCCTGTTGCGCATCGAGAGTCCGGACGAACCGACCGCTTCCAGGAGATCATCGACGTCGCCAATCGTCCCGACTCGATGATTCGGGCCAGCGTGGTCATCGGACGGGACATTCCCGCCAAAGCGCCGCGCGCCGTGTCGGTGCCGAGCGTCGTGGAGTCGCGCGTGGCTCCGACCGCGGGAGCGCCCTTCCGGTACACGCCGGTGTTCGACGATCCGCAGTCGCAGAAGGCGGCCGCGGTGACGCTCGACGTCATCCGGGAATTCCAGCGCTTGCCTCGCTCCAAGGATCTAGAGAAGCCTGAGATCCAGGCCGAGCTTGTTGCGCGCGTGGCCGATCGATTGCGGCCGACCCAAGGGACACTCCCGGACGTGACGGCGCCGCTGGAGACCGCGCGCGTGGTGGCCGAGACCGTGAAGCTGTATACGGAGCGGGCGATCGACATCCCGCGCATCGTCGTGACGCCGACTGGAGACGTGACGTCGGGGTATCGGGACTTCGATCTCGACATCGCCGCGATCCGCTTCCAGCCGGTGGCCCGCGACATCCTCGTGCACCATCTCGAATCCAATCGGCGCGAGCGCCGCGCCGCGTCGGGCGCGGTCGCGTCCGAGCAGCGGCCCGAGGACTACGTCGTCCGCCGGCTGATCGACTTCGACGACGTGTCCTACGACGACCACGCCGATCTTCTCTACAAGCTTGCCGGACAGGCCGTGGCGCACCTGCGCGGCTACCTGAAGGACGACGACGAGGTTGAGAACGTCCTGCTGTACTACCAGAAGCAGCTCGCCGAGCTGATCCACGCGCAGCAAGTGCGTGTACGTCGCGCAGCGCTTCCAATCGTCCCCGGAGCTGCGCTTCGCGACGATTTTGGAGGACGACCCTGACGTCGTGAAGTGGGTGAAGCCGGCGCCCGGGCATTTCCAGATCGACTACAAGGGCGGGCATCTCTACGAGCCGGACTTCGTCGTGGAGACCTCGACCGGCAAGTTTCTCTGCGAGCCGAAGGCGGTCGGCGAAATGAATGATCCCACCGTCCTCGAGAAGGCGCGTGCCGCGGCGCTGTGGTGCCGCCATGCGACAGCGCACGAGCTCAAGCACGAAGGGAAGCCGTGGAAGTATCTCCTCATTCCACACGACGCTGTGACCGCGAATCGGACGTTTGCGAGCCTGGCCGCGCAGTACGAGGTGCCCGCGCCCTAGCTGTGCGACGGGCCCGCGGTGTCCTCCGCGCGGACCGGCGTCTTGCCCCGCAGGAAATCGAAGTCGCAGCCCTCGTTCGCCTGGAGCACGTGGTCCAGGAAGAGCCGGCCGTAGCCCCGCTCGTAGTGCGGCGCGCGCGGCGTCCACGCCGCCTGCCGCTTCGCGAGCTCCGCGTCGCTCACGCGCAGCGTGAGCGTCCGGTTCGGGACGTCGAGCTCGATCTCGTCGCCGTCCTGCACGAGCGCGAGCGGGCCGCCCACCGCCGACTCCGGCGCGACGTGCAGCACCACCGTCCCGTACGAGGTGCCGCTCATGCGCGCGTCCGAGATGCGCACCATGTCCTTCACGCCCTGCTTGAGCAGGCGCGCGGGGATCGGCGCCGCGCCCCACTCCGGCATGCCCGGCGCGCCGCGCGGGCCGACGTGCTTGAGCACGAGCACGGACGTCTCGTCGATCGGAACGGTCGGATCGTCGATGCGCCGGTGGATGTCCGCGTGGTCCTCGAACACCACCGCTTTCCCGCGATGCGTGAGGAGATGCGGCGACGCGGCCGACTGCTTGAGCACGGCGCCGCCGGGGCAGAGGTTGCCGGTGAGGATCACGGTGCCGCCCTCGGGCGCGAGCGGCATCCCGAGCGGGCGGATGACGTCGCGGTCATAGCACGGCGCTTCGCGCACGTTGTCGCCGAGGCTGCGGCCGTTCACCGTGGGCGCGTCGGCGTGCAGGAGCGGCAGCAGCTCGCGCAGCACGGCGGGCAGTCCGCCCGCGTAGAAGAAGTCCTCCATCAGGTGCTTGCCCGACGGGCGGACGTTCGCGAGCAGCGGCGTCGTCCGGGACAGCTCGTCGAAGCGCGTGAGCGGCAGCGTCACGCCGGCGCGGCCCGCGATCGCGACCAGGTGGATGATCGCGTTCGTGGAGCCGCCGATCGCCATGTCCGCGCGGATCGCGTTGTCGAACGCGCGCGCGGTCAGGATCTCCGACGGCTTCGGCCCGCCCGCCTTCGCGATCTCGACCGCGCGCCGTCCCGCGAGCTCCGCCATCGCGTAGCGGCGTGAGTCGGGCGCGGGGATCGCGGCGTTGCCGGGCAGTGTCATGCCGAGCGCTTCGGCCATCGACGCCATCGTCGAGGCTGTCCCCATCACCATGCAGTGGCCGTTCGAGCGCGACATGCACGACTCGGCCTCCGCCCACTCCTCGTCGGAGAGCCGCTCGGCCCGGCGCTCCGCCCAGAGCCGCCAGTTGTCGGTGCCGGAGCCGAGGTCTTCGGTGCGCCACCGGCCGCGCAGCATGGGACCGCCGGTGACCATGATCGCCGGCACGTCCGCGGACGCCGCGCCCATCAGCATCGCGGGCGTGGTCTTGTCGCAGCCGGAGAGGAGCACGACGGCATCCAGCGGATACGCGCGGATGCATTCTTCGACGTCCATCGCCATGAGGTTCCGGAACAGCATCGTGGTGGGCTTCATGAGGACTTCGCCGAGCGAGATCGTGGGGAACTCGAGCGGAAAGCCGCCGGCGCTGAGCACGCCGCGCTTCACCGCCTCCGCGAGCGTCCGCAGGTGCGCGTTGCAGTTCGTCAGCTCGGACCAGGAGTTCGCGATGCCGATCACCGGCCGCCCGTCGAACATGTGCTCGCTGAACCCTTCGGCCTTGATCCACGAGCGGTGCACGAATCCGTCGAGGTCGTTGCGGCCGAACCAGTTGCGGCTTCTGAGCGGCTGTGCTGTCATGGGTTCCCCCCGGAACACGTCTCGATGCGTGGCTTCGGATTATAGGAGGTCCCAGTCCCATGCGGCTTGCGGGCAAGGTGGCGATCGTCACGGGCGGCGGCAGCGGCATCGGGCGCGGCATCGTGCTGGCGCTGGCGCGCGAAGGCGCTGACGTGGCCATTCCGGATATCCAGGTGCTGAACGCGGAGAAGGTCGCCGACGAGGTGAAGAGCCTCGGCCGCAAGTCGTTCGGGATGAAGACCGACGTGACGAGCTCCGCCGACGTGAAGGGCATGGTCGAGCGCACGCGTGAGGTGCTCGGCAAGGTCGACATCCTCGTGAACAACGCGGGCATGGCGTCGCCGCCCGGCATGCCGTTCACGAACAACACGGAAGAGGACTGGGACCGCACGTTCGCGGTCAACACGAAGTCCGTGTTCCTCACGTGCAAGGCGATCGCGCCGTACTTCATCGAGCGCAAGGCCGGGCGCATCGTGAACATCGCGTCGATCGCCGGGCCGCTCTCCGCGCTCACCATGCCCGCGTACAGCGTCGCGAAGCAGGGCGTCATCACGTTCACGCGCGTGATCGCGAAGGAGCTGGCGCCGCACGGCATCACCGTGAACGCCATCTGCCCCGGCGTGCTGTGGACGGCCTTCTGGGAGAAGCTCGCGGCGCACATCGCGTCGACGAACCCCGCGTTCGCGGGCATGACCGCGCGGCAGGTGTTCGAGAAGCGCGTCACCGACATCGTGCCGATGAAGTGCGAGCAGACCCCGGAGGACATCGGCAACTGCGCCGCGTTTCTCGCCTCCGACGAAGCGCGGTACATCACCGGGCAGTCCATCAACGTCGACGGCGGCTGCGTCACGTGGTAGGTGGCGCGCCGCCGATAAGGGCCCATCTGCGTCGTCAGCTCGTCGGGCCGCTCCCTGCGGCGTACAGGAGTACGCCGCAGTCGGGCCGCTCCTCGCTTCCTCGCATCTGGACCCTTCTCGGCGCCGCGGGATCACGTGTAGCGGAAGGTACGCGCGACGCTTCGCGCGCGCTTTCCGTTGCGTAGGCCATGAACTTCGACTTCAGCGAGCAGGAAGAGAACTTTCGGAAAGAAGTTCGGGCCTGGCTCGAGCGGAATCTTCCCGACGATCTGAAAGGGAAGTCGTTCGCGGCGTCGCGCGGGAATCCCGACGAGGTCGTGCGGCTGCGCTGGTGGCAGAAGCAGATGTACGAGGCCGGCTACGTGGGGATGGACTGGCCCCGCGAGTTCGGCGGACGCGCCGCCGCGCTGACCGAGCTCGTCGTCCTCTACCAGGAGATGGGGCGCGCGGAGTCGCCGCAGATCGTCAACCGCAGCGGCGTCTCGATGCTCGGGCCCACGCTGATGAAGCACGGTACCCCGAAGCAGCAGCAGCGGTTCCTGAAGAACATCCTCACCGCGGACGAGATGTGGTGCCAGGGCTTTTCCGAGCCGAACGCGGGGAGCGACCTCGCCAATCTCCAGACCCGCGCGGTGCGTGACGGCGATCACTACGTCGTCAACGGGCAGAAGGTCTGGACCAGCATGGGCCACGTCGCCGACTGGTGCTTCCTGCTCGTGCGCACCGACGCGACGGGGCCGAAGCACAAGGGCATCAGCTTTCTGCTCGTGGACATGAAGTCGCCGGGCATCACGGTGCGGCCGCTCAAGCAGATCACCGGCGAGGCGGAGTTCAACGAGACCTTCTTCGACAACGTGCGCGTGCCGGTCGAGAACCTGGTCGGCAAGGAGCACGAAGGGTGGGGCGTCGCGATCACCACGCTCGCCCACGAGCGCGACGTGCTCACGCACATCCGCCACATCTCGCTGCGCAACGCGCTCCACCGCCTGATCAAGCTCGTGAAGGAGCAGGGCAAGGGCGCCGACCCGATCGTGCGGCAGAAGATCGCGCAGCTCTACATCAACGAGCAGGCGCTGCAGATGATCGGCTACCGCAGCCTCACCAACATCATGCGCGGCGGCCATCCCGGCCCGGAAGGCTCCACCGCCAAGCTCGTGTGGAGCCAGACGGACGTGGAGATCGCGCAGACGGCCACCGAGGTGCTCGGCCCGTACTCCCAGCTCGAGGGCGGCACCGAGTGGGCGCCGGACGAAGGCCAGTGGGAGTTCTACGAGCTGCTGGCGCGCGGCAGCGGCATCCGCGCCGGCACGACGGAAATCTTGAAGAACATCCTGGGCGAGCGCGTGCTCGGCCTGCCAAAGGACTGACGACCATGAGTGAGCTGCTCTACGAAGTGAAGGACAAGATCGCGACCATCACCCTCAACCGCCCCGACAAGCTCAACGCGTTCACGCGCGACATGATCGCCGCGTGGGCGAAATCGCTCGCCGACGCGCAGGCCGACGACGACGTCAACGTGGTGATCGTCACCGGCGCCGGCCGCGCCTTCTGCTCGGGCGGCGACGTCGGCCGCATGCGCGAGGGCGAGCCCAACGCGCTCGACGGCAAGAACGGCCTCTGGGAAGGCGTGCACCACGTGCCGAAGCAGCTCGAGCAGATGGACAAGCCCGTCATCGCGATGGTGAACGGCCTCGCGGTCGGCGCCGGCATGGGCATGAGCGTGATGTGCGACGTCCGCATCGCGGCCGAGTCCGCGCGGTTCTCGACGGGCTACGTGAAGGTGGGGCTGGTGCCGGGCGACGGCGACACGTTCTTCCTGCCGCGCCTGGTCGGCGCCGCGAAGGCGCTCGAGCTCCTGTGGACGGCCGACTTCATCGAGGCCCCGCAGGCGCTCGACCTCGGCATCGTGCAGCGCGTGGTGCCCGACGCGCAGCTCAAGGAGGCGACGTACGCGTTCGCGCGGCAGATCGCGGACGGCCCGCAGATCCCGATCCGCATGATCAAGCGGCTCGTCTACCAGAGCCTGAACCTGCCGCTGCGCACGCACCTCGACCTGGTGAGCTCGCACATGGGGCTGGTGCGCATGACCGCCGATCACGCGGAGGGCGTGGCCGCGTTCAAGGAGAAGCGCGCCCCCAAGTTCACGGGAAGGTGAATACCGCCCGGCGGTACACTGCCGGTGTGATGAAGTCGCGTCGCGACGTCAAGGGCGCACGCTCCTCGAAGAGCGGGAAGCTCATCGCTTCGAAGGCGCCGGCCCGCGAGTCTCGGGTAATCGTGGATCCCGGTACGATGCTTGGGAAGCCAGTGATTCGCGGCACGCGGATCACTGTCGAGCTCATTCTGCGGAGGCTGGCCGAGGGCGCCACCGACCGAGAGCTCCTGGCTGCTTATCCGCACCTGACGCGGGAGGATCTTCACGCCGCGCTCGCCTATGCGGCCGATGTCGTCGCCCATGAAGAGACGATAGCAACGGCCGCGAATGCGCCTGCTCGCCGATGAAGACTGTGACTTCGCGGTCGTAGAAGCGCTTCGCGCGGCGGGTCACGACGTCATGGCGATCGTCGCGACCACGCGCGGAATCTCCGACGAGGAGCCTGGGCGCGTGCGAATCGGCCGTCGACCTCCTTCGGACTAGCTACGCGGGCTGCACGCCCGCCTTGTGGCGCTGCGCGAGCGCCTGGTAGCCCTGCGGATTGCGCTTCACCCATTCTTCCGCCGGCGTGCCCGCGAGGGGGCCCTTCACCTTCGCGGGCGCGCCGATCGCCAGCACGCCTTCCGGGATCTCGGTGCCGGGCGTCACGAGCGCGCCGGCCGCGATCATGGAGCGCGCGCCGATCTTCACGCCGTCGAGCACCGTCGAGCCGTTCCCGACAAGCGCCTCTTCGCCGATCGTCGCCGCGTGCACGATGCAGAGGTGGCCGATGGTGGCCCCGGCGCCGACGTCCACGCCGCCGCGCGGCGTCACGTGGAGCACCGAGCCGTCCTGCACGTTGGCGCCGCGGCGGATCACGATCGGTGAGAAGTCCGCGCGGACCACCGCGTTGTACCAGACCGACGCGTGCTCCTCGACGGTGACGTCGCCCACGATCACGGCGGTGGGCGCGATGAACGCGCTCGGATGGATGTTCGGAGACTTTCCTTCGAAGCTGAACAGTGGCATGCGTGGACCCCCGACGGTATGCTCGATTTGGCGTCAATCTTACGCGACCGTTCGCGCCGTCGAGCGCCGGGAGGTCCCCCGCCATGCCGCTGCCGAAGATCGCCGCCGTCGCCACGGCGGTGCCGCGCCACCGGTTCTCGCAGGACGCGCTCCTCGCGCTCGCCGGCTACGAGGACCCGCGGCGGCGCGGCTTCTTCGAGAGGAGCGGGATCGAGGGCCGCCACCTGTACATCGACCCCGCGACGTTCCGGCCCGACGAGTCGATCGACGAGGCGCAGGAGCGGTTTCGCCGCGGGGCGCTCGAGCTCGCCGAGGGCGCCGCGCGCCGGGCGCTGGAGCGCGCGGGCTGGACCGCGGCGGACGTGGACTTCATCGCCACGACCACGTGCACCGGGCGGATGACGCCGAGCATCGACGCGCACCTCATCGCGCGGCTGGGCTGCCGCCCCGACGTCCAGCGCGTGCACGTGGGCGACACCGGCTGCGCGGCGGCGGTGGTCACGCTCCAGCAGGCGTGGAACCACCTGCGCGCCTTCCCGCATCACAAGGCGCTCGTGATCGCGGTGGAGCTGTGCTCGACCGCGTACTTCCTCGACGACCGCCTCGAGAGCGCGGTCGCGCACGCGATCTTCGCCGACGGCGCGGGCGCGCTCGCGCTCGCCTGCGAGCCGGACGCCTCGCCGACCATCGTGGGCCACCGCACGCTGTTCCGCCCGGAGCACCTGCCGGTGATGGGCTTCGAGTACCCGGGCGGCCGGCCGCGCGTCGTGCTCTCGAAGGAAGTGCGGCGGATCGGCGCCGCGATGATGCAGGAGATGGCCGAGGTGCTGATGGCGGAGCAGGGGCTCAAGCGCGACGACGTGCGCTACTGGGTGCTCCACTCCGCCGGGCGGCGCGTGCTGGACCGCGCGGGCGAGCTGCTCGAGCTCGCGCCCGAGCAGACCGCGCCGTCCCGCACGGTGCTCCGCCGGTACGGCAACATGTCGTCCGCGACCATCCTGTTCGTGCTCGAAGAGACGCTCGCGACGGCGACGCCGGTGCCGGGCGAGTGGGGCCTCATGATCGGGCTCGGGCCGGGCTTCGCCGCCGAGGGCGCGCTGCTGCGCTGGTAGGACGCCTGTCGTGAAGCGCGCCGAGCACGTGCTGGAGCATCTCGACCGTCCCCTGCCGACCGCCGACCTTGCGGCCTCCCTCGCCGACATCGAGCGCCTCAACGAGCGCTTCGGCGGCCACTGGCTCACGGTGCGCGCGGTGGCCGAAGCGGCGGCGCGCCTGCCGCGCGAGCGGCGACTGGTCGTGCTCGACGTCGGCGGCGGGCGCGGCGACCTGGCCCTCCACCTGGTGCGATGGGCGCGCGCGACCGGGCGGGCGATCCGCGTGCTCGTCGTCGACCGGGACGCGGCGACCGCGACGCTCGCGCGGCGGCACTGCGCGTCGGCGCCGGAGATCACGGTGGTGCAGGGCGACGCGACCGCGCTGCCGGTGCGCGAGGGCGGCGTCGACGTCGCCGTGAGCGTGCTGACGCTCCATCACCTGGAGCACGACGCGGCGGCCGCGATGCTGGGAGAGCTGCGCGCGGCCGCGCGCGAGGCCCTCATCGTCAACGACCTCATCCGCAGCCGGAGCGCGTGGCTGCTCGTGCGGCTGGCCACGTGGCTCTTCGCGCGCCATCCGGTGTCGCGGCACGACGGCCCGCTCTCCGTCCGTCGCGCGTACTCCGTGGACGAGCTCGGCGTCCTCGCGGGCAGGGCGCGGATCACGCGCTTCACGATCGCGCGCTATCCGTGGCTCGCGCGGCTGCTGTTGGTCGCGGCGTGAGCGACGTCATCGTCGTCGGCGCGGGGCCCGCGGGCGCGGCGAGCGCGATCCTCCTCGCCGAGCACGGCTTCGACGTCCTCGTCCTCGACCGCGCGGCGTTCCCGCGCCCGAAGATCTGCGGCGAGTACCTGAGCCCCGAAGCCGCGCGCGTGCTCGACCGGCTCGGCGTGCTCAAGGCGCTGGATGCCGCGGGCGCGACGCCGCTCGCCGGGATGCGGATCACCGCGCCCGACGGCACCGTGGTCACCGGACGCTACGGCGCGGTCGGTGCGTGGCGCCCGTATCGCGGGCATGCGCTCGCCGTCCCGCGCGAGACGCTCGACGGCACGCTCGCCGAGCGTCTGCGCGCGCTGCCGATCGACTTCCGCGAGCGCATGCGCGTGACCGACCTCCTGATCGACGCCGGGCGCGTGGTCGGGGTGGAAGCGATCGACGCGGAGGGCGTGCCGTCACGGTTCCGCGCGCCGCTGGTGATCGCGGCCGACGGCCGCGCGTCGGTCGTCGCGCAGCGCCTCGGGCTCCGTCGTCCGCATCGCCTGCAGCGCATGGCGCTGGTGACGTACGTGCGCGGCCTCGCGGACGTCGGCGACGTCGGCGAGATCTTCGTCGACCCGCCGGACTACGCGATCCTCAATCCCGTCGCGCCCGACCGCGTGAACATGAGCCTCGTCGTCCCCGCCGCCGACGCCGCGCGCTTCAGCGACCGGCTCGACACCTTCTTCGCCGCGCGGGTGAAGCAGCTGCCGCACCTGGCGCGGCGCGTGGCGGGGGCGGAGCTCCTCGGCCGGGTCCGCGCGCTCGGGCCGCTCGCGTATCGCGTGGCCGCGCCGCGACACGGCGGCGTGATGCTCGTCGGGGACGCCGCGGGCTTCTACGATCCGTTCACCGGCGAAGGGGTCTTCACGGGCCTCAGGAGCGCGGAGCTCGCCGTGGAGACCGCGACCGCCGCGTTGCGCGCCGGCGACTGCTCGGCGGCCGTCCTCGCCGCGTACCCGCGGGCCCGGCGCGCGATGTTCGCGGGCAAGGAGCGCGTCACGCACGCGCTGCAGCTGGTCATCCGGCACCGCCGGCTCGCCAACGCCACCGCGCGAGCGCTCGCGCGGCGTCCCGCGCTCCTGCAGCACGTCCTCGGCGTGATCGGCGACTACGTCCCGCCGGGCGCGCTCCTGTCGCCCCGCGCGCTGCGCGTCTGATCGGCGCCTGACCGGCTACAATCGCCGGGGCACCCAGCCCCGCGAGGAGAGCCGATGGCGTCGAGCCGACCGAAGTCCGACGCGTTGCCCCGACGCTTCGCCCGCATCTACACGGCGGCCGTCACCGACGTGATGGACGAGATGGGCCTCCAGCGGCAGACACTCCCGTCGGCGCTGCAGCCGCTCACCCCGGGCATGCGCGTGGCAGGCTACGCGTTCACCGTGCGCGGGCGCGCGCATCGCGGGCACCCGCGCGAGAAGGACGCGACGCTCCGGCGCTTCCTCGCCATGCTCGGCGCGGTGCCGTCCGACTCCGTGCTGGTCCTCGCCGCCAACGACAACGTCGCCGCCCATTTCGGCGAGCTGTCGATGGAGTGGTTCCGCGCGCGAAAGGTCCGAGGCGCGGTCATCGACGGGGCCACCCGGGATGCCGCCTACATCTCGAAGGTCGGGTTCCCCACGTTCGTGCGCTACCGCACGCCCCAGGACTCGGTGCCGCGCTGGCGCGTGAGCGACTGGGGCCAGCCCGTCACCATCGGCGGCGTGCGGGTCAGCCTCGGGGACATCATCGTCGCCGACCTCGACGGCATCGTGGTCGTGCCGCGGCGTGTCGCCTCGGAGGTGCTCGTCCGGTGCGAGAAGCTCGTGGGCACCGAGAACGCCGTCCGCAACGCCGTCAAGCGCGGGATGTCGCCGCTCCAGGCCTACGAGAAGTTCGGCGCTTTTTGATAACGCCACGATAACGACCTTCGGCGACACTCGGTCTTTCGATCATGACGACCGATTCGCCTGTCGCGCGCGCCTGGCGCCAAATCGTCGCGGCCTTGCCCCGGGGCCACGGCCTGCCCGTAGCCGACTGGAACCGCCGCCACGCCGGCATGTTGTTCGTGCTGTGGGCGCACGCGGTGGGGATCTTCCTGTACGTGCTCCTGATCGACCGCGATCCACTGCACGCCCTCACCGAAGGCGGCGTGGTGGCCATCGCGGGGGTCTTCGCGAGCCAGGCGCGGCTGGGACGCCGGGTCCAGGCGCTGTGCGCATGCCTCGGGCTCCTGACCTCGTCCGGAATCCTCGTCCACCTCTCCGGCGGCTACATCGAGATGCACTTCCACTTCTTCGTGATGGTCCCGCTGATGGCGCTCTACCAGGACTGGATGCCGTTCCTCGCGGCCATCGCGTACGTGGTCCTCCATCACGGCACCATCGGCGTGCTCGACCCGGGGCAGGTCTACAACCATCCGGCCGCGCTGGCGGCGCCCTGGACGTGGGCGGCGATCCACGGGGTCTTCGTGCTCGCGACGAGCGTGGTCGCCTGCATCATGTGGCGCCTCAACGAGCTCGCCCGCGCGGACGCGACGGCCGCCGCGCAGCGGTTCGGGGGCCTCGTGCAGAGCCTCGACGCGGTCGTGTGGGAAGCGGAGCCGGCCATGGACCGGTTCAGCTTCATGAGCCGGCAGATCGAGGCGATCGTCGGCGTGCCGGCCGCGCGCTGGCAGAGCGAGCCCGGCCTGTGGGAGCGGACCATCCATCCGGAGGACCGCGCGCACGCGGTGGTGGCGTACGGCGCGATCGTCGCCGGCGCGTCCGGGAACGAAGTCGCGTACCGGATGATCGCCACGGACGGGCGGATCGTGCACGTGAGCGACATCGTGCACGTGATGCGCGACGAGCTCGGCGTGGCGCGCCAGCTCCGGGGCGTCACGGTCGACATGACGGCACGCCGGGGGCTCGAAGAGCAGCTGCGGCAGTCGCAGAAGCTGGAGGCGATCGGCCGCCTCGCGGGCGGTGTCGCGCACGACTTCAACAATCTGCTGTCGGTGATCATCGGGCGCGTCGAGCTCCTCCGCGACCTCGTGCCCGCGCACGAGCGCACCCTCTCGCTGGTCGCCGCGACGTCGATGCGCGCGGCGGCGCTCACGCGGCAGCTCCTCGCGTTCGGCCGGCAGCAGGTGCTCCAGCCGCGCGTGATCGACCTCGCCGCCGCCGTGCAGAACCTCGCGCCGATGCTCCGCCGGCTCGTCCGCGAAGACATCGAGATGCTCTTCGAGGCGAGCGGTGTCGCGCACGTCGAGGCCGACCCCGTCCAGGTGGACCAGGTGCTGCTCAACCTGGTGGTGAACGCGGGAGACGCGATGCCGCGCGGCGGACGGCTCACGATCGAGGTGACGCCGGTGGATCTCGACGCCGAGCCGCGCGGGCGCCGCGTCGGCGCGCCGCCCGGCCCGTACGTGGCGCTTCGCGTCGCCGACACCGGCCTCGGCATGGACGAGGCGACGCTCGCGCGGATCTTCGAGCCGTTCTTCACGACGAAGGAGCTGGGCCGGGGGACGGGCCTCGGGCTCGCCACCGTCTACGGTGTGGTGACGCAGAGCAACGGCGACATCCGGGTCGAGAGCGCGCCGGGGCGCGGCACGTCCTTCACGGTGTACCTCCCGCGCGTCGACGCGCCGGTCAGCCGCACGGTAGCGGCGCCCGTCGTACGGCCGGCCACCGAGGCGGCCACCGTGCTGCTCGTGGAGGACGACACCGACCTCCGCGCCCTCGTCGGCGACATCCTGGTGGAGCGCGGCTACCGCGTCAGCGTCGCGAAGAGCCCGGAGGATGCGCTCGCGATCGTCGACGAGGCGCCCGAGCCGATCGATCTCCTCGTCACCGACGTCGTCATGCCCGGCATGAACGGCATCGAGCTCGCGGACCGCGTGGCGGCGAAGTCCGCGCGCACGAAAGTCCTGTTCATCACGGGGTACGCGCCCGAGATGGTCGCGGGCGGCGCCGCGCTCCGGGGGAAGCCGCTCCTCGAGAAGCCGTTCACGCCGAACGAGCTCGCGGCGCGCGTGCGGGAAGTGCTGGAAGGCT
>Ga0194120_10005601_pt1 | contig 18354 bp, 12 predicted proteins | sample TA2MahCa65mmetaG_FD_148642 | JGI IMG/M metagenome (GOLD analysis project Ga0194120, IMG submission 148642) | Freshwater microbial communities from Lake Tanganyika, Tanzania - TA2015019 Mahale Deep Cast 65m | ecosystem: Environmental > Aquatic > Freshwater > Lake | place: Tanzania: Lake...
GGGCCTGCGAGGGCCCGGCGCCCCACCTGCAATCGGCCCCTAGAGCGACTTTGAGGCACATGTGATCAATCCTGAGGCACGGAGGCCGGCCCCACTCGAGCCGGGGTGGAGACCGGCGCCCGTGCCGACCTGCAAGTCAGCAGAGGATCTCGAGGGCGCCGGGGTGGATGGTGATCGTCAGGCGGGTATCCTTGGCCAGGACCTCGCCGTCGCCGATGAACAGGATGGGTTGCTCGGCGCGGATCTCGATGCGCTCGCCGTGGAACTCCACCGCGTCGCGGCGGGCGGTATGGTGGCCCCTGAGCGACATCAGCGAGACCGTGACGATCGTGCCGAGGCGACTGCGGCGCGAGAGCAGCATCCCGGAGAGTTCGCCGTCGTCGGGCCGGGCGTCGGGCGTGGGCATCACGCGCTTGCCGATCGTCGGCTGGTTGTTGACGAAGAGCGCCACGCTCGGGAACCTGCCGACGCTCTGGCCGTCGCAGAAGACTTCCACCGGCGTGTAGAGGCGGCGGGAGAACAGCAGCAGGAAGAAGCTGTAACCCAGGTAGATGGCACTGCCCAGGCGCCGCGCCACCCACCGCGAGGCCCGGGAATACCGCTTGAAGCGGTTGACGTTGACAGCCACGCGGCTCACCGTGCCGGCCCCGCCGGCCGTCGCGTAGCGCTTGCCGTTGACGTCGACCAGGTCGAGAACGCGCGTCCGGCCCTGCTTGAGGATGGCGCAGGCCGCGGCCGGATCTTTGGGGATGCCCAGGTAGGTGGCCAGGTCGTTGGCCGTGCCGCATGGGATGACGCCCAGGCGCACCGGAGCGGCGGCGATGGCGTTGAGGGCCAGGTTGATGGTGCCGTCGCCGCCGGCCACCACCAGATCGGTGATTCCGTCGCCGGCCGCGCGGCTGCAGGCCTCGATCGCGTCCGCGCGTGTGGCTGGCACAAGGAACTCCACGTGCTCCCCGGCCATGGCCTCGGCGATGCGCTCGTGGACCCTGGCCTTGCCGCCTCGTTTGGCTGCCCGGTTGACGATCACCCGGTACCGGCGGATCCCCGCCGGAGAATCCGGCGCGGTCAACCCGGCTTCCCGGCCCTCCATGGCCAGGTCATACCCGCTACAGCCGGCGCTTGACGGACACTCCCCCGCGCACCGCGTCGGGCTTGTAACCGACCGCCTGATCGTGAGGATACTCGGTAGCGAGCACCGCCTTCACGCCAGGCGGGATGGCCTCGCGGGGACCGTGGCATTGCAGGCACATCCCCTGCACGGGAATGGCCTTCATGTACCGGAAGACCTTACCTTGCGGCTCCTCGACCACTTCCGCGCGCTCCAGCGTCTCGGCCCGCTCGCCGGCCGCCGCGCGGGCGTCGAACTCCGCCAGGACGCGCTGCTCCCAGGCGTCCGGGCTGCCCAGCAGGGGGTTGCGTACCTCGAGGCTCACGCGTGTGATCTTCCAGCCCGTGCGGCGCGAGGCGGCACCGGCCATGCCGGGGGCGCGCTCGCGACAAATGGCGATCGCCGCCTCGGGCCCGGCGCCAGTCAACTGCTCGCGCAGCTCGGTGCCGAGCGTCTTCATGAGTGCGGCGGCCTCGGCCCGGGCCTCGGAGGCGAACCGGCCCTCGGCGCCGGATCCCGCCGGTGCGGGCGTGGCGGCCGTGAGCGCGGCGGCGAGGGCCAGGGCGAGCACGAAGTGCATGGTCATCTCCAGGTACGGGCAGAGACTCTGAACCTTACCATGGGCAAATGTCGTCTCGGCTGAGGGTAGACCCTGCCAGCCGCGATCTGTAGAGTACGAAGTCCGATGCGGACACGTGCCGAGGCGCTCTCGGCTCTGCGAGCGGCTTTGCGGCCGAGCGTCGCCTGGGCCCTCCTGGTGGCGCTGGTGGGCATGATCGGCACCCTGGCCATGTGGCACCTGGCTACCGAACGCGTCGCGGCAACCGATCAGGCGCGGTTCGATCGCCGCGTCCGGGACGCGCGCCTGGCCATCGAGCAGCGCATGGAGACGTACATCCAGACCCTGCGCTCCGCGGCCGCGATGGTCGCGATCGACGGTGTGCCCACGCCGGCCAGGTGGCGCGACTACGTCGCCCGGCTGGAGATCCGCCGGCTGTATCCGGGCATCCAGGGCGTGGGGTTCACGCTGCGCGTGCCGCCGGGCGGCGTCCCGCATCTCGAGCGGCGTATGCGGGCAGCGGGCCAGGAAGGATTCGACGTCTACCCGGACCAGCCGCGGGGCGAGCACCATGCGATCCTCGTCCTGGAACCGCTGGACTGGCGAAACCGGCGCGCCATCGGCTACGACATGTTCTCCGAGCCGATGCGGCGCGAAGCGATGGCGCGTGCCCGGGATTCGGGCCTGCCGGCCATGAGCGGCAAGGTGGTGCTCGTCCAGGAGACCGACCGGGACCGGCAGGCCGGCTTCCTGGTCTACTACCCGGTGTACCGGCACGGGGCGCCGGTTGCGACGGTCGACGAGCGGCGCGCCGCCCTGCTCGGGTTCACGTACAGCCCGTTCCGGGCCGACGACCTGTTCGCCGGAATCTTCGGCGAGGGCCTTGGCCGGGACGTCGGCATGGAGATCTACGACGGCAACGCGGTAGATCGCGGGATGCTGCTGCACGATCACGACCCGGAGCACGCCGCGGGAGCGCCCATCCGTCCGGACGGACACCGACCGGCCCTCACGGCCGTCAAGCGGGCGACCGTCGCGGGCCGGACCTGGACCATCCTCTTCACGACCCAGCCGGCCTTCGAGACCCACGCGGGCGCCCAGTTGCCGATTTTGCTGCTGCTGGCCGGTACCGTGATTTCCCTGCTGCTGGGCGCGCTGGTCTGGAGCCTGGCGGCCAGCCGCGATCGCGCGGAGCGCGAAATCGCCGCCCGCACGCGCGAACTCGAGGCGAGCAACTTGCGCCTCCGCGACGCCGACCGGCACAAGGACGAGTTCCTGAGCGTGCTGAGCCACGAGTTGCGCACGCCGCTGAACTTCATCACCGGCTTCGCGAGCATGCTCGACGATGGCGTGGGCGGGAAACTCACACCCGAGCAGGAGACCAGCGTCAGGCGCATCCTTTACGGCGCGGAGCGGATGGTCGGCATCGTCGACGACCTCCTGGACATCGCCCGCATCCAGGCCGGCAAGATCGCGATCAAGCCGGAACCCACCGACTATCGTGCCCTGCTCGAAGAGGCCGTCGCCTCCTTGCAGCCCCTGGCGGCCAGCCGCGGCGTCGCCCTGTGGCTCGACCACGACATCCCGGGGCCGGTGATGGCCGATCGCCTGCGCGTGCTCCAGATCGTGACGAACCTCGTCAACAACGGGATCAAGTTCACTCCGCCGGGCGGATCGGTGAGCGTGCGGGCGCTTGCGGGACCGGACCGCACGGTCGTGACCGAGGTCTCCGACACGGGCCGCGGGATTCACGAGCGCGACATGGAGCGGATCTTCGAGAAGTTCCAGCAGGCGGACATGAGCTTGACGCGCGAGGCCGGCGGGACCGGCCTGGGCCTGACCATCGCCAGGGCGCTGGTGGAGGCGCACGGCGGCTCGATCGCCGTGCGAAGCGCGCCCGGGGCGGGTAGCACCTTCCGCTTCAGCTTGCCGCTGGAAAATGCGCCCTGCGAGCCGCCTGCCGCCCGCCTACCGCCGGGCGGGCAAGCCGCTCAGAGGCCGGCGAAGTAGGTGTCGAGCCCGCGGCGAGCTTGCGCGGCCAGGTCCTCGGCGACCTCCCGGCGCAGCTTTCCCTCGTCGGCCGGACCGGGATCGGCGGCGCTGCCGGAAAGGACCGCCATGGCCAGTTCGGCCAGGACGGCGATGAGCCCGCTCTCGGCGTCTTCCGGCGCCTCGACCTCCTCGCTTCGCCGCTCGGTCTCCACCTCCCAGGTCTGCCGCTCGGAGGCCTCGGCGGCGTAGGTCCCGGCCCAGACCTCCCGGCCGGACCCTGGCACCACCACGCGAATCGCCAGCGTCGCCCGGACGGTGGTCGTCCGCTCCCTCCCCCGGACCTCCGAGGTAACCTGGCGCCGCCTGCCCGCCGCCCGTTCGGTCCGCGTGCGCGACTGGACGTAGGCATCGCGGACGGGAGAAATCTCGCTAGCCACGTCGCGTAACCGGCCGCGGACGGAGAGATCGGGCGAGCCGGCAGCCACGACCGTGACGAACTCGAAACGCGAGCCGCCGACCGGGTACGCCGCTTGCAGCGACCGGTAGACACGGGAGCCCAGGCCCGCGCCGGAAGGGTCCTCGAAGGGCGCGAACGCCACATCCTCCGTCCCGGCCGCGCGGGCCGCCAGGTAGCGCTCCCGGGCATCCTTGTACGGCTCCACGTAGGACACGGTCCTGGCATACTCCCGGGCGGCGTCTCGTTGCCTGGGCTTGCCCGCTTCCGCGCCCAGCACCAGGCCCGCCTGGTAGTGGGTTTCCGCGGCCAGGCCCAGCGCGAGGTTCAGGTCGTCGGTCCGATCCACCAGGAGGTCGGCGACGCCGGAGTAGCGCGGCGAGGAAATGAAGATCGGCCGGGCGAGGCGATCCATCTCGGTGAGGCTGCGATAGCCGGCGACCACCCGATCCCAGTCGAGCACCCGGCGGGCCGCGGCGATGCTGGCCGAGTGACGCTCGACCGACCGGCGAAACGCCCGCAATAGCAGGATCTGGGCCGGTTCATGATCTGGCCGGGCCAGCAGCGCGAGGCGGGCCTCCGCCACCGCCCGGTCGGGATCGCCCCGCTCGAGCGCGGAGTACCCGGCCTCGGTCGCCAGGGCGTGGGTCGGCACCACGGCGCAGGCGGTCTGGGCCAGGGCGGCGGCGCAGCCGAGGGTCAGCAGGAGCTTGGCGAGTCGGGGCATGCGTGGCGATCTCGCTGGTTCGACGAAGCAGGCCGCCAGGAGGTTCGGCAATCGTGCTCCCTGGCGTTGTCGCCGCGGGCCCGGGATCCGCCGGGAGTCGCCCGCGGTGGCTCAAGGGTTCGTGACGGCCGGCCGCGGACCCGCCAGCCCCGCCAGATCGAGCAGGAAGGCGTACTGGAATGCGATTTCCCGCCAGCGCTGGTACCGGCCGGCCGCACCGCCATGACCGGCCTCCATGTTGGTCTTGAGCAATAGCCGGCCGCTGCCCGGTGCCTGCTTCGCGCGGAGTCTGGCCACCCATTTGGCCGGTTCCCAGTACTGGACCTGGGAGTCGTGCAGGCCAGCCGTCACGAGCAGGTGGGGGTAGCGCCGCGCCGCGACGTTGTCGTAGGGCGAGTAAGCCAGCATCGTCCGGTAGTCCGCGGGCCGTCGCGGATCGCCCCATTCGTCGTACTCGAAGGTGGTCAGCGGCATGGAGTCGTCGAGCATCGTGGTCACGACGTCGACGAACGGCACGTCGGCGATGGCCCCGTGGAAGAGTTCCGGCCGCATGGTGACCACCGCGCCGACCAGCAAGCCGCCGGCGCTGCCTCCCTCCGCGAAGAGCCGATCCGGGGCGGTGAGGCGTCTGGCGACCAGATCCTGCGCGACGTCGACGAAGTCATGGAAGGAGTTGCGCTTGTGCGCCAACCGCCCCTGCTCGTACCAGGCGCGGCCCAGTTCCTGGCCGCCACGCACATGCGCGATGGCGTAGATGAAACCTCGATCGACCAGGCTCAGCCGGTCGATCTCGAAGCGCGGATCGCTGCTGACCCCGTAGGCGCCGTACCCGTAGAGCAGGAGCGGCCGGGGCTCGGCACCACGCAGATCCCTGCGGTAGACCAGCGAGACCGGCACGCGCGTGCCGTCGCGAGCCCGCACCAGGCGCCGTTCGGCCTGGTAGGCGGCCGGATCGTAGCCGCCCAGCACCTCCTGGCGCTTCACGAGCGTGCGCTTGCGCGTCGCCATGTCGTAGTCGTAGACAGACAGCGGCGTGGTGAGCGACTCGTAGTCGAACCGGAGGATGCGCGTGTCGGACTCGCGGTTCTTGCCGGGCAAGGCCACGAAGGCCGCTTCGTCGAACTTGATGCGATGCTCGGGCTTGCCCGACCACGGGCGGATCCGCAGTTGCGTGAGGCCGGCCTGGCGCTCGGAGAGGACCAGGTGGTCCCGGAAGAGTTCGAACGCCTCCAGGAACACGTCCGCGCGGTGGCCCACGACCTCCTGCCAGTGCTTGCGGGCGGTGGCGTTCTCCCGCGCCTTCAGCAGCTTGAAGTTCTTCGCGCCGTCGTTGCTGCGGATGTAGAAGTGGTCGTGCAGGTGATCGATCGTGTGCTCATGGCCGCGCTTGCGGGCGGCGAAGCGCCGGAACGGGGCGGTGGGCCGGTTGGCCGGCGCGACACGGTACTCGTTGGACAGCGTGGCATGGGCGCCGATGACCAGGTACTTGCGGGATTTCGTCTTGTCCACCGACACATAGAAGGTGTCGTCGCGCTCCTCGTAGACCAGCACGTCGCTGGCCGGATCGGTGCCGAGCATGTGCCGGTAGACGCGGTACTCGCGCAAGGTGTCCGCCTCGCGCGTGACGTAGAAGAGCGTGCGGTTGTCCTCGGCCCATTCCAGGCTCCAGGCGGCCGCCGGGATCACGTCGGGGAGCCACTGGCCGCTGCGCAGATCCCGGAACCGGATGGTCGTGATGTTGCGCCCGCGGGTATCCTCGGCCACCGCGAGGATGTCCTCGCCCGAGCTGACCTTCCAGAACACGTCGTAGAAGGGGTGGCCCTGGGCGCGAGCGTTGCCGTCCACCAGGATCTCCTCGGGGGCTTCCAGGGTGCCGCGCTTGCGCGCGTAGACGGGGTGCTCCTGGCCCGCGAGGTGGCGAGCGTAGTACCAGTAGTGGCCCTGGCGGTAGGGCGCCGACGTGTCGGTCTCCTTGACCCGCCCGCGCAGTTCCTGGAAGAGGCGCTCCTGGAGGTCCTTGGTGTGGGCCATGACCGCCGCGGCGTAGTCGTTTTCGGCGCGCAGGTGGGCGAGGACTTCGGGGTTGTCGCGCTCCCGCAGCCAGAAGTAGGGATCGACCCGCTCATGCCCGTGCGGCGCCTTGATCGTGAACGGGCGCTCGGGCGCGCGGGGGGGCTCGGGCGGCCCCTGCGCGGCCGCGCCGGATGCGGGAAGCGACGTGCCGCCCATCACCAGGGCCGCGACCAGCAGCGGAAATCCACGATGCACCTTACCAGCCATGAAGGATTCTAGCTCGCGAGCCGGAGCGGGCGGCGGCTCCCCTTGTCACGCGCGTCCCGGCCAAAGCTGCGTAAGTCATGCTGCTCATGAGGCGATATCTCCTCCGAGCGTCCCCGTCCTAAGGCGTGGGGTAGTTGGGGTAAAAGAGGGATAATCGCATGCGTCTCCGGCCGCGGCATTGCCTGGTCGCCTTGATCGCCGTCTTGTCGCTGGCAGGTTGTGGCGTGGGCAAGCCGCAGAATCTGCGGGACCAGGCTTGGGGCGGGTCGGGCGTCGGTGCCAGGGCCCTCCAACCCAAGCAGATTCGCGTCGTGCCGATCGAGCGCAACCGCGCTTCCGCCACTTTGCCCAACTTCCAGGAAGGCGTTCTGCTGGCCTCGTTCATGGGTGACGGGGCCGACGGCAACGAGCTCAGATTCGCGGCCTCGCTCGGCGGACCGGTGGCGGACGCGTTGCAGCGCACCGCAGCGACTCGTACCTGGCGCCCCCCCGCAGGAAGGGGCCTGGCAATGGCTCGCCCCCAGGCACGGGTGGCCTTCGAAGCCTGGCTGGCCCAGCGCAGTCGGCACCTGCTCCCCGGGGCCCGCCCCTGGCGCGGACGGGCACCTGCCCGGCAGCCGCAACTGGATGATCGCCAGACTTTCTTCATCTGGGAGCAGGTGAAAAACGACAAGGGCGAGATGGAAAGCCAGCGCAAGCCATACAGTGCTCGGCTCGAAGAAATCACCGCCCGTACTTACTTTTACGTCGATGAACGTTACCTGGAGGGCGATATCGCCACGCTGGCACCTTCGCTGCGAGAAATCGGCAAGCATTTCGAGGAAGTGGCCATCCCCGCCGACACGAAGTACTTCGGGGATTACCCCTTGCCGCCCAACGACGTGGATGGCGACCCGCGTCTGACTGTCCTGTTCACCAAGATGCCGGAAGGGGTCGGGGGCTACTTCAACCCCGGCGATGCCTTCAAGGAAGAGGTCTCCAACGCCCGCGACATGCTCTACATGAGTGCCGACGCGCTAAAGGCCGGCTCGCTGTCCTGGATCAAAGCCACGCTCATCCACGAGCTGTACCACATGATCAACTTCAACCACAAATGGGTCAAACCCGTGCTCCAAGGGGGAGTGCCGGCCAACGAACGCCCCTTCCTCAACGAGGGCATCGCGGTCCTGGCCGAACAACTGGGCGGCTTCGGCCTGCCCGCGCAGGAAGAGAGCGCCTTCTTCTTCGTCCACGAGTATCTGGCCCAGAACCCCTCGGCCCAGTTGACCGCCGACAACGCCTCTCCCGAAGGGCGCTACAAGTACGGCTCGGGTTACCTGTTCAACCTCTACCTGCTGGAGCAATACGGTCCCGAAGTCCTCCGCAAGCTGACCCAGAGCCCGAAGGCCGGTATCGAGAATGTCGAGATGGCCACCGGCCGGCCTTTCGCCGACATCTTCCGCGACTGGGCCATCACCCTTTACGCTTCCGGCTACAGTGCCGACCCTCGCTACAACTACAAATCCATCAACCTGCGGCAGAAGTTCCGGTGGTCCAACGGCGCCGAAACCCAGCTCGATGGCCTCGCGCCGCTCGACGTGGCCGAGTTCCCCGACATTCAGGCAATCAAGGCCCAACCGTGGTCCATCATCCCCATCCGCTTCCTGGCGCCCGGCCCCGGCCAGTCGTTGACGATCAGCCTCACGGGCAGCAACTGGGCAGGTCTGCAAGCCACGGTGCTGGATGCGGCCACCCTGCGGGAACCTTGATGACCGGCCGGATGGTTCTCCGAGATCATCGCGGCCCCCGATGGCGGCCGCCGATCGGGGAGGGCGCGGGCGCCAGGAGTGCCTAAGCGCCAGCCGACTGGCTCCAGGCCGTCGGGAACGCCGCGTAGAACGCGGCGGCCCGCACCAGGTGTTCGACCGGGCACTGATCGTCCACGCTGTGCGCGTAGATCTCGTTGGCCGGGCCGAAGCCGATGGTGGGGATGCCGAACATGCCGCAGGTGATGGTGCCGTTGGTCGAGAAGATCCACTTGTCCACCACCGGTTCGGCCTCGTTGGCCACGCGGGCCGCGACGACGCCGGCCTGCACGGCCGGGTGATCCTGGGCGACCACCCACGACGGGTAGTACTTCTTGGTCGGGTAGACCAGGCCGGTGTAAGCCGTCTCGGCGTAGTCCAGCACGGCCACCTCGGCACCCGCGGCCTTGACCGCCGGCAGGTCCTGGATCTGCTTGACGGCGAACTCCAGGTCCTCACCCACGGTGAGCCGGCGATCGAGGTGGATGGTGCAGGAGTCGGCCACCGCGCACAGCGACGGCGAAGTGGAGCGGACGTCGCTGATGGTCACCGAGCCCTTGCCGAGGAACGGATCGGCCCCGGCCGCCAGATCCTCGTTGAGTTGCTCGACCGCGGCGATGATGGGCGCCATCTTGTAGACCGCGTTGACGCCGCGTTCGGGCGCGCTGCCATGGCACGACACGCCCTTCGTGCGCACGGTGATCTCCATGCGGCCGCGATGGCCGCGGTAGACCGCGAGGTTGGTCGGCTCCGTGCTGACCACGACTTCGGGCGCGAGCACCTTCTCGCGGAGGATGTATTGCCAGCACAGGCCGTCGCAATCCTCCTCCATGACGGTGCCGGTGACCCAGATCTGGCAATCGCCGGCCAGATCCAGGTCCTTGATGATTTTCGCGCCCCACACCATCGCGGCCATCCCGGCCTCCTGGTCGGAGGCGCCGCGGCCGTAAATGACGCCGTCTTTCAGGTCGCCCTGGTAGGGATCGACCTTCCACGCCTCGGGATCGCCCACGCCCACGGTGTCGATGTGGGCGTCCATCGCGATGACCCGGGGCCCCGAGCCGACGCGGCCCAGGATGTTGCCCAGTCCATCGATCTTGATCTCGTCGAACCCGGCCTCCTCCATTTCCTGCTTGATGCGGGCGATGACGCGCTCCTCGTGGCAACTCTCGCTCGGGATGGCGATCATGTCGCGCAGGAACTTGACCATATGGTCCTGGTAGTTGCGGGCTGCCGCCCGCACCTCGGCCTGCAGCGCGGCGTCGGTCCAGTTCACTTGCTTCGTTTCGACAGGCATGTCCAGTCTCCCCCTATGCCCGGGCCAGGGCGGGCGCGGCGGCCTTGCGGGGCCGGGCCTGCTCGAGGAGGTGCCGCAGCACGTCTGCGGGGCTCTCGAAGCGGTTCAGCAGGATCATCGCGCACATGACGTAGAGCTTGTGCGAGGCCTCGTGGTACGTGGGGTTGCGGTAGCGATCGAACACGCTCGCCGCGACCTCGCCCTCCTTGCAGCTCACGCCCGTGATGTCGGCGGGCAGGCAGTGCATGTACAGGGCCTGGCCGCCACGCGTCAGCTTCATCAGGTCCTCGGTGCACTCCCAGTCCTTGTACCGGGCGTTCTCGGCCAATCCTTCCTTTTCGACTTCGTCCACCCTGGACCCCTGGCCGGCCTTGAGCAGGTCGGTGCGGCGCTGCATGAGCGACAGCGGCGCCCAGCTCTTGGGATACACGATGTCGGCATCCTTGAATGCCTCGCTCATGCTCCGGACCTGCGTGAACGAGCCGCCGGACTCGCGGGCGTGCCGCTCGGAGGCCTCGAGGCATTCGGGCATCAGGTCGTAGCCCTCGGGGTGGGCCAGCACTACGTCCATGCCGAAGCGCGTCATCAGCGTGATGATGCCCTGCGGCACCGAAAGCGGCTTGCCGTAGGAAGGCGAGTACGCCCAGGTCATGGCGACCTTCTTGCCGCGCAGGGCCTCCAGGGAGCCGAAGGTCTTCTGGAGGTGCGCCAGATCGGCCATCGACTGGGTCGGGTGGTCGCGATCGCATTGCAGGTTGAGGACGGCCGGCCGTTGCGGCAGCACGCCGTCGCGGTAGCCGAGATCCACCGATTCGGAGACCTCCTTCATGTACTCGTGGCCGTAGCCCACGAACATGTCGTCGCGGATGCCGATGACCTCGGTGGTGAACGAGATCATGTTGGCGGTCTCCCGAACGGTCTCGCCGTGGGCGATCTGGCTCTTGGACTCGTCGAGATCCTGCGGGGTCAGGCCCAGCAGGCTCGCCGCACTGGCAAACGAGAAGCGCGTGCGCGTGGACTTGTCGCGGAAATTGGACACCGCGAGGCCCGTCTCGAACACCCGGGTCGAGATGCCGGCCCGGTACAGTTCCTCGAAGGTTTCCGCGGCGAGCAGCACGGCGCGCAGATCGGCGTCGGACTGCCGCCAGGTGAGCAGGAAATCCTTCTGGAACAGATCGGTGCGCAAGGGCGCGATCTGGTCGATGAGCTTGGCGATTGCCGCCTTGTCCATGTGTCTTCCTCCGTAGGCGCGGCCATGACCGGGGGACCCCCGGGGGCCAAGCTAGCACTTTCGCGCTCGCTCGCGATCCGTGGCGGATACCGGAATCCCCGGAGGGGAGTCCTACGCCTGCGGCTCCAGCGCCAGTTGCGCGGCATCCTTGGCTACCGCCTCCGCGGCCTTGTCGGCGGGCAGGACGGACGCGACCGCCCAGTAGAAGATGAAGAGCGCGAATGCGACCACGAGGCCCAGGTCGATCCACGCCGGCAGGATTTCCCGACCGCCGCCGTAGCGCCCGAGGAAGCCGATGAGCACGTGGCCTCCGAGCCACGGCAGGATCCAGATCGCGTGCCGGATGGTCTGCCAGGCGTCGGTGCGCTTGCACCAGGCGCCGAAGGCGAAGAGCGACACGCCGAAGAGCATCGCCAGCGCGAGCTTCCAGGTCGTGTCGAAGCCGCCCCAGTACAGGATCAGGTTGGCCGCGCAGAACGCGCCTGGCAGCACGAGCCACGGCGCCGGCGCGCGGTACGACCGGGGACGATCGCCGTCCACCTTCTTGAGCGCTGCCAGGGCGATCGGCGCAAAGGCATACATGATGGCGGTGGCACCGGTGGCCACGGTGACGAGCGCGATCCAGCTCTTGTAGGGCCCGAGGGCCACGAGGCCGATAGCCGAGGCGATGAGGATGGACGCGACCGGCACGCCCTTGGAGTTGGTCGTCGCCAGGATGCTGGGCATCTCGCGCTCCTCGCCGAGGGCGTACGAGAGCCGCGCCGTCGAGGTCAGGAAGACGACGCCGGTGCCGGCCGGCGAGACCACCGCGTCGATGAGGAGCAACTTGGCCAGCCAGCCGGCTCCCAGGGTGAGGGCGAGGGTGTACCAGACGCCGTAGTCGGACGGATCGGTGCCCAGGGGCCGATCCCAGTTGATCTTGACGTGGGCCGGATCGATGACGCCGATCATCACGAACTGCAAGGCGGCGTACAGGACCGCGCCGATCGCCATCGCCGTGAGGACGGCCCGCGAGAGGTCGCGCCGCGGGTTCTTGGCCTCGCCCGCAAGTTGCACCGCCTGCTCGAACCCTTGCAGCGCGAAGACCACGCCCCCTGTGAGGGCCGCGAACACGCCGTGCCAGCCATGGGGCATGAACCCGCCGCCGGCCGTGAAGTTGCCGGGGTGGAACTGGACGAACGGGAGGTACACGACCGCCAGGGCCGGGATCACGGTCTTCCAGATGACGACGATCGCGTTGCCTTCCGAGAGGACCTTCGCGGAGGCCAGGTTCAGCGCGGTGAAGACCAGCATCAGCACGACGGCCACGGCCAGGCCCGTGCTGTTGAGGAGGCCGGCGTTGGCGCCCTCTTTGGCGATCATGTTGAAGTTTTGATTGACCCACTCGACGCTGTTGACGTAGCTGATGCACGCGAGCACCTCGATGGGGGCGATGAACACCGCCTGCAGCCAGGACGCCCAGCCAGCGACGAAGCCCGCGATTGGGCCGTGAGAGTAGTACGGGAAGCGGCCGCCGCCGCCCGCGACCGGGTAGGTCGCGCCCAGTTCGGCGAACACCAGGGCGAGCAGGGAGAGCAGGCAGGCCGCCAGGATCCAGGAGACGACCGAGGCCGGGCCGGCGGCCTGCGCCGCATTGAGCGCTCCCAGGAGCCAGCCGGACCCGATGATCGAGCCCAGCGAGATGGTCATGAGGCCCCAGAAACCGACCGACCGCTTGAGATGGCCCGCGGCCGGCGCCTGGGTCTGATTTTCTGCCGTGATCATCTGGCATCCCGCGTGATTCAGGATGCTACCACGCGGCCGGGCCTCGTATGGCGGTCAACCGAGATTGTTCAACTGCACTGCGCGGAGCCCTGGGGAGCGGTGGTGCCTCCCGGGCAAGCCTGGCACTGCGCGGGAGAAGTGGCTCCGGTGTCGGGGTTGAAGGTATCCGGGGGGCAGTAGGTCGGCTGCGAGGCGCCCTCCTGCGACGTGTAGGCGCCGGCAGGAGTGACCTGGCACTGCGTGATCGAGGTGGCACCCGTGTCGGGGTTGTACGTGCCGGCCGGGCAGTACGTGGGCTGCGAAGATCCCGCCGACGTGTAGGCTCCGGCCGGGGTGGTCTGGCAGTCGCCGATCGAGGTGGATCCGGTGAACGGGTTGTACGTGCCGGCCGGGCAGTAGGCGGGCTGCGAGGCCCCTTCGGCCGTGTAGGCGCCGGCGGGCGTCGTGAGGCAGTCCGCGACTGAGGTGGCGCCGGTGTTGGGGTTGTACGAGCCGGCGGGACAGGTCGCGCAGCTACCGCCGGACGCATACTGGCCGGCCGGACAGGTTTCGGCCGCCGCGAAGGCCACCCCGCCCGAGGAGAAGCCGTCGCTCGAGACGACGACATTGCCGCCCGTTCCGCCGGTCGGCACCGTCACCACGAGCGATGTGGCCGAGGGCGCCGGGTCGGCGGCGATGTTCGCCTGCACGCCGTTGAACGTGACCGTCGGCGCGGCCGCCCACGCCGCGAGCAGATTCGTCCCGGAAATGGTCACCGTGTCGCCAGCATTGCCCGACGACGGGGACAGGCCGGAGATCGCGGGCGTGTAGCAGGAGGACAGGGAAACGGTCGCGCTCGTGTCGTTGCTGGATCGGATGTCGGCCGTCGTGGCCCCGTAGGCGATGAATCCCGCGGCGCAGTTGCCCGACGCGCCGGAAGGGGCGTTCGAGCCGGGTATCGCGCTGACGGCCACCGCGAGGCCCGTGGCGGCGCGGAGCCTCACCGTGACGCTCCCCTGCCCGGCGTTGACGACGTACGGGTTGGATGCCGGGCTGCCGCCGGAGGTCAGGATGCCGACCGGGCTGCCGTCCTTCGTGATGCTGATGCTCAGCTGCGCGGTGCTGGTCGGGAGCGCCTGTGCGCGGTAGCCGGCCGGCCAGCGGATCGCGAGGCGTAGCAGCCCCTGTCCGGCCGGGAACTGCGCCACGCTGCGATCGCCGTCCGCGCCGCTCACGATGCGCGCCTCGATCCTGGACAGGTCGAACGTCAGGAGCTGGCAGCCGGCCAGCAACGCGAGGGCGAACGCGAGTATGGCGGCGATGGCGATCGCCGCTCCAGGCTGCTTGAAATTCATCTCGGGTGTTGAACGCAAGGCCAGGATCGCATCCCGGCTCCCTCGAGCCTTGCCCGATCCATCGGGCGCCGACTGCTAGCGATGCGCCGGCCGAAGCCAGGTCGGAATTCCGCCCTCGCGATCACCCGCTCCGTGATCAGGCCAGCGACTAGAGTAACAATACCCGAAAACACCGATGTAGGATGACGCCGCCGCCGGGCCGGCAACTTTCGATTGGACTGATAGCGCGGCTCTGATGACTTCGCTCCGGAATCGCGGCCGGCACGGAGGCCGGCCCCACCCGGTGCATCGGTGGCGCAGGCCTCCGTGCCTGCGTCCGATAGGCGCCAGGTCATATGAGCGCCGCTATGAGTCCCATTCCTAGATCCGCGACCACGACGGTTCCCACGGCGAGCGCTCTGCTGGCGGACCTCCGGGCGAAAGGCTCGGAGGCCACGCGCCGCATCTGGGCCAGACGGGGGATCAAGGGCGAGATACTTAGCGCCAGGCTCGGCGATGTGCGAGCACTGGCGAGGAAGCTCGAGACCCGGCACGAGTCGTACACCGCCAAGGCCATCGCGGCCGGAGAGCGGCTGGGCCGCTGGGACGATCGCCCGGTGCCCAAGGGCTGCACGTCTTCGTATCCGCCCGAGTGGATTCCCGCCGCCATCGCCCTGCGCAACCGGCGCAAGGGGTGACGGCGGATCGGCAACTACATGCCCGGGATGTAGCCCAGCGCCGGCAGCGTGCCTCCGGTCGCCAGGGCCTGGTTGGCCTGGCCGACGTGGATGGCCTCGTCCTCGGTGATGCCGCGCCGGATCAGGCCGCCCAGCGCTTCGATGTCCGCCGGGCCGATCTTCGCGATGTAGCTCCGGATGTTGTCGAAGCGGAGCGCGTCCTGGCCCCCGGCGCCGGTCGCGCCCGGTGCCCAGGCCAGGCGCGTGAGATCCAGGTTGCTCTTGTCGCTCGCCATGTGCGCGATGAAGCGCTTGCCGTCGTCCGAGTCGAACAATTGCCGCAGCTCGGGAGAGAGCTGATTCCAGTGCGCCGGCGCGTGCAGCTTCTGTAAGAGGTAGTCGTACCGCACCGCGGCGGCGTCTCCCTGGCCGGCAAGCACGTCGCGGGCCACGGCGTCCAGCGCCGCCACCGCGGTCCCCGCCGGCCCCCCCGAACCGGCGCCGTTGCCCGTGAAGGCGGCGAGCACGGCCGGATCGGCGGGCGGTTCGAGGAGCAGGCCGGACAGGAAGCCCTTCCAGCCCGCCACGTCGCCGTCGGCAACCGTGTCGGCGGGCGACGTCTTGTTGGCCGCCGTGATCGCGAGAAGCTTGCCGACATAGGCGTCGTCCTGGAGCAAGGCCTGCTCCGACGGCGACAGCTTGTTCCACGTCTCGTCCCCGAGCGCCGCCTGTGGATTGGCCTTGAGCCTGAGCCCGAAAACCGGGGTAAGGGCCTTCTCCTGGATGGCGGCGATCGCGTCGCCGGTGCCGGTTCCGGGGCCGGGAACCGCCTGGCCGTTGCGTTCGGCTATCCGGGCCAGGGTCTCGGGCCGGAGGTTGGACTTGCCCAGGGCGGCCATGACGAAGGGGAGATTGACCCCGGCGGCGTCGGCCATCGCCTGGACCTGGTCGGGCGCGAACTTGCGGGATTGCGCATTGAGGTACAGGAACTTGTCCGGCGCCTTCTCCATCAGTTCCTGCGGGTTGCCGACGTACACCCGGTACGACTCGGCGAAATCCTCCGTGGCTGATTCCTTGGCGTAGTCCGACACGAAGTTCGTCGCGTTCTTGGCGTAGTCGCGGTTCTCGATGTCGATGGTGTGGAAGTACTCGTCGTAGCCGTTGACCAGGGTCTCGGGCGGGCCCTGGCGCACCCAGTGCGACAGTTTCCCGAATTCGCGGACCTCGTTGGAGTCCCAGCGGCCGTCGCCCATGATCACGTGCGCCAGTTCGTGGCCGACGACTTGGCCGACCACGTGGGGACCGGCCGCCTGGCCATCGGGTCCGATGCCGGCCGCGATGTCCGCGATCTTGACCGTGGCTCGATCCTGAAAGCCGGCACGGCCGAACTCCGCATGCCCGTAGTTGGGGCGACCGTCCTCCGAGGGCAAGGTCGCAACGCGTTCGAAGGTCGTATTGGCCAGTGCGGGCAGGTCGGCTTGCGGAATCCTGGACACCGCATCCCTGACCGCCAGCAGATCCTGCACCGACCACCTGGCGGTGCCGGTCTCCTTGAAGAGGGACGCGAGATCCCCGGCGGGCCGGCCCAGCAGCCGCGCGATGTCCTCCTTCAGGGCCACGACATCTTGCGGCGCCTGGGCGGGCGCGCCCGCGACGGCGGCATCCGGGTTGGCCGCTCTGGCGGCGTCCTCGGCCGCGAGGATCTGGGCGAAGGAGCCGAACGCGTCCGAGATGGTCGTCGTGCCGATGTGGTGGGAGATGGTCGCCAGCGCGTCCGGAATGGCCTTCGGTCCCCCGGAGTGCTTGGGGCCGCCCGAGTTCTTCGGGCCGCCGGAGTGTTTCGGCCCGCCGGACTGCTTGTGCCCGAGCTTGAGCCCGCCCGCGAGCTTCGGCCCGCCAGAGTGCTTCGGGCCACCCGAATGCTTTGGTCCGCCCGAGCGCTTCGTCCCTCCCGACCCCTTCGGGCCGCCGGAGTACTTCGGCCCGCCGGACCTTACCTGGCCATCGCCCTTCGCGCCGGCGCCGTCCGGGCCCTTGAGGAAGCCCGTTCCACGCAGATCGCCAGTGCCCCTGACGCCTGAACTCATGCCACTCCCCCGAAGTCCCCGGTGCCGATCGACTCGTCATATTGTTCCCTACGGGCGGAGCGAGGAAACTTCGGGGGGCGACACTGCCGGGAGCCGCTCGGGGGCGACCCGGGTGATCCGGGCTTTCAAGCGGGGTAAGTAGAAATTACTTACCTGCTGGCGGGGGGCTCTCGAAGTGTCATACAACCGGGCATCGCGCGTCTTGGTGATAGTTCTCGCCGGGTCGTTCGCCATGGCCGCGCTAGGCTGCAATCTCGCCCAGGGCCTGCTGGGGGCCGGACCCGGGCTGGTGCAGGGAGGGCGGCCGGGCGAGAAGCAAGGGGAGATGACCATCAAGGGCACGGCCCTCTTCCCCGCCGCGGACGACCCGAGGAAATTCGCCGCCCTGCCCGGCACCGCCGTCGAGATCCTCGACATCAAGACGGGCGCCGTGCTGAAGAAGGGCTCGGCCGATGCCGCCGGGAAGTTCGCCATCAAGGTCGCGGTCCAGGGCAGGCCCGAAGATACCGTGGTGGCGGTGAAGGCCAGGGCGAAGCGCGGCGCGGCCGCCTATCGGATTTCGGCCGAGGTTGAACTCCAGGTGTCCGGCCTCGCCGGTCTCCTGGAAGCTACCGTGGATCCCGCGACGACCATCGCCGCCGCCAAGGTGATCGAGCGGGCCAAGGCGTCCGGCGACACGGTCAAGATCGACCTGACTCAGTTCAGGACGCTTGTCCAGAAGATCGCGACGGCCCTGACGCCCGAGTTGATCACCACCGTCACGAGCGGCGGCACGTCCGCCGCGGCGGCCTTCGACTCGCTGGCGGCCAAGGATGCGACCCTCGCGGCGGCGGCCGCCGCGGCGCTGAGCAACGCGACCTCGCAGCCGGCGGCCTCCCCGACCGCCATGCCCTCCGCGAGTCCCGTTCCCACGCCGACGCCCGGCGGGGGCGGACCGACGGCCACGCCGGCACCCTCCCCGGGCGCCACGCAGTCGCCCTCCCCTGGCGCCACGCCGACACCCACTCCAGGCGCCACACCGACACCTTCCCCGGGCGCCACGCCGACACCTTCCCCGGGCGCCACGCCCACGCCTGGA
>Ga0194120_10005610_pt1 | contig 18336 bp, 16 predicted proteins | sample TA2MahCa65mmetaG_FD_148642 | JGI IMG/M metagenome (GOLD analysis project Ga0194120, IMG submission 148642) | Freshwater microbial communities from Lake Tanganyika, Tanzania - TA2015019 Mahale Deep Cast 65m | ecosystem: Environmental > Aquatic > Freshwater > Lake | place: Tanzania: Lake...
TCGTGCGAGTCGCAAGAACGCGCCGGGTGCCACGACTGTGCCGCTTGGGGCACAGTCGTGTCCTGCGAGGGACGCGGTGTCCGCTGAGGGAAGCAGTGTCGGGCGACGGACGCACGACTGTTCGCCGAGCCGAACAGTCGTGGCGCTCCGGGTGCCACGGGCGAGCCGCCGGGCGGCTCGCCCGTGCCGCCGTCCGAACCGGCTCGCCCGCCCCTCGGCGTCGGTCACCGCCCCCGCAGCAGCGCCACCACCCCCTCGTGCAGCACCCCGTTGCTCGACACCCCCGTCGCCGAGAAGTGATCCACCTCGCCCATCCAGTCCGTCCACCGTCCCCCCGCCTCCTCGATGATCGGCACCACCCCCGCGATGTCCCACGGGCTCAGCACCGGGTCGATCGCGCACTCCACCCGCCCCGTTGCCACCAGCAGGTGTCCGTAGCAGTCTCCCCACCCGCGCTCCGATCCGAACGCCCCGCACAGCTCCAGCAGAAGCCGCCGACGGTCCTCCGTGCGGAAGTAATCCACGCTCGTCGTGCTGAACCGCGCCCGCTCCAGCCGCGCCTGCGTCGACACCCGCGCCGGGGTCCGCTCCCCGCTCGGACCCCGGTACGTGCAGCCACCCCCCCGCGCCGCCCACACGCTCTCCCCCAGCGCCGGCATGTGGATCACCCCCGCCAGCGCCCGCGCCCGCTCACCCGGCCCCGTCCGATCCACCCCGATGATCGTCCCGAACAGCGGCACGCCCGCCACGAAACTCGCCGTCCCGTCGATCGGGTCGATGATCCACCGGAATCCCGACCGCCCCTCACGCTCCCCGAGCTCCTCCCCCAGCAGCCCGTCGGCGGGGAACGCCCGCTCGACCGCCGCCCGGATCGACCGCTCCGCCTCACGGTCGGCGACCGTCACGGGCGACCCATCCCCCTTGGTCTCCACCCCCAGCCCCGCGCGCCGGAAGTGCCGCAGGCAGACCGCCCCCGCCTCCTCCGCCGCCGACACCGCCAGCGCCAGCCGCGCATCCACCTCGTTGGCTTCGGGGCTTCCGCCGCCCATGACCCGATCCTAACTCCCGCCGGGCGCCACGGGCAACCCGCGTCGGGTCGCCCGTGCCGCTCGCGCCCACCGCCCCGCCAGCGGTGAGTCCACGCGAACCCGGGCCGGCAACGACCGGTACCATCCATCCGCGGATCGCGCGGGCCACGATCGCCCATCGCGCAGGAGGCCCCCCATGAGAGTCCCGATCCTGCTCGCCCCCGTCTCGATCATCGTCGGCGTCGTCATCGCCGCCCAGCCCCCGGAGCACCTTCTCAAGATGGACACCACGTCCGCGCCCAAACCCGATGCGCCTCGCTACTCCCGCTCCGCCCACGACCTCACGCCCCTCTCCAAGGAGCGCACCGACCAGCTCGCCGCCTCCCTCACCGACGAGGAACGCCGCATCATCCTCCGCAAGGGCACCGAGCCCGCCTTCTGCGGCAACCTCCTCGACAACAAGAAGGACGGCGTCTACCTCTGCCGACTGTGCTCGCTGCCGCTCTTCTCCAGCCACGCCAAGTTCAACAGCGGCACGGGCTGGCCCTCCTTCTTCAAGCCCGTCGACCCCGACCACGTCCGCTACGAGCGCGACACCTCCCACGCCATGACCCGCGTCGAGATCCTCTGCGCCCGCTGCGGCGCCCACCTCGGACACGTCTTCGACGACGGGCCCCGCGAAACGACCGGCCTGCGCTACTGCCTCAACTCCGCGGCCCTCGAGTTCCACGAGAAGGGCGCGGACCTTCCCGCCGCCGCCCGCCCGATCATGACGGAAACGGCGTACTTCGCCGGCGGCTGCTTCTGGGGCGTCGAAGACCGCTTCCAGCAGACCCCCGGCGTCATCGACGCCCTCAGCGGATACATGGGCGGGTCCAAACCCGACCCCACCTACCGCCAGGTCTGCGAAGGCGACACCGGGCACGCCGAGACCGTCCGCGTCGCCTTCGACCCCACGCGCGTCTCCTACGACGACCTCCTCGCCGCCTTCTTCAAATACCACGACCCCACCCAGCTCAACCGCCAGGGCCCCGACGTCGGCTCCCAGTACCGCTCCGCCATCTTCCCCGCCGACGCCGGGCAACTGAAAGCCGCACGGGCCTTCGTCGACGCCCAGCAGGCCAACCCACGCTTCAAGGGCCGAAGGGTCGTCACCCAGGTCCTGCCCCTCGACCAGGCCGGGGCCTTCTTCCCCGCCGAGGACGACCACCAGGACTACCACGAGAAGCACGGAGGACATTGCCCCCTCCCCTCGGATCCCTGACCCCGCCCATCACGCCATCATCGCGCGGGGGATTCCCCTGATCGCGGGTCGGCGTGCCCGGTATCATTCGCCGGCTTGGTCACGAACCCCGGCGCCCCCGGGGTCGGTCAAGCGACACCGAGGTTGCGTGCCGTCACCGGAGGCAGCCATGGGCGCCAAAGAACAGCAGTCCGATGCACTCGTTCCCGGATTCGGTGAGTCGCGCGAGGCATCCCAGGAGGGGCTCGCTTCCATCTGCGCCGCGTTCGTCGCCGACCCCACCGCCGGCGTGCGGATCTTCTCCTCCGACGGCGTCTTGCTCTACGCCAACCGCCAGGCCGCACGCATGTTCTACGGCGCCGAGGCCAACCCCGCCGACCTCATCGGGCGGAAGTGCCGCGACCTCCTCCCGCCCAAGTGGGCCGAGGTCGGAATGGCCGCCCTCGACCGCGCCTTCGCCACCGCACGCCCCGTGCTCGTGCGCATGATCTGGGGAGGACGACAGGTCCTCAACTGGGTCCATCTGGTGCGGGCGCCGATCGCGCCCGAAGAGCACCCCGGCGCCGAGGGCCCCGGCCCCGAAACCCAGGCGATCGTCGTCAGTCGATACGTCCCCAACGACCCGTCGACCCCCAGGGGCGACGGATTCGACTACGTCGAATCCGAGTGCGTCGACCTCGGCCCCCTCGACGTCCTCTCCCCCCGCGAACTCGAAGTCCTCGCCCTCCTCGGACAGGGCCTCAGCGTCCGCGAGGCCGCTCGCACCCTCTTCCGGAGCGAGAAGACCATCGAAACCCACCGCTCCTCCATCGGCCGCAAACTCGGCATCGACGACCGCGTCAATCTCGCCGCCGTCGCCCTCCGCGCGGGGCTCACCCTCGCCGACGCCCACCGCGCCCGCGTTCACAGGGATTAGCGGCCCAAGTCGGAAGAACGCGCACCAAGGCGCCGGCGGGTGCCACGGGCGATCCGCCTTGCGGATCGCCCGTGCCGCCCTGCTCCCGACACCCGACCCGCACGGGTCATCGGGCGAAGCGCCCGATGACCCGTGGCACCCGCGGCGCATCCACCCACGGACTTCCGACTCACGTCATTCGTGGTGCGCGTCGGAAGAACGCGCACCAAGGCGCCGGCGGGTGTCACGGGCGATCCGCCTTGCGGATCGCCCGTGCCGCCCTGCTCCCGACACCCGACCCGCACGGGTCATCGGGCGAAGCGCCCGATGACCCGTGGCACCCGCGGCGCATCCACCCACAGACGTCCGACTCACGCCACCAGATGCGGCCCGACCCACCGCCCCCCGAAAACCGAGGGATGACCCCCAAGGCCTGCGCCAACAAGGGGCGAATAACCTGCGGGTGCGTCGCCGACGCCATCATTTCGCGAGACCTTCTGCTGGCAAACCTATATGCTCGATGGCCGGAATCGCTTATCCTGAGAAACCTGTATCATCCCCTCGGGAAGCCAGGGGAGAGCGGCGACGTTGGATTGAGGGCGATCGACCTGGAACCGACCGGAGCTTTGGAATGACCGCCGCACCAGATGCACCCGGCAGAGTCCTGTCCCGCGAAGGGCCGCTCGGCAGCGTGCTCCTCCAGGATCCCACCGCCGGCATCTCCCTCATCGACACCGAGGGCCGAATCCTCTGGTGCAACGAGCAGATGGCCCGCATGACCTTCGGACCCGACGCCAGGGCCGACCAGTTCGTGGGCCGGACGCTCTTCGAGATCCTCCCCAGGGAGCTCGCCGAGCACCGCGTCGCCCTCATGAACCGGATGGCCAAGGAGGGCGGCAGGCCCATCTTCCTCCGCACCATCTGGCGCGGGCTCCAGCAGGCGTCCTTTATCCAGTACGTCGATCCGGGCGACGACGGCTGGCCCCCGCACTTCGTCGTCATCACCCGACGTTACCCCGGCGAACTCTCCGCCGAACTCATGGTCTCGGGCGACTACGTCGTCGAGGAATCCCCCTACGTCAGCCTCGGGCCCCTCGACGTCCTCACCCCGTGCGAACTCGAGCTCCTCGCGCTCCTCGCCCAGGGCTCCAGCGTCAAGCAGATCGCCGTCCTCCCCCACCGCTCCGAGAAGACCATCGAGACCCACCGCGCCGCCATCGGACGCAAGCTCAAGGTCGGCGACCGCGTCCTCCTCGCCGACATCGCCAGAAAAGCCGGCCTCACCACCACCGACGTCGAACGCCGACGCGTCTAACCGCCCCACCCCACGCCGCGCCACGACTCCGACGTGCCACGGCTGTGCCGCACCGAGCGCAGTCGTGGCCCTCGCCCCGCCGCGTCCCCCCATCGCCGGGCCCGCGACCCGCCCGTCCCCGAGTCATCGCCGCCTGGACGGTCGTCATCCTCAACCTCGCCTCCGCCTCGCTCTGGGCCTTCTGGGGCGCCATCGGAGCATTCCACGTTCAGTGCTCCCCGCTCCCTACCACAGCAGCCTCGCCCGGATCGTCTCCGGGATCTTCTTCACCCGCGCCAGCAGCCGGCCGCCGTCGCTCGGGTCCACCTCCAGCACCACGTACCCCACCTGCTCCGTCGTCCGCAGGTACGACGCCGAGATGTTCGCCCCGACCTCCGCGGCCGCCGCGTGCACCGCGCTGAGCACCCCCGGCACGTTGCGGTGGAAGTGGAGGATCCGGTGCGTCCGCCCCTGCCCGCTCCGCTCGCCGTCCGCCTGCTCGGGCAGGTCCACCTCCGGCACGTTCACCGCCCCGCGCGTCGACCCCACGTTCACGAACCGGAGCAGCTTCGACGCCACGTCCTCCGCGATCGCCGCCTGCGCTTCCTCCGTGCTCCCGCCGATGTGCGGCGTGAGGATCACGTTCGACAGCCCCCGCAGGGGCGACTCGAACGCCTCCCCCGCCCCCGACGGCTCCGCCGGGAACACGTCCACCGCCGCCCCCGACAGGTGGCCCGCCTTCAGCGACGCCGCCAGCGCCCCCACGTCCACCACGCTCCCCCGCGCGTTGTTGATCAGCACCGCCCCCGCCTTCATCCTCTTGAACTCCGCCGCTCCCATCAGCCCGCGCGTCCGCTCCGTCTCCGGAACGTGCAGCGTCACCGCGTCCGCCTCGCGCAGCACCTCCGCCAGCGACCTGAGCCCCCGCGCGTTCCCCAGCGGCAGCTTCGGCACGATGTCGTGGTACACCACCCGCATCCCCAGCCCCTCGGCCAGCACCGACACCTGCGACCCGATGTGCCCGTACCCCACGATCCCCAGCGTCCGCCCCCGCACCTCGTGCGCCCCCGCCGACGACTTGTCCCACTCCCCCGCGTGCATCCGTCGGCTCTTCTCCGGCACCCCGCGCAGCAGCCCCACCACCTCCGCGATCGTCAGCTCCGCCACGCTCCTCGTGTTCGAGAAGGGCGAGTTGAACACCGGCACCCCGCGCAGACCCGCCGCGCCCAGGTCCACCTGGTCCGTCCCGATGCAGAAGCACCCCACGCACAGCAGCCGATCCGCCCCGGCCAGCACCTCCGCGCTCAGCCGCGTCTTGCTCCGGATCCCCACCACGTGCGCATCCGCCACCAGCTCCCGCAGGCGCGCGCCCTCCGCGCTCTTCCCCGCCGCCTCCACCTGGAACCCCTCCGCCCGCAGCGCCTCGGCCCCCGCCGGGTGCACCCCCTCCAGCAGCACCGCCCTGATCTTCGACTTCGGAAAACTCGTCCTCATCGCGCCAGTCTACCCCTTCCCCCGTCAGGCAAGAGCCGGGCCACGCCCCGACCATCCGCCCTCACGCCGCCACGCGCCCCGGCCCGTCTCACCGCACCCCGCCTTCCTGCCTCGCGGTCTCACTCTCCCGCTCCCATCGCACGCGGGCGCGCGCAAAATCGCCCACATGCCCCCGCGCCGCCTGGAAAAAGCCCGCCCCACGCGTAGCTTCCTTGCATGGACCCGCACGCCGTCCCCAATCTCACCCCGCGCGACGCCACCCTCCTCGCCGCGTGGATGGACTCCGAGATCCCGCTCAACCGCCTCAAGGAGCTCGCGGGCGTCACCGTCATCGAGCTGGCCCTCTGGTCCCGCCAGCCCCACATCGCCGCGCTCCTCGATCTCTTCCGCGACGTCGCCGTTCGGCGTGCCGAGACCCACCTGGCCGAATCCCGCGTCGTCGCCATCCACCGCCTCACCCACGTCGCCGCCACCAGCGACGACGACGAGACCGCCCGCCGCGCCGCCGCCCAGCTCCTCCGCGCCCATTCCCCCGCCGAACTTGCCTCACCACCACCCCACGATCGCCCCCATGAACCCGAAGTGAAGCGCGAACAGCCCGCTCCACGGCCACGCGACCGTGATCCACTCCCGCCGCACGCTCCACCCCCGCAGCCCACCCCCGACCAGGAGCGTCCCCAGCCCGAAGCCGACGATCACCCCCGGGGGCGGCCCGGGACCATGGATGAGCCCGCCCACGACCATCACCACCCCGTCGAACCCCAGCGCCAGGCTCAGACCGATCATCCCCGGCAGGAACCGCCGCATCACCAGGTCCGGGCTCCGAACCCCCAGCACCAGCCGCGCGACGCGCTCGGGGCGCCGGTCCACGCGGAGCCCCCGCGGGTTGTACCCGCACCGGGGGCGGGCCACGTCGTGGTCGACCGGCCACGCGGCGAGCCGCTCCCGGTCCTCGGGTTGGATGGGTCCTGACTTCGGCAGCGCTGCGGACGCTCCACCCCTCAGCGTACCATCGCCCCATGACCAACGCCCCCGCGCTCCGCGCCGCGGTCCTCGTTGCCTGCGCCGCGCCCCTCGCTCCGGCCCAGGGCTTCGGCATCGGCTCCGGGAGCATCGCCCAGCTCTACGAGCAGAACTGCGCCAAGTGCCACAACGCCGACGCCAGCGGCGGCGGCGCCGGCACCCGGACCATGCTCACCCCGGAGCACCGCGACAAGCCCCACCGCGACTACTTCAACCTCATCCGCGACGGCAACCCCGACGCCGGAATGCCCGCCTTCGCCGACGCCCTCTCCAACGAACAGGCCTGGGCCCTCGTCGTCTACGTCCGCGAACTCCAGGAGATCGACCACCGCAAGCGCGTCGGCTCGCCGCGACCCGCCGACGGCGTCTACCCCACCCAGCGGGCACGCTTCACCATCGAACGCGTCGTCGACTCCGGCGTCGAGGTCCCCTGGGCCGCCCACTTCCTCCCCGAACGCGACGGTCGCTACGCCATGCTCCTCACCGAACGCCCCGGACGACTCCGAATCCACTCGACCGGTCGCGCCGGCGGCACGCTCTCCGCCGAAGTCGCCGGCACGCCGCGCGTCCGCGACCGCGGCCAGGGCGGCCTCATGGACGTCGCCGTCCACCCCGACTACCCCACCAACGGCTGGGTGTACCTCTCCTACTCCGATCCGCTCGACCAGGGCGGACGCAGCGCGGGCATGACCCGGATCGTCCGCGGCAAGATCGCCGGCACGCCCCAATCGCCGGCCTGGACCAACGAGCAGACCGTCTGGCGGGCCAGGCCCGAGCACTACCTCGCCACCGACCTCCACTTCGGCTGCAAGATCGTCTTCGACACCCCGGCCCCCGACGGACGCCGCCCCCTGTTCTTCGGCATCGGCGAGCGCGGCCGCATGGAGATGGCCCAGGACCTCACCCGGCCCAACGGCAAGGTCCACCGCACCTGGGACGACGGCGCCATCCCCGACGACAACCCCTTCGTCGGACGACCCGACGTCTACGAGTCCATCTGGTCCTACGGGCACCGCAACCCCCAGGGGCTCATCCGCGACCTGGCGGGCAACCTCTGGGACACCGAGCACGGGCCCCGCGGCGGCGACGAGCTCAACCTCATCCACAAGGGCCGCAACTACGGCTGGCCCGTCGTCTCCTTCGGCATCAACTACCAGGGAACGCCCTTCCGCCACCCCTTCCCCGACCTGCTCGACGAACGCGCCCGCGCCGCGGCGGGCGACATCGCCATGCCCGCCTTCGTCTGGCTCCCCTCCATCGGCGCCTCGGGCCTCGACGTCGTCGGGCCCGGGCCCGCCGGCGAGGCCTTCCCCGAGTGGCGCGGCGACCTCCTCGCCGGCGGACTCTCCGGCCGCAACCTCGACCGCTTCCGCCTCAAGGTCGAGAACGGCGTCGGAGTGGTCGTCGAACGCGAGGAGATCCTCCACGGCCTGGGGCGCGTGCGCGACGTCGCCATCGGGCCCGACGGATCCGTCTACGTCGTCCTCAACGGGCCCGACCGAGTCATCCGGCTGACGCCGGTGGGTGAGCGGTAGCCGACCATGGCCAAGAAGGCGCCGAGGAGGCCCGCGGTCGAGCCGCCCGAAAGAGCGGCGGCGCAGGAGCCCGAGCCGATCACTCTCGACCGCGTGCTCGGGCAGGAGCGTGCGCTCGCGACGCTTCGCAACGCCGTGCGCTCCGGGCGAGTCCACCACGCCTGGGTCTTTCACGGGCCGGAGGGCGTCGGGAAGTTCACCACCGCGATGGCGTGGGCGGGGATCCTGCTGGATCCGACCTCCACGGCCGGGCCATCGGGGAACGTCGAGCCCGACCCCGACAGCCCCGTGCAGGCGTTGTGGCGGCGGCGGGCCCACCCGGACCTGCACGTCGTGCGCAAGGAGCTGGCCCGCGAGAGCCGCGAGCCGGAGGTGCGGACCCGCAAGCTGGTGTCGATCCCGCGCGAGGTCGTCGCGGAGTTCCTGACCGAGCCGGCCATGCGCACGCGGGTGATGGCGGGCGACAGCCTCGCGGGCAAGGCGTTCATCGTCGACGAGGCCGAGCTGCTCAACGACACGTCGCAGACGGTCCTGCTCAAGACCATCGAGGAGCCGCCGGCGGGGACCGTCATCATCCTGGTGACCAGCCGCGAGCACGAGCTGCGGGCCACGATCCGCAGCCGGTGCCAGCGCGTGGGCTTTGCGCCGCTCGACAAGGACGCCATGGCCCGGTGGCTGGCGTGGGCGGGGGTGGCGGCCCCCGCCGAGGAGCGGCGGTTCCTGCTGGAGTTCGCGGAGGGCTCGCCGGGGGTGCTGCGCGTGGCGGCGGAGGGCGGGCTGGCGGAGTGGGACCGCACGCTCGGGCCCATGCTCGACGCCGCGTTCGCGGGGGCGTTCGTCGCCGAACTGGGGCCGGCCATGGCGGAGCGCGTGGACAGGTTCGCGGCGGCGTGGGTGGAAGCGAGGGCCAACGCCAGCAAGGAGGCCGCCAACCGCCAGGCGGCGGGGTGGGTGCTCCGGCTGGTCGCGGCGCGGCTGCGGAGCGGGCTGTCGGCGGGGCTCGACGGCGGGTCCTTCGCCGCCGCCGTCGACGCCATCGCCCAGACCGAGCGCCACGTCGACGCCAACGTCTCCATGCTGATGGCGCTCGAGTGGCTCAGCGCCGAACTCTCGTCGGCGTTCGCGGCGCGCGCGCGACTGGCGCCGTGACCCGGGAGTGGTGGGGGACGGGCGCGGCCCGAAGGGCGGTCAGGCCTCGACGCTGACGGAGGGCGAGGGGGGCGCGTGGCGCTCCTGGGCGAGCCGATCCATGAGCATGACCCAGGTCTCGCGCTCGAAGCGGAGGAGTTCGAGGATGCGGCCGACGCGCGCGGGATCCTTGTGGACGCTGACCTCGCAGAGCTCCTTGAAGATGAAGGAGTAGAGCGCCTTGACCTTCTCGGCCAGCTCCGGCGCCACGTCGGCGCGGATGGTCGTGAGCAGCTCGAGGACGATGTCACGCGCCTGGGAGATGCCGCGGAAGACCCCCTCGAAATCCCCGGCGATCAGCGCCTCGCGCCCCAGCGTGGCGCCCTTGATGGCGCCGTCCAGGAGCATGAGGCGGAGCTGCTCCGGCGTGGCGGTGAGCACCTGGGTGCGGAGGTAGGAGCCGGCCTCCGCGGAGAGGGTCGCGGCGGGGCGTGGCGTCGGGGCGGTCATGGGGTCAGGTATCGGGCCGGGCTGCGGTCGGCTTGAGGCGCGGGCTAGCGTCCGATGGAGGAGAGGGCGGATTGCTGGCGCTGGAGCTGGGCGATGGCCTGCTCCATCTTGGCGAACTGGCGGGTGAGGAGGGCCTGTCGCGCTTCCAGGCGCACGTCGATGGCCGCGATGCGGGAGTTCTGGGCGCGGATCTGGGTCTCGATGGAGCGGGTGCGGAGGGTGAGGATGCCGTCGGTGGTGTCGACGTACCCCTTGGCGAACTGCTCGACCTGCCCCATGACGGAGAGGGCGGAGAAGGTCTCGCCGCCGGCGCGGATGGTGCCGTTGGTTGGATCGAGGGTGCGGGCGGTGAAGAGCTGCTCGACGGCGGCGGGGTCCTGGGCGAGGGCGGCGCGGAGGCGTTCCCGGTCGAGCTTGAGGCGTCCGCCCTGCCCGATCTCGACGCCGACGTCGACGAGCTCGTCGAAGCGTCCGCTCAGCCCGAGGTTCTTGCCCTGGAGGGTGGAGTAGAGGGCGTTGCGGAGGGCGATGACGGTGCTGTCGCCGACGAGGGCGGGCTGGCGCGGGGCGTCGGGGACGAAGCGGGTCTGGGCGGCGATGCGGTCGACGAGGTCGTTGAAGGCCTTGATGAAGTCGTCGATGTCGGCTTCCATGCGGGCGGTGTCGGTGGTGACGGCGAGGGAGACGGGGTCGGCGGAGGCGGCGCGGAGGTCGATCTTGACGCCGGAGATGACGTTGTCGAGGGTGTTGGAGCTGCTGGAGAGGAGGACGGCGCGTGCGGGGTCGGAGGAGCCGAAGAAGACGCGTGCGTCGCGTCCCTCGTTGAGGGTGCGGAAGCCCAGGTCGAAGGCGCCGGAGTCGAGGATGAAGCGGCCGGCGCGTCCCGAGGCGGCGCTGGTGAGGGAGATGCGGAAGGGGGTGGTGCCGGTGCCGTCGTTGACGATGGTGGCGGCGAGGCCGGCGCCGGCGAGGTTGATCTTGTCGGCGACCTGCTGGAGGGTGTCGGCTGGGGCGAAGGTGATGGTGCGTTCGTAGGAGCCGTTGATCGAGTTCTGGGCGCCGACGGCGGCGGCCTCGCCGGCGATGTTGAGGGCTCGTGCGACGGTGCCGGAGTCGTCGGTGACCCTGATTTTGGTGGCGCCGTTGGCGCCGCCCGGGAGGTTTTCGACGATCTGGATGCCGTCGCCGTTGGGGTTGAGGCGGGCGAGGGTGAGGGGGCTGGAGGCGTTGATCTGGTCGATGAGTTGTCCGAGGGTCTTGATGGAGTCGGAGATGTTGACGGGGCGGTCGGTGCCGTTGGAGTCGCGGATGGTGAAGGAGCCGGTGCCGACGCCGCGGGCGTTGTTGAGGTCGGCGAGGAGGGTGGCGCGGCTCATGTATCGGAGCTGGAGGTTGGCGCCGGTGACGGTGTCGGCGGTGGTTCCCGCGGGCCCGGTGGAGATGCCGAGGGCGGCGGCGGTGTCGCTGCCGAGGGTGCCCGTGATGGTGAGGTTGGAGGCGCCCGTGGAGTTGTCCTTGATGCGGAGGGCGGTGCCGTTGGGGTTGAGGGAGACGGTGAGGCGGTTGGCGCCGCCGGCGAGCGTTCCGGCGGCCTGCTCGATGGCGGCGATGATCTCGTCGACGGACTGGTCGTTGGTGATGGTGAGGGCGAAGGTGGAGCCGTCGCGGGTGGTGAAGTTGAGGGCGCCGTCGCCGGCGAGTCCCGAGCCGCCGGCGAGGCCGCGGGCGAGGGTGGAGTTGAGCCCGGCGAAGACGCGCGTGCCGGCGAGGGAGCCCGAGGCGCTGGTGGTGCCGGTGAGGCCGAGGTCGCGGGCGGTGGTGTCGGAGCCTTCGACGACGGCGATGGTGGTGGTGGCGCTGGCGGAGTCGCGGAGGCGGAGCCTGCGGCCGTCGGGGTCGATTTCGGCGCGGACGGTGGTGAGCCCGGCGTCGTCGAGGGCGTCGTTGATGCGGGTGAGGACGCCGCCGACGGTGCTGACGGCGCCTTCCTGGAGGACGAGTCGGCGGTTGGGGTCGGTGCCTTCCCAGCGGTAGACCTCGCCGACGTTGACGGTGACGGAGACGGGTCCTGCGCCCCGGTCGATGGCGAGGGAGAAGTTGAAGGCGTTCTCGCCGACGACGTTTTTGATGGAGACGCCTGTGGCGTCGTTGAGGGAGGCGAGGGTGGAGTTGGTGTTGAGGCGGTAGACGTCCTGTGCGGTGAGGGTGCCGGAGGCGGTGCCGGCGATGCCGAGGCTGGCGGCGGTGTTGGAGCCTGCGGCGTTGGCGACGGTGAGGTTGCCGGCGGCGTTGTCGCGGAGGGTGAGTCGGCCGTTGCGGACGGAGGCGGTGACCTGTGCGGTGCCGTTGCCGTTGATGGCGTCGAGGACATCGCCCATGGTGGCGGCGCGGGAGAGGTCGACGGTGGCGGACCTGCCCCCGGAGTCGGTGACGACGATGCGTCCGCGTTCGACGCCGGCGCCGTTGTTGAGGTCGGCGAGGCTGGTGTCGCGGGCGAGGCGGGCGCGATCGGACTCGACGGTGAGGGCGGGGAGCCCGAGGGCGGAGGAGGTTCGGTCGGCGAAGCCGCGGGAGAGGAGCTGCTGGGTGCTGACGACGCGGTCGACGATGAACTGGTAGCCTCCGGGGCTGGCGCCGACGGAGGCGGTGGCGGTGAGGACCTGGTCGTTGCTGGAGGTGGCGGTGGCGCGCCGGAAGGACTGGTCGTTGCGGAAGACCTGGGCGGCGCGTCGCAGGCCGTCGAGGCGGGAGTTGATATCGAGGGTGGCGGCGTTCTGCTGCTGGAGGGCGAGGACGCGCTGCTGGACGCGGATTCGGGGCCTGGCCTCGAGGGCCATGAGCTGCTCGATGATCTGTCCGGTGTTGATGCCGGAGAAGAGGCCGACGTTGCTGCTGATCCCGCCCATGGGGCGTCTCCTCTTTCCGGGGTCGGTGCGGTCGCGTGTCAGGCGGCGCGGCGGACGCCTGGGCGCGCGTGCTGGCGCGCGGGGGACCTCGCGGCAAAGGGCGTGCCCGGGGCGCACCAGGCGGCGTGTCCGCGGGCGCCGGGGACGTGGAGCCCGCGGCGGCGGAGTTCGAGCAGGTCCGAGGCCCAGGCGGGCAGGACGTTGGCGTACAGCCTGCGGGCGTGGGCCAGCGTCGGGTTGGGCCTGGGTTGGGCCTGCATCCTGTGGATCATCGAGCGACTTGGCGGGAGGTGCGACTCAGAGTGAGGAATCGGCGGTCGGGACGGGGCGGCTGTAATGAGAGGGAGGGGAACGTCCGATCAGATCCGGGCTGGTGGGGCGGGGTGCGGGAGTTGCGCGGCGGAGCGCAGGGGTTGCGGGGGCGGGGCGCACAACCCGTCCCCTGCCCTCCCCCGGTGGGGATGGAGCGTGATGGGGGGCGGGACCAACCCCTCCCCGGCCCTCCCCTGAAGGGGAGGGGGTAGAGTGTGCGGAGGCGTGCATGCGAATCGCGGCGATGATGGTGATGGCGATGATGGTGCTGACGGGGATGGCGGGCGCCGGCGCGGCGTGGGGGCTGCCGACGCGGCCGGCGTGGTTCATGATGGGGTTCGAGGGTCTGGTGGCGCTGACGGGATTCCTGGGGCTGGCGTGGGCGCGCGGCGGTCGGGCGTCGGGGCTGATGCTGACGTGCGCGGCGGGGGTGTGCCTGCTGATGGGGCTGCTGGGGTACCTGTCGGTGCAGGGTCACCTGGCGGGTCGGGGCCTGAAGGGGTGGGTGGGGCTGCGGGCGGCGATGAGCGCGGCGCTGGCGGGGATGGCGGTGTGGGTGGCGCTGAACGGGCATCGCGACCTGTGGAAGATGTTCGGGCGCGGGGCGGGCGTGGCCGGGGTGCTGCTGGTGGGCGCGGCGCTGGCGTACCGGTTCCGCGGGGCGATCTCCTCGGCGCTGGGCGGGATCGACGGTCTGGTGCGGCTGGCGCTGGGGATCGTGGGGATGGCGGTGCTGGGCGCGATGGTGTGCTACGCGGGGCACGTGCTCATCCGGGCGTTCCAGATCGCGGAGGAGCGGCGCGTCGAGGCGGAGGGGTAGGGGGCGGAGGGCGCCGGGGCATCGGGGCGTTGGGGCGGGCGCGGAGGCGCGCAGATTCGGCGATCCACGGGCGGGGAGGGGCTCAGACCGACGAGGGGTGCCAGATCGTCTTGAACTCGACGAAGGGCTCGATCCACCAGGGGGAGTGGCATTGTCTGGCGTCGGACCAGTCGACGGCGTCGCGGACGGTGACGCGCTTGACGTTCTGGGCGGCGCCGGCGCGGAGGAGGGCGGCGTCCCTCGGGGGAAGGGCCGCGGCGTGGACGGCGTCGACGTCGCGGTGGTCGGCGACGTGGGGGAGCAGCTCGGCGCGGTCGCCCGTGAGGATGTTGAGGACGCCGGGGGGAAGGTCGCCGGAGGCGCAGGCCTCGGCGAAGGCGCAGGCGGGGAGTGGGTTGGCGCGTGAGGCGAGGGCGACGCAGGTGTTGCCGCTGACGATGACGGGGGCGATGAGGGAGACGAGGGCGAGGAGCGCGGGGGCGTCGGGGGCGATGGCGGCGACGACGCCGGTGGGCTCGGGGATGGTGAAGTTGTAGTAGGGGCCGGCGGCGGGGTTCTGGCAGCCGAGGACCTGGGCGTACTTGTCGGCCCAGCCGGCGTAGGCGATGAGGCGGTCGATGGAGGCGGTGACCTCGGCGTCGGGGCGTAGAGGTGACCCACGCCTCACCCCCCGGCCTGGGGGCGGGGGAGCGAGGAGGTCGGCGAGTTCGCGGCGTTTGCCTTCGAGCATTTCGGCGACGCGGTAGAGGATCTGGCCGCGGAGGTAGGGGGTGGCGTCGGCCCACTTCTCGTGCGCCTTGCGTGCGGCCTCGACGGCGTCGCGGAGGTCCTTGCGGGAGGCGAGGCAGGCGTGGGCGAGGAGCCGGTCGCCGGCGCGGAGGTCGAAGGAGCGGCCGCTCTCGGAGCGCGGGAACTTGCCGTCGACGTACATTTTGAAGGTCTTGGCGACCTGGAGTCGTTTTGGCACGGGGTTACTCCGGTCGCTCGACGGGTCGGGCGATGAAGACGACGGTGGCCTGGGCGGAGACGGTGACCTCGCCGGACTCGATGGGTGTGGGCTCGGCGGGGGAGGCCGGGGCGCGGGCCTCCATGGCCATGCCGCGCTGCCAGACGGGGAAGACCTGTGGGGTTCCGACGGTGGCCTGCTCGACGGCGGTGATGCGGAGGCCGAGGGCGGCGGCGAGTGTGTCGGCCTTGTCGCGGGCGTCCTTGGCGGCGTTGGTGAGGGCTTCGCGGCGTGCGGGGGCGTCGTCCTTGAGTTCGAAGCCGATGGCGTGGAGTTCGTTGGCGCCGGCGGCGATGGCGGCGTCGATGATGGGGCCGATCTTGGTGGTGTCGTCGACGCGGCAGCGGACGATGTTGGAGGCGCTGTAGGCGACGATTCTGGGGACGTCCTCGCCGCGGCGGCCGTAGTCGTAGACGGGGGAGAGGGAGACGGACTGCGTCTGGACGAGGAGGGAGTCGATGTTGAGGGCGCGGACGGCCTTGATGATGCGGTCCATGGCGACGTTGAGGTCGATCTGGGCCTTGGCGGAGGTGGAGGCGCGTGTGGTGGCGCCGAGTGAGACGAGGGCGCGGTCCGGGGCGCGGGAGACGACCGAGGAGCCGACGGAGGTGATGCGTGGATCGTCGGCGTGGGCGGGGAGGGCGAGGAGGAGGATGGCGAGGAGTGGGATGAGTCGCATGAATGTCTCCGTGGAGGGGGCGGGGGTGGTGGTGCGGGGATCAGGCGAGGTTGAGGTAGGCGCGGAGGCCGTGGCGTCCGCCCTCGCGTCCGAAGCCGGACTCCTTGTATCCGCCGAAGGGTGAGGCGGGGTCGAACTGGTTGTAGGTGTTGCACCAGACGACGCCGGCCTTGAGCTTGCGGGCGATGTCGAAGATTTTGGAGCCCTTGTCGGTCCAGACGCCGGCGGCGAGGCCGTAGGGGGTGTTGTTGGCGCGGGCGATGGCTTCGTCGGGGGTTCGGAAGGACATGACGGAGAGGACGGGTCCGAAGATCTCCTCGCGGGCGACGAGGTGGGAGGGCTGGACGCCCGTGAAGAAGCAGGGTCTGCACCAGTAGCCGCGCTCGGGGAGGGTGGAGTGGTTGGCGCGGTGGAGGGTGGCGCCCTCGGCGGGTCCGAGGGCGAGGTACTTGTCGATTCGTTGGAGCTGGTCGCGGCTGTTGACGGCGCCGACGTCGGTGTTTTTGTCGAGGGGGTCGCCGACGCGGAGTGACTTCATGCGGTGCTCGAGGCGTCGGATGACCTGGTCGAGGATGCTCTCCTGGACGAAGAGTCGCGAGCCGGCGCAGCAGACCTCGCCCTGGTTGAAGTAGATGCCCTGGATGACGCCCTCGATGGCCTGGTCGAGGCTGGCGTCCTCGAAGATGATGTGGGGGGACTTGCCGCCGAGTTCGAGGGTGAGGCGTTTGGGGGAGGCGGCGGTGGCGGCGGCGATCTTCTTGCCGACGTCGGTGGAGCCGGTGAAGGCGATCTTGTGGACGCGGGGGTGGTTGACGAGTGCGGCGCCGGTGCGGGCATCGCCTGTGACGACGTTGACGACGCCGGGGGGGAGGTCGGCATCGAGGATGATCTCGGCGAGTCGGAGGGCGGTGAGGGGCGTGGTCTCGGCGGGCTTGAGGACGCAGGTGTTGCCGCAGGCGAGTGCGGGGGCGAGCTTCCAGGCGGCCATGAGGAGGGGGAAGTTCCAGGGGATGATCTGCGCGCAGACGCCGACGGGGGTGGGGGTGCGGCCCGGGAAGGCGTAGGGGAGCTTGTCGGCCCATCCGGCGTGGTAGAAGAAGTGGGCGGCGGCCTGGGGGACGTCGAGGTCGCGGCTTTCCTTGATGGGCTTGCCGCTGTCGGTGGATTCGAGGACGGCGAGTTCGCGGGCGCGTTCCTGGACGCGGCGGGCGATGCGGAAGATGTACTTGGCGCGCTCGGTGGGGGGGAGGGCGCGCCACCTGGGGAGGGCCTTTGCGGCGGCGCGGACGGCGGCGTCGACGTCGGCGTCGGAGCCGTGGGCGACCTGGGCGAGCGTCTTCTCGGTGGCGGGGTTGAGGGTGTCGAAGTAGGCGTCGGACTTCGGGCCTGTGGGCGGGGTCCACCTGTTGTTGATGAAGTGGTCGTAGCGCGGGGCGATGGAGACCTTGGCGGTCTCGGGGGCGGGGGCGTAGTCCCAGCGCGGGGGCTGGGCGGTGGCGCCGTTGGTGCGGGGCATGGGTCAGGACTCCGTGAAGTCGTACCCGGCCATGTAGGCGCCGGTGCGTTGTCTTTCGAGCTGGCGGAGGATGTCGTTGGCGAGTGAGGAGGCGCCGAAGCGGAAGAGGTCCGGGGTGAGCCAGTCGGGGCCGAGGGTCTCGTTGACCATGACGAGGTAGTGGAGGGCCTGCTTGGCGGAGCGGATGCCGCCGGCGGGCTTCATGCCGACGCGGAGGCCGGTCTGGAAGTACCAGTCGCGGATGGCTTCGAGCATGACGAGCGTGACGGGCATGGTGGCGGCGGGCTGGACCTTTCCGGTGCTGGTCTTGATGAAGTCGCCGCCTTGTTCGTGCCCGGCGGCGGCGTCGTGCATGGCGCGGATGGCGAGGTCGCTGGCGCGTCGGACGTTGTCGAGGGTTTCGAGTTCGCCGGTTTCGAGGATGACCTTGAGGTGGGCCGGGCCGCAGGCGAGCTTGACCTGGCGGATCTCGTCGGCGACCTCGTGGTAGCGTCCGGCGAGGAAGGCGCCGCGGTTGATGACCATGTCGATCTCGTGGGCGCCGTCGTCGACGGCTCGGCGGACGTCGTCGAGGCGGACGTCGAGGGGGAACTGGCCGCTGGGGAATCCGGTGGCGACGCTGGCGACCTTGACGGGCGTGCCGGCCAGGGCCTGGCGGGCGGTTTTGACGAGGCTGGGGTAGACGCAGACGGCGGCGGCGGAGGGGATGGAGTCGTCGCCGGGCAGTGGGCGGACGGCCTTGCGGCAGAGGGCGCGGACTTTCTCGGGGGAGTCCTTGCCCTCCAGCGTCGTCAGGTCGAGCATGGACATGGCGAGGAGCAGGCCGGTGCGCTTGGTGGAGGTCTTGATGGAGCGCCTGGTGAAGGCGGCGGCCCGCTGCTCGGCCATGACGCGGTCGACGGTGGGGGACGGGGACATTCGCGGGAATCGTAGAGGGGGGCGCACGG
>Ga0194120_10005612_pt1 | contig 18332 bp, 17 predicted proteins | sample TA2MahCa65mmetaG_FD_148642 | JGI IMG/M metagenome (GOLD analysis project Ga0194120, IMG submission 148642) | Freshwater microbial communities from Lake Tanganyika, Tanzania - TA2015019 Mahale Deep Cast 65m | ecosystem: Environmental > Aquatic > Freshwater > Lake | place: Tanzania: Lake...
CGATCTGGTGCGCGTGTTCCAGTCGTGTCTCGAAGGCTATTCGCCGGCCGAGCGCCGTGCGATCCTGCACGACACGGCGGCGGCCTTTTACCGGCTGTAGGGTCGTGCGGCTGGCGATCATGTAAATTGCGGCAGAGGCCGCGCGCTCTGGCTGATGATGTAGTCAAGCGAAAGCCCCAAGGTCGGATCGCTGGTCGGGCCGGGCAGGCGCCGGGCCATGAAGGCGCCGAGGTGGCTGGCGAAATGGACAGCCTTGCGGCCAACGTCGACCCGCGCCTGCTGATAATGCTCGATGGCTTCGGGAACCGGGTATGTGTCGAGACACCGGGCCAGTTCCAGCGCATCCAGCCCGGCCTTCAGCACGCCGATACCCACATGCGGCCGGGCAACGAACGCCGCATCGCCGAGAAGCGCCACCCGGCCGAAACCGATCTGTTCCGATTCCACATCGTAAATCGGTTGCAGAAGATAACGACTGGCGCGCGAAACCACGTCGGCGAAGCGCGCTGGCAGGCCGTCGTGGGCATCGTCCTTCAGGCGCCCGATATGGTCGCTGCGGATCAGAGGGGGCGGAATTGCACCTTCGTGGATGTGGCCGGTATTGTCTGTCAGCAGGTCGTCGAGTTCGCCGCCCTCGGCAACCGGCCGGTACCAGAGGAAATTGTAACGCCGCCGGCCCGATTCGACCGAATCATCGGCGCCGGCAACGGGGTAGGCAACGAATTCGCCTCCGGGCGGGAAGCAGAAACTGAGCCAGCGGAAGGCATCGGCACGGAATGAGGGTGGCAGATCGGTCTCGTCGATCAGCCCGCGCCATGCGACATAGCCGCTGTAGCGCGGAATCACCTGCGGGGTATGAAGCGCGCGCACCCGGGATCGCGTGCCATCCGCGCCGATTAGGATATCCCCTTCAATTTCGGCCCCGTCGGCAAATCGTGCAACCACAGTGTCTGGCCGGAAATCGATTCCAGACAGTTCACGGCCCTGATGATAGTGGCCGGAGGGAAAAGCCGCCCGGATCGGGCGAAATACATGCCCCCACGCCGTCAGATACTGGGGGTAAGCAAACCGGGCGAGTTCGCGGCCGGCACTGTCAAAGGCCATGCGTCCTTCGACCCTAATGCCAGGGGGGCGTTCATCGGTAATGCCGGCTGCGGCAAAGACTGCCGCCATTTCCGGGTGTCGGGCGATCCCGGCTCCGCGCGATGCCAATTGATCGGTCGCGCGTTCGAAGATATCGACCGTCCAGCCCCGTCCAAGAAGCATGTTGCCGATGAAAAGGCCACCCACCGAACCGCCGATGACGATGGCTTTTCGTGAGCTTGCCCCCGGCTTCGTCCCCGGCCTTGCCATGAGTCCGAATCTGCCTTTGTCCGGCGCAGTGGTGTGGGCCGATTCCTATTTCAGGGTATGCCCGCCATCGACGATGAAGCTCTGCCCGGTGGTCCATGCCGATTCATCGGAGGCCAGATAGAGGACGATGCCGACCAGATCTTCTGGCATACCCAAACGGCCAAGGGGGATGGGATCGATCAATGCCTTGCCCACCACCGGATCGGCAATGACATCGGCCGACATATCGGTTTTGGTTGTACCGGGCAGCACGCAGTTGACATTGATCTGGTGCGCCGAAAGTTCCAGCGCAGCGGCGCGCATGTAGGCCAGGATCGCACCCTTGGAGGCGGTGTAGACCGACAGCTTCGGTTCGCCCACCACCGCCACGATCGATGCGCACAGGATGATCTTGCCGTATTTTTTCGGCATCATCACGCGCGCGGCCGCCTGGGTACAAAAGATGTTGCCCTTGACGTTGGTGCGCAGCACCCGGTCGATGACATCCTCGCCGTGATCGAGCAGGGTGTCCTTGTGCACGATCCCGGCATTGCTGACCATCACATCGAGGCGGCCGTATTTCTGCACTGTCTGATCGACCAGGCGATCGACGTCGGCCTTCGAACCGACATCGCCCTTGACGGCGATGGCGTTGCCGCCGGCCTTGGCGATTTCGCTGACGACGGCGTCGGCGGCGTCAGACCGGTTCTGGTAATTGACGACGACGGTGGCGCCTTCCCGTGCCAGGCCAAGGCAATAGGCGCGACCCATGCCGCGCGATCCTCCGGTCACGATGACGATCTTGTCCTTCAGGCGCATCTGGCTTCCTCGCGGGTTTGTGATGGTGGGGCCGAACCAATATTATCACCCGAGTATTTTGTTGTGTAGCTACACAATTGTGCAACAAAACTACAGATTTTCGCTATCCGCGGGCGATTGGCCTTGATGGGATCATTTATCTATGATAAAAAAATTCCGTCTAAGATAGAAGATAATCTAGTCGAGTCATCTAGCCATGGAGGGGCATTATGAGCGGGGGTTCGAAGGTGATCGGTTCGGGGCATGCGGGTGCCGGGCGGGACAGTCAACAGCGCGCGGGCGTATCGCGCCGCGATGTGATGCGCGGCATTGGCGCGGCGGGCCTGGGCGCGGCTGGGCCGCTCGCCGGTCGAGCCATGGCCCAGGCCAAGGCGCCGGTGAAGCTCAGTTTCTGGACGTTTGAAAACCCGCAGCAGCGTCCCTGGATTCATAAACGGGTGAAGATGTTCACCGAGAAGAATCCGAACGTCGAGGTCGATTTCCAGCACTTCGCGTTCGGCGACCTCGGCAAGAAACTCAGCGTCGGGTATGCAACCGGGACGGCGCCCGAAGGGTTCGTCAGCCAGGACTGGTTCATGCCGACTTGGTTGTCAAAGGATCTGCTGGCGCCGCTGGACGTGCAGCGCCTCGGCTACTCCTCGGTTGCCAATTTCAGCGACGATTTCGCCAAGGCGTTCGTGGCCGGCGCGACCAAGGATGGCAAGATTTACGGCTATCCGATGTGGTTCTACGGATTCTGCAACTACGTGAACACCAAGCACTTCAAGGAAGTGGGGCTAGACGCGGAAAAAGACTGGCCGCAGACCTGGGAACAGTTTGGCGAGGTGGCGAAGCGTCTGACCGTCAAGGATGGCAGCAGGTTCACGCGCCAGGGCTTCAAGTTCGCGATGCATGCCGCCCAATGGACCATGATCCAGTTCAACGCCATCCTGATGCAGCATGGCGGACAATGGTTCGATGCCAGCGGGAAATGCACGGTCAACAATCCGGCCGGCGTCAAGGCCATGACGGTTCGCGCCTCGATTGCCCGCCAGTACGGGGCGGAAGATCCGGCGGATTCGATCGCAACCGCGCCCTTGCCCATGATGGATTGGCTGAAGGAACGCGCCTCGATGTTCTTCAACCATCCGATTCCGCCCGCCGCGATCGCGTCCCAGAACCAGCAGATGCTGAACGAGGGGTATTATCGCCCGGTCCAGTACCCGGGCGTGGAGCCGGGCAAGGGCTTCTCCACCACCTACGGGTTCAACCTAGTCATCAATGCCAGGGCACCCAAGGACAAGCAGGAAGTCCTGCACGATATGTATCGCTTCATCATGAGCGATCTGGGGGATGCCTGGAAAGACACGGCGCCGTTCACGTTCGCCAGAAAATCCGGTTGGACGGATCTGCCCGAGGTCAAGAACTTCCGGCATGTCGCAGAAGTGATCAAGGCCAAGGACCAAGGCGTGTATCTGCCGCGTAGCGTGGTATACAACGAGCTTGCCGATGCCATGCATCGCGGCGTGCAGAAAATCATGCTGAGCCGGGCCGACATCAAGCAGACGTTGGACGAGGTTGCGGCCGAGGTTGACCGGGCGACCGAAGCCAACAAGAAGGGCTGAGCGCGGCGCATCGTGGACGGGACGGCCGGGAGGGCAGACCCCTCGGCCGTCCCGTTGTCGCGCCGGAACAGCATGCGGTTTTGATGCCGAGCAACCCTGCCTCGATCACACAGTCAAAAGCGCGTCCCGGGCCAAAAGCACGTCCCGGGCGCTCCATTCTGGGGGCGCTGCGGTGGCGGATGAGCTACCGTCGCTGGATTCAGTTTTGGGGGATCGGGTTCGTGATGCCGACCCTGCTGTTTCTCGCGGTGTTCAAGTACGGCCCGATGTTCTGGGCGTTCGAGTTGAGCCTGACGTCCTACGACATGGTTTCCTCCCCCCGTTTTGTCGGGGCCGACAATTATTTTGCCCTCGCGGCCGATCCGATCTTCCGGACGACACTGCTCAACACGTTCGTCTATATCGCCGGATCGACCATCCTGACCACGACGGTGGCTCTGCTGCTTGCGCTGGCCATCAACACCCGCGTGCCCGGCGCCCGCCAGTGCATGACTGTGATGTTCCTCACCAATCTCATGCCGATCATCGCGGTGTGTCTGGTGTGGCGGTTCCTTCTGCACCCCTATGGGCTGGTCAACCAGTTGCTGGCGCCTTTCGGCTTCGGACGTATTGACTGGCTCACCGATCCCGCCACGGCGATGCCGGCGATCATTGTGGTCACGGTCTGGCGGTTCGCGCCCTATTTCATGGTGGTGTTCCTGGCCGGACTCCTGGCGCTGCCCGAAGACTATTACGAAGCCGCGCAACTCGATGGCGCGGGCCCGCTGCGGCGCTTCTGGCACATTACCCTTCCGCTGCTGGCGCCGGTCCTTTTCTTCGTGGTGGTCGTGTCCGCGTTGCTTTCGGCGCGGATTTTCCTCATGCCCTATCTGATCACAGGCGGCGGACCGGGCAATGCCACCCGGGTTTTGTCGATGCTGATATATGAGACCGGATTTTCCTACATGAAAATGGGGCAGGCGGCGGCTATTTCTGTGGTTTTGTTCGCCATCATGATGGTCTTTACCGTGCTGCAGATGCGCCTTTTCATGCGCAATGAGCATATCTACGCGTGATGCGGCGGCAGGGCACCATATCCCGCCGCGGAAATGCGTTCCGGGTGAAGACGGTTCTGCGCGCGATCGGGCGCGGCCACATCGGCCGCGGGGTGGGGTTTGCTCTGCTGGCGGCACTGACATTCCTGTTTGTGCTGCCCATCGTCTGGATGACGACGACTTCGTTCCAGGCGAGCGAGAAGATGTTCCAGCTCACCACGGAATGGATTCCCTCGATCTGGCACCCAGAGAATTACCCCAATGCCCTGTCACGAGCGGCATTTCCCCGGTACTTTTTCAACAGCACGGTGGTCTCGGTCAGCGTCATGCTGGGCAACGTGGTGTTCTGCACCCTGGCGGGATACGGCCTTGCCAAGTTCCGCTTTCCCGGCGACCGCGTCGTGTTCCTGTTGATTCTGAGCACGCTGATGCTGCCGCTGGAAGTGACACTGGTGCCCACCTTCCTGGTCATCCACAAGTTCGACTGGCTCAACACCTACCAGGGCATCGCCGGCCCGCTGCTGATCGACGCCTTCGGCATTTTTCTGATGCGCCAGTCGATCATCTCGATCCCGTCCGACTACATCGAGGCGGCCCGGATCGACGGCGCGGGCGAATTGCGCATCCTGGTGCAGATCATCCTGCCGCAGTGCATCCCGGTCCTGTCAGTGCTTGCCGTGCTGTCGTTCCGCGACAGCTGGGACCAGTTTCTGTGGCCGTTGGCGATCGTTTCGATGGACAAGTTCCGGACTTATCCCTTGGGATTGATCCAGTTCGGCGAGGATTATGGCAATCCACCTACCGAGCAGATGGCGATTGCTGTGCTGGCCACCCTTCCCGTTTTCCTGCTGTTTGCCCTTCTGCAGCGGTGGGTCAACCGCGGCTTTGGCCTGAGCGGCTTGAAATAGGTGAGGCGAATGACCCTACCCAATCCGTTCGATTTCGGTGGCAAGACCGTGATCCTGGCCGGCGCCACCGGCGGCCTCGGTCGCCCGATCAGCCTGGCTTTCGCCGCCGCCGGGGCCAACATCGCCGCCTGTGCCCGCAGCAAGCCCGCGCTCGATGCGCTGGCGACGGACATGCGTGGCGGCACCGGCCGGATTTTCACATCGACCGTCGATCTTTGCGACGAGGGGCAGGTGGCCGGATTCGTAGCCAGCGTGCGCGAGCGGTTCGGTTCGATCGACATTTTGGTCAACCTCGTGGGCGGGATTATCCGCAAACCGTCGGTCGATTACGCCCTGGCCGAGTGGCAGCAGATCATGGATATCAATCTCAAGGCCTGTTGGCTGACCTGCCAGGTCGTGGGGCGCGTGATGATCGCGCAAAAGCGCGGGCGGATTGTCAATTTCACATCCAATGCCGGCATGCACGGTATTCCGGGCTATCCCGCCTACAGCCCGGCGAAGGCCGGCGTGATTGCGCTCACCCGGGGTTTGGCCGTCGAGTGGGGGCCGCACGGCGTTTCCACCAATGCGCTCTCGCCGGGGTTTGCCGACACGCCGTTCAATGCCGACGTGCTGGGCGATTCGAAGCGGGTGGAAAACATCCTGCGGCGCATGCCGCTGGGATCGATCCTGCCCGCAGACGCATTGGTGGGGCCAACCCTTTTCCTGGCATCGGATGCCGCGCGCTGGATCAATGGCCACGTCATCAACGTCGATGCCGGATTCAATGCCACATAACAGAGGGCGATTGTGGAAAAGATCAGGATAGGGCTGCCCCATCGCGGTGCCGGGCTGGCGCCGGTCTTCGCCGCCATCGAGGGTGGCTATCTGCGGGCGCAGGGTCTTGATCCGGAACTGGTGCCGTTCAACGGCCACGCCCAGTCCCTGACCGGCCTGCTTGCCGAGCAAACGGATGTCACCAATGCGGTCGGGCCCGAGGTGGTGATGGCCAACCTGCGTCACAACGGCGACGCGGTGGTGGTTGCATCGGCGATCAGCCGCAGCGCGCAGCAGGTTTCCGCCCGGCCCGGTCTGACCAAGCGCGAACAGCTTCGCGGCAAGAGATGGGGTGTGGTCGCGCGCAACGATGCCGACGAATGTTCCATCGTTATGGCGTTCGAACGCTGGGGCTGGGATCCGAAACGGGATGCGGAAATCGTCGTGGTCGGTTCGGATGCGCCGCGGCTCGATCTGCTGCTGGACGAACGGCATGTGGATGTCGCCATCATGCACGCACCCGAACCCTTCCAAGCCGCCAAGCGCGGCTGGGCGGTGGTGGAGGATCTGGGGCGACTCGATGTGGCCATGCAGAACAGTTGTGCGGCGACGACGCGCCGGTTTCTTAAAGCGCGGCCAGATACCGTGCGGCGTTATGTGCGGGCTTTCTGCCAGGCTGTGTATCGTTTCCGCATGGATGCCGAATTCGGGGTGGGGGTGCTGCGCAAGCATTCGGGAGAGCGGGACGAGGAGGTTCTGGCCGCCACCTGGGTCTTGTTCGCGCGGCTGATGGGCGGATTGATGTTTCCCAGTGTCGAGGGGGTGCGTGCCGGGAACGACATTCTCCACCGCCTGGGCGCGATTCCGCGCCTGGTCCCGCCTGAGGATGTGGTCGATCTGGGGCCGGTTGCAGATCTGGAACAGGAAGGCTTTTTTGCCGACCTTCTTGGCCTGAAAAGGGCGGCAACATGAAATACCGCCGCCTGGGTCGTTCGGGTCTGAAGGTCAGCGCGCTGAGCCTGGGCGGCTGGACCACGTTCGGAGCGAGCCTTGCCGACCAGGCGGCGGTGCATGCGATCCTGGCGGCGGCCTACAGCCGCGGCGTCAATTTTTTCGATATGGCCGATGCTTATGCGTTGGGCGCGTGCGAGAAGATCATGGGCCAGGCCCTGAAGCAGTTTCCGCGTCACACCCTCGTTCTGGCCAGCAAGGTGTTCCGGCCCATGAGCGACGATGTCAACGATCGCGGTCTGTCGCGTAAGCATATCATGGAGGCCGTTGACAAATCGCTGATGCGCATCGGCACTGACTATCTCGATGTCTATTATTGTCACCGGGACGACCCGGAAACGCCGATCGAGGAAACCGTGCGGGCCATGGACGATCTGATTCGGGCGGGGAAGGTACTTTACTGGGGCACCAGCGAATGGCCGGTGGCAAAAATCGACGAAACAATGACGGTGGCGGGCGATACCCGGTATCGCCCGCTGGTCGAGCAGGTGCAGTACAACCTGCTGAACCGCGAACGGGTGGAGGCCGATGTGGCGGGCGCCGCGGACCGCCACGGTCTCGGGCTGGTGATCTGGGGACCGCTGGCGTCGGGGCTTCTGACGGGCAAGTACGATGCCGGCGTTCCGGCCGAAAGCCGTCTGGGCCGGATGGAGGCGCTGGGGGCACAATGGCTCCGGCCGGACTATCTGGAGCAGGTCCGGCGCTTCAAGAAAATCGCTGACGGGCTGGGTGTCAGCCGTGCCGAAATCGCGCTGTCCTGGCTGCTGGGGCAACCGGGCGTCAGCAGTGTCGTCACGGGTGCGACGACCGTTGCCCAGGTGGAAAACAATCTCAAGGCAATCGAACTGGAATTGCCGGCCGATGTCCTGGCGGAACTGGACACGATTTTCCCGCCCGCGGCGGCGGGAGGCTGAAATGGCAGGAAGGTTCGCCAGCGGTGGCTGAAGTTGTTCTTCGCGATGTGGTGAAGCGCTATGGCGCCTATGAGGCGGTACGCGGCATCAACCTCGAAATTCCGGACCGGCAGTTCGTGGCCCTGGTCGGTCCCTCGGGCTGCGGCAAGACCACCACGTTGCGGATGATCGCCGGCCTGGAGGAGATCACGGCGGGCGAAATCAGCATCGGTGGGGAAGTGGTCAACGACGTTGCCCCCAAGGATCGCGATATTGCCATGGTGTTCCAGAGCTACGCGCTTTATCCGCACATGACGGTGTTCGAGAACATGGCGTTCGGTCTGCGGCTTCGGGGAATCCCGAAGGCCGAGATTCGCGCGCGCGTGGAGAACGCGGCCAGCATCCTCGGCATCAAGGAACTGATCGACCGGCGCCCGCGGCAGCTGTCCGGCGGCCAGCGCCAGCGGGTGGCCATGGGGCGCGCCATCGTGCGCAATCCGCAGGTGTTCCTGTTCGACGAGCCGTTGTCCAATCTCGATGCCAAGCTGCGGGTGCAGATGCGCACCGAGATCAAGCGCGTTCATCAGCAGGTGCTGACCACCACCATTTATGTCACCCACGACCAGGTCGAGGCGATGACGCTTTCGGACGTGGTGGTTGTCATGAACGGCGGCGAGATCGAGCAGGTCGGTCCGCCACAGGAGCTGTATCACGCTCCCCGAACGCGGTTCGTGGCCGGCTTCATCGGCTCGCCGGCCATGAACTTCCTGAACTGCCGGATCGAGGACAACGCAGGCGCTCTGACCGCGCATCTGGATGGCGGGATCGCATTCCCGATTCCGTCTGCGCGGACCGGCCGGTACCGTTCTGCCGTGGGCAAGGCGCTGCTGTTCGGCCTGCGGCCCGAACACATCACCGATCCGCGCGGCAACGAACGGGGCGAGGGCGCGGAATTCTCCGCGAAAATCGACGTCGTCGAACCGATGGGCATGGAGACGATGGTATTTTTCAATTTGGGGGGAACCACCGTTTGCGCCAGGGTCGAACCCAGCAGCGCTACCGGCCCGGGTGAAACCATGCGGCTGCGGGCCAATCTGTCCCATATGCACCTGATCGACCTGGCGACCAACCTGGTGCTGTGAACGCGGCTCGAAGGCGAAGGAAAAACTGCGATGCTCGTGACCGGGCTGTTCCATGTGAACATCAAGTCGGCCAACCTTGATGCCACCCGCCGGTTTTACGTGGAAGTTCTCGGCATGCAGACGGTCGCGCGCCCGAACACCGATTTCCCCGGCCTTTGGATAAAACCGGCCCTGCCGGGGGGCGATGCGATTTTCCACTTCCACGGTGGCTGGGCAGCCCGGGATCCGGACGGAAGCGTACCGTCGGGCACGGCCGCTATCGATCATGTGTCGATCACCGCATCGGGTTATTACGCGATGCACGAGAGATTGAAGAAGCTGGGCCTGACCTTCTGGGAAAACAAGGTTCCCGACCTTCCTCTCTGGCAGATTTTTGTCCATGACCCCAGCGGTGTGCTGATCGAAATGGCCTTCGACATGCAGGCCGAAGGCGGACCGCCGCCCGAAATCGCCTCCGGACGCCAATATGTGCCGGGCCAGACGCGCTTCAATCCCGCCGAATACCGGCAGTTTGTGACAGATTAGAGCGGTTTCCGAACTGATTGATTCGCTGTCAGCACCCATAGGACAGTTTGAGTGGTATGCGTGCCGGAGGGTTTTCGGCTCATCGTCACCGCGAAAGGGACAAGGATGAGACCGATGAAACAGACCCCAGCGAACGGCACTGCCGAACAGCATATCCGCGAGATCCGCCGCCAGACGCGCAAGAAGTGCTCGGCCGAAGAGAAGCTCCGGATCGCGATCTCGGGGCTCCGCGGGGAGCACTCGATCGCCGAGCCGCGCCGGCGGGAGGGGATCGCGTCGATCTCGTCGTCATCGACCGTTTCGGGCGGGCGGAATCGCAGGGTCCAATGTATCCTCCGTTGCTTCTTCCCCCGCTTCGCCGCCCACGACAAGGCGGCTCTCGCCGAACGCTTACGGTTTGAGTCATTCGAAGCTGTTTGATCCGGAGCGGAATTCCAAAGTTGTTTTTGGCTTCGAAAACCACTCCCTCTTAAGCGTTGTAAATTCCCTGTTCCGTCGGATAATTTCCCTGTTAAGGGTCAAAAAATCCCTGTTATGGGCGCTAGGGAATTGCCGCCGTCAGGCCATGTTTTCTGCGGCTCGCGGCGGGATCGGCAGGCCCCAAATGTCCCAAATCCCCGAATATTCCCTGTTAAACCGGGCATATCAGGGAATTGGCTGCGGAGCTTGGTAGCAGCAGGACTGCAGACTCCGCCAGGCTTCTTCATGCGCATGTACGGTCCGGCTGGGGTGGCGCGGAGGGGCGCAGGTTTCGGGGGTATTGGCGCGATCTGGCCCTTGGCCTCGGCCTCCAGCCGCTCGGCCAGGGCTTGGGCGGCAGCGAGCTGGCGGTCGGTTTGGCTGGGCTCGAAGCAGGCGGCAAGGGAGGATAAGGCATCGGGATCGCGCAGCCAGTGGATGATGCGCTGGACTACCACCCGCTCGATCTCCGGGGCTGGGACACGATGCAGGGTGGAGGGAGAGCGCGGCCGGTTCTGCAGCACGGCCTGGCTGACATAGTAGCGATGGACCTTGCCGGAGCGGACGGCCCGTACCGGGGTCATGCGCTGGCCCTCGGCATCGCGGATCAGGCCGGAGAGCAGGCAATCCGATGCGGCGGGTCGGCCGGCGCGGGCGGTTCGATGGCCGGCCAGGGCATGGTGGACCCGACCCCAGAGATGAGGATCGACGATGGCGGGATGCTGGCCGGGATAGGCCTTGCCCTTGTGGGTGGCCTCGCCGCGGTAGAGGCGGTTGGTGAGGATCCAGTAGAGGGCGCCGCGCTGCGCAAGGAATTCGCCGCCGATTAGACCGAGCGACCGTCGCGCGTTATGGCGCGCGGAGTGATAAGGCGCACACTTGCGCGCTGAGTAAGAGTAAAAGTGACGACCGCGCGCAAAGCGGCGGACAGGGGCGCCAAAAGCGCGGAAAGGGACCAATCCGGACCAACTGGGCGCGGAGTCGAGCCGGAAATGCGCGCAAATGCGCGTAAACGGCCAATTTTTAACTAGCGATGTCTTTGATTGTATTGGGTAATTAAGGTATGTCGGGTGCGGATTGCGCGCAAAATGGTTAACGCCCGCCTGGGGGCGGTTCGAAACGGAAATATGGAACGTCTGGCGGATCATGGCGCGCAACAGGTCTCTCATTATATGTATGTAGAGTGAACATTTGAGGTTTTAACCTCAAACTTTCAAGCCCTCGGGGCCGGTCGCGCAGCTTCCCGGGGTGGTCGTCTCGGACAAAGGCACCGAGTCGACCAGCATGACCATTCTCCGTTGGTGCCAGGAGAGCCAGGCGGTCGCCGCGATCGTCGCGGTGGGCGTGAACGCCGACGGGCGGCGCAAGGTGCTTGGCCTGGAGATCGCGCTTCGGAAGCCGACGCCTTCTGGACGGTTTTTGCGCAAACTCGCGCGCCGCTGCCTGCGCGGGGTCAAGCTGCACTCCACCAATCCGATCGAGCGAATGAGCGCCGGCCACGTTCCAACTAGCGAAATGACCAACTCTGACCTACCATTCCCCCTGCACCAATCGATGGGGGCCGACCAATCTCGTTCCTTCCCCGTCGCCCAGCCGCTTGATTGGGGAGCCTTCGGAATGCGCATCGCCGACGGATTTCGGGCGTTCCTGATCGGGTTCACCGTCGGGACGCTGTGCGTCCTGGCCGCTTCTCCGGCAAGGGCACTCGGCATCGAGGAGGCGCGGCATCTTCTCGCGCGCGCCGGCTTCGGCGCCGCGCCCACCGAGATCGCGGCGCTTCTGCCCCTCACGCGCCCGCAAGCAGTCGACAAACTGATCGGCGAAACTCGTGTCCGGCCGGTGGTGACACCGCCCGCCTGGACCGGCGACCCCAAGCCCCAGTATTGGGGGCAGGAAAAATGGTCCCGCGACGAGAAAGAGGCGTTTCGCATGGCGCGGGAAGCCGAGATCCGTCAGCTCAAGGCTTGGTGGTTCACCGAGATGATCGCGACACCGTCGCCGCTAACCGAGCGGATGGTGATGTTCTGGCACAATCACTTCACCTCCAGCTTCGAGAGCATCGGTAACTGGTCGCACATGATGTACGACCAACAGGTCCTGTTCCGCGAAAAGGGACTGGCAACATTCGGAGCGCTGCTCGACGGCATCCTTCGAGACCCGGCGATGCTTCGCTACCTCGACAACCATTCCAATCGCAAGGGCAAGCCAAACGAGAACCTCGCCCGCGAGTTGCTCGAACTGTTCACCCTCGGCGAGGGTCACTACGGCGAGCGCGATATCAAGGAAGTGGCCCGCGCCTTGTCCGGCTGGGCCATCGACATGAAGAAGAATTACGCCTTCGTCGCGGTCGCCAGCCAGCACGATGATGGTGTCAAGACGATCTTCGGCCAGAAGGGCAATTTCGACGGCAAGGACGTGGCGCGCATCCTGCTTGAGCAGCCGCGCACCGCCGAATTCGTGGTCGAGAAACTGTGGCGCGAGTTTGTCTCCGATGCCCCAGCGCGCGCCGAGGTCGTACGCCTGGCCAATGGCTTTCGCGAGTCGGACTACCAGATCAAGCCGCTGTTGCGCGAAATTCTCCTTGGTCGCGACTTTTGGGCGCCCGAAAACCGCGCCACCCAAATCAAGTCGCCGGTCGATCTGCTGGTCGGCACGGTGCGGACGTTCGTTCTGCCGGTCAGCGACGTGAACGCCTTGCCGGCGGTCGCCAAGCGCCTGGGACAAGACGTGTTCGTCCCACCCAACGTCAAGGGCTGGATCGGGGGTACCACTTGGATCAACCCGGCGTGGCTTCTGCTTCGCTACCAGACCGTCGACCGGCTGATGAGCGCCCGCGAGATCGATGCCGCCTCGATGATCCAGATGGCGTCGGCGGGGCCGCGACAAGCGATGCTTCGCGCCTTCGTCGGCGGCGAGGCCTGTCGCGGCGCCCCGCGGATGCTGGTCGCGGTCAACGGCCTGAAGGTCGCCGAGGTCTCCGTCGACTACGCCCACGACACCGAGCGGCTGGGGCGCATCCCCGATTCCAACGAGGTCGAGAAACGGGTAATCGAGATTCCGCTGCCGGCCGCGGTGAGCGAGGTGCGGGTGATCAAGATCGATTTCCCCAACGACCACGGCATTTCGGGGAAGGACGGCTATGCCTATTGCGACCGCAATCTGTTCGTCGATTGGATTGAGATCGGCGACAAGCGGTACGCGACCGAGGCTGGCACCCAAACCCACGTCTGTTCGAGACCGCCGAGGCCCGGGCGCCTGTATTGCAACGGCACGCTGACCATGGAGATCGCCGAACTCGACCAGAAGACTGGGGTCGAAGGCGGCATGGCAATGATGGCCGCGCTTGCCACCGTCACCGATGCCGGGATGCGCGCGATGATGATACCGCCCCGCGACAACGTCGATGTCGTCCAGGCGCTGCGCATGCGCCGTACTCTCGCCTCGCTCGACGATTGGGCGAAGCCCCTGCCCCTGGAGGCACGGACCGTCGAGGCGCTGTGGCGGGCACTGACCCCCATTCCACCGATGGTCAGTCCAGCGCCGGGCGAGGATGCCGAAACCGCGCTGCGACGGATTGCCGGCGACCTCGCCTATCAATTGCGTTGATCCCGAATAGAGCGGGCGCCATGTTCCCCTCGAGTCGTCGTCGTTTTCTGAAAACCGTTGCCGGGCTGCCGCTGTTCGCCCTTATGCCCCAAGGATGCGCGACGGCCCCCGGCGAAGTAGCAGCCACGCCGGTCCGCGCCGCCGGCTTTCGCGGCGCAACCGGTCCGACGCGCGGCCGCACGGTGATCATGATCGAGATGTTCGGGGGCAACGACGGCCTCAACACTGTGGTCCCTTACAAGAATCCCAAATACGCGGCGCTCCGTCCAACCATCGCGATTCCGGTCAAGAATGTCATCAGGATTGGCGACGAGCTTGGCTTTCATCCGGCGCTGGAGCGGGCGATGACGATTTGGGAGCGGGGCGAGATGACAACCGTTCTGGGAGTAGGCTACGCGAATCCCAACCGTTCCCACTTCCGCTCCCAGGAAATCTGGGAAACTGCCGCCAACAGCGAGGAGGTATTGACCGAGGGCTGGCTGGGGCGGGCGATGGCGGAGCATCCGGTGTTCCGCGACCGGCGCGCCGATGCTGATGCGGTCGTGATCGGCAGCGGCAGCCTGGGCGCCGTGCTTGGCCGCGGCGCGCGGGTGGTGACGATGAACGATCCGCGCCAGTACGTCCGCGACGCCCAGCGTCTGGCGGATATCTCGGCGGCGACGACCACACCGGCGCTCGCCCATCTGCTCAAGACCCAGGGCGATGCGCTGGCCACCGCGACGAAATTGAAATCCAAGATCGAGTCCCGCGGGCGGTTCGAGGGAAATTTTCCCGGCCACGCGCTTGGCCGCAACCTCGCCAATGCGGTCGCTCTGCTGGACGCGGGTGTCGACGCGCCGATCATCAAGGTGACTAGCGGCGGCTTCGATACCCACGGCGACCAACTCGGCCGTCACGACAATCTGTTGAAGCAGTTCGCCGACAGCGTCGTCGCGTTGCGCGATGCGCTGAAACAGATCGGCCGCTGGGACGATACTCTGGTTTTCGCCTACAGCGAATTCGGTCGGCGGGTCGCCGAGAACAACAGCAGGGGTACCGATCACGGCACAGCAGGGGTGGCCTTCTTCCTGGGTGGCGGGGTCGCCGGAGGATTACAGGGCAAGCAACCCTCCCTGGACGACCTGATGGATGGCGATCTCAAGTTCAATCTCGATTTTCGACGCCTCTACGCCACCATCCTTGCCAACTGGTGGGGGCAGCCGGAGAACTATCTCGCCGCCTTGGGCCACGCGCCCCTTCCGGTATTCCGCGCCGCCGTCGCCTGAGGAAAGCACCGAGCGGTACCTAGGGCCCAGACTCACAAAGTCCACCAGACGATAGCGGCAACGAGACAGATGGAGGCGAGGAAGTTTCTGGCCAGCCTGTCGTAGCGGGTGGCGATACGTCGGAAGTCCTTGAGCCGGCAGAAGGCGTTCTCGATGCGGTGCCGCTGTTTGTAGGATTGCTTATTGAAGCGGAACGGCCGTTTTCGGGTTGCCGTATTGGGAATGACGGCCGTAGTGCCACGCTCCTTCAGCCATCGCCGCAGCGGGGCGCTGTCGCAAGCTTTGTCGCCGAGAAGCTTCCTGGCCGCTTTGGCGCGACGAATCGAGCGCTGGGCAGGCGGACAATCGTGAGCCTGCCCGCCGCTCAGCAAGATGGAAAGAAGACGGCCTTTACATCTGCGATTGCGGGGATCTTCGTATTGCGCCCGCCGTGTGAGCGTCCAATCGCCTGTTTCTGCGCCCCGTAAGGTCAAAAACTGAAGCGGCCGAGAGACCAACAGGTTGCTTGTGTCGGCTGGCGGCTCCGGGAGCGACTAGTCGGACGTTCCGGACGGTCCAAGATGCCTTCGTTTTGGATCGGTGGGGGCAGGGGGACGAGTAATGCTTTGGGCGCGGATGCTGGCTTACGTGACGGGGACGGTGGACCAGGAATTGCTGGCGCGGAATGAATGCCTGGCGGCAGAGAACCGAGTTTTGAGACCCGGCTGGAGGGGCGGCTGAAGCCCTCGGACGCCCAGCGAGGTACGCTCGGCGAGATCGGTCATCGGCTGGGCCGCTCGCGCTTCCTGCGCAAAGCCGAACCTGAATGCCTACGCCGAGCGCTGGGTCCGGTCGGTCAAGGAGGAGTGCCCGTCGAGGCTGGTCCTGTTTGGCGAGCGGTCGTTGCGGCGCGCGCTGAGCGCAGATGTCGATCCCTACCGTGCCGAGCGAAATCGCCAGGGGAAAGGCAATGTTCTGCTGTTCTCACGAACGCGGGATCGGCAGCGCGCGGAATCCGTGCGGTGCCATGAGCGATGGGGCGGGCTCCTGCGCTACTACCATCGAAAGGCGGCATGATGGCCCAATGCCCGGACCCGTTTCTTGGCCTTACGCGGTCTGCGCCCGTTTGTTGCGTGCCTCATAAGAATGGACAGTAAAAACGCCGCGGGGCTTCGATATCCACGGCGCGAATCGAATAATGCGCCAGTTTGTTGATCGGTATGGCTAACCCTAAACGGCGCAGTAGCGCTCCTGCATGTCCTTGTCGGCCAGAAGGGCGGCGGCAGGTGCATAATGCACGATCACACCCTGATCCATGATATAGGCCCGGTCGGAAATCCCCAGAGCCCGCTCGACGTTCTGCTCGACCAGCAAGATGGTCGTGCCTTCGATCTTCATGCGCTGGAAAAGATCGAACATCTCGTCAACCAGGATCGGCATGATCCCTTCCGACGGTTCATCCAGCAGGATCATCTTAGGGTTCGACATCATGGCCCGGCCGATGGCCAGCATTTGCTGCTCGCCGCCCGACAATGTCGTTCCTTCCTGATGCAGACGCTGCTTCAACCGCGGGAATGTTTCCGCTATTTTCTCGATCATCATCTGCTCTTCGTTCCGACGCGCGCCAGCAATGATGCCGAGACGAAGATTTTCGAGAACCGTCAAGCCAGGAACGATCCGGCGTTCTTCCGGCACATAAGCCAGGCCCAAGTGGTAGCGCCTGTGCGCGGGCGCAGCCAAGATCTCGGTCCCGTCGAAATGAACCTGCCCCTGGCGCTTGTCCACCAGTCCCATAATCGTCCGCAGCGTCGTGGTCTTGCCCGCGCCGTTGCGCCCGATCAGGGTCACTATCTCGCCCAGCTTGACCTCCATCGAGATGCCCTGCAGCACGTGGCTGTGTCCGTACCAGGCGGAAAGGTCGGTCAGCCGCAGCATCAGCCCTTCTCCTGCCCCAGGTAGACGCGCTTGACCTCGGCGTTCGCCCGCACCGCGGCCGGCGCGCCGTCGGCCAGCAATTCGCCATGATGCAGCACCACGATCCGCTCGCAGATGCCCATGACCAGCTTCATCTTGTGTTCGACCAGGATCACGGTGCGCGTTTCGCTCAATTTCACAATCAGGCGCATCATCACCTGGGTTTCCTCGGGCGACATGCCCGCGGTCGGCTCGTCCAGCAGCAGCAGGTTCGGCTCGGCGGCCAGCGCCATCGCGATTTCCAGCGACCGCTGTTCGCCGTGCGAGGCGTCCTCTGCCGCACGGTCATCCGTGCGTTCGAGGCCGACCATCGCCAGCAGCTCCCGCGCCCGATCGTTGACCTCTGCCAGGGCCGCGCGCGGAGTCCACAGGTCATAGCGCCGATGTCGGGCCTGGACCGCGACGCGAACGTTCTCGAATGCCGACAGTTTTGGGAAGATGTTGGTGATCTGAAACGATTTGGTAATGCCGATGTGCGCGAAGCGGTGCTGCGGCAGGCCGGTGACGTCCTGCCCCTGGTAAAGCAGCCGTCCGCTGGTTGGCGGATAGGCGCCGGACAGGATGTTGAAATAGGTGCTCTTGCCCGCGCCGTTGGGGCCGATAATGGCGGACAGTTTTCCCCGCGCGAAGGCAACGCTGACATTGTTCAGCGCGACGAACTTGCCGAACTGCTTGCCAACGCCCTCGGTTGCGAGGATGACGTCGCTCATCGCCGCCCCGCCCAGGCCAGAAACGAGCCCCAGATGCCCTTGGGAAAGAACAGGACAAAAGCGACGAACACGATACCCAAGATTAGCTGCCAATGGCTGGTCAGAACCGTGAAAACATCGCCCAGCAAAAGATATGTTGCCGCGCCGACAAAGGGGCCGAAGAAGGTACCCATGCCGCCCAGCAGGGCTGACCTGACCGGGTTTTCTTGAGCCAGGCTGATTGAGATAATCAGTTTGGAAAGGAACCCAAGACGATGCCCAGGAAACGACATAGCGCTGAACAGATCGTCACGAAGCTGCGGCAGATCGAAGTGT
>Ga0194120_10005614_pt1 | contig 18328 bp, 13 predicted proteins | sample TA2MahCa65mmetaG_FD_148642 | JGI IMG/M metagenome (GOLD analysis project Ga0194120, IMG submission 148642) | Freshwater microbial communities from Lake Tanganyika, Tanzania - TA2015019 Mahale Deep Cast 65m | ecosystem: Environmental > Aquatic > Freshwater > Lake | place: Tanzania: Lake...
AGCCTGGTCTTCGCTCACGCGCTTCACGACTCCACCTTGCCATCGGCTGTGCTGGAAGCGGTCTCTGCCAACTTATCCATCCTGAAGTCGCCGACGGTCATGCGTCAGCATGACGGTCGGTTCTGGGCCTGGGAAGGCTGCCGCGATGATGTCGGCAGTTGCTTTGGTTCCTGCACCCATGTCTGGAATTATGCTCATGCCATCGCGCATCTCTTCCCGTCGCTCGAACGATCGGCGCGGGAGGCGGAGTTCACCGTTGGCCAGAACGAAATCGGCCATCAGGTCTATCGCCTGTCGCTGCCACTGCGTCCCGCTCTGCACGACTTCCTGGCGGCGGCCGACGGGCAGCTCGGCGGCATCGTCAAATGCCATCGCGACTGGCGCATTTCCGGTGACACCGATTGGCTGCGAAAGATGTGGCCGTCGGTTCGTGCCAGCCTCGACTATTGCATCGAGGCTTGGGACCCCGACAGGCGGGGCCGCATGGCCGAGCCGCGGCACGTCACCTATGACATCGAGTTCTGGGGGCCCGACAGCCTGACCATGAGCTTTTACGCCGCGGCGCTGTCGGCGGCCATCGACATGGGCAAGGCCCTGGGTGAGCCAGTTCAGGCCTATCGGGACCTGCTGACTGGCGCCATCAAAACGCTCGAAAGCGAGCTCTACAACGGCGAGTACTATCAGCAGATCATCGAATGGAAAAACGCTCGGAGAGCCGATCCGATCAGCATCGTTCGCCATCCGAAAGCGGGCGCCTATTCTTCCGAAGCCTTCGGCCTGCTTGAGCGCGAGGGTCCGAAATATCAATACGGCAGCGGCTGCCTGGCTGATGGTGTGATCGGCGACTGGATGGCCCGCGTCAGTGGCCTGAGGTCGGGGATGGATGCCGATCACGTCCGCTCGCATCTGCTCGCGCTGCGGACCCACAATTTCCGCCCGCAATTGCAGGCGCATGTCAATCCACAAAGGCCCGGTTACGCGCTATCCGATGACGGCGGCCTGCTGATCTGTACCTGGCCGCGGGGCGGCCAGCCGACCCTGCCCTTCATCTATTCAAACGAGGTGTGGACGGGCATCGAATATCAGGTCGCCGCCCATCTGGCGATGTGTGGGGAGCCGGAAGCGGCCCTGGACATCGTCGCCGCCGCCAGGCGTCGCTATGACGGTCGCCTGCGCAACCCCTTCAATGAATATGAATGCGGCCACTTCTATGCCCGCGCCTTGGCGTCCTGGACCCTGCTTCAGGCTTTTTCCGGCGCGCGCTACGACGCCGTGACGCGACGGCTCCACGTCCAGGATGGAGGCGAGGGGACAAGCCGCGTGTTCATCGCGACCGCCACCGGCTTTGGCGTCGTTGAGCGGCGTGGCCGTCGGGTCGCGATCGACGTGCGATCCGGAACGATATCGGTCGACGCGATCGTGTTCGAGCGCGACCGGCCGGGAAAGGAAGCGTGATGGCCGAAATTACGATCCGCGATCTCGTCAAGACTTTCGGCGAAGTCGACGTCATCAAGGGCATCAGCCTCGATATTCATGATGGCGAATTCGTCGTCATCGTCGGGCCATCGGGCTGCGGAAAGTCCACGCTCCTGCGCCTGCTGGCTGGATTGGAGGACCATCCGGCAGAGGCGATCGCCATCGACAGGCGCGACCTCGCGCCGCTGTCCCCGGGCGAGCGACAGGTGGCGATGGTCTTTCAATCCTACGCGCTCTATCCGCACAAGACCGTGCGCGAAAACATCGCCTTCCCGCTGCGGATGATCGGGCTTTCCAAGGCGGAGATCGTAAAAAAAGTCGATGAAGCCGCTCGCATCCTGCAGATTGATCATCTTCTGGAACGCAAGCCGGGTCAGCTCTCGGGCGGCCAAAAGCAGCGCGTCGCCATCGGGCGCGCGATCGTCCGCTCCCCAAAAGTCTTCCTCTTCGACGAACCCCTGAGCAATCTTGACGCCGATCTTCGCGGGCAGATGCGGGCCGAGATTGTCAGGCTGCACCGCGCCTTGGGCGCCACCATGATCTATGTCACTCATGATCAGATCGAAGCGATGACCATGGCCGACCGTATCGTCGTTCTGCGAGACGGGATCGTCGAGCAAATCGGTGCGCCGCTGGAAATCTACAATCGACCCGCCAACAAGTTCGTCGCGTCTTTCATCGGCTCGCCCAAGATGAATTTCATCGACTGCGCCGTCGGGGACAGCGGCGGCGGAGAGTTGGCGCTCGCCGGTGGCGCGGCTCGAACCGCGATACCGGCCGAGGAAGCGCGGCGCAATGCCGGAGCCAGGACCGCAGGCATTCGCCCCGACGCCGTAGCGGCCGGCCGAAAAGAGGAGGGCGCGATCAATGCCAGCATGGCGGTCAGCCGCGTCGAACTCCTCGGGTCCCGCACACGCTACAGTGGAGATCTGGGAAGCGCTGGCGATTTCACCATTGAGCTTCCCGGCCCGCCGGCGGTCGCCGAGGGCGATCGGATCGATTTCCACTTCCCGCTGTCGGCGATCCACTTTTTTGCCGAGAGCGGCAAGCGAATTTAGAAGCGTGGTAAGGACGTGGGTCTTGGAGGCGTTCCGGGGATTGATCTGGCGCATTGATTTCAACCCCTGAAGGGCGGAGGCCGCTCGTTGTCGGTCCCATTCCGGATCTTGGGCGGGCGCCGTGCCAGGTGCGATCATCAGGCTCTGGCCAGTGGGCGGGTCACAATCCAAGATCGAAGAGGGGGCTGTTTCGGACAACTCGGTCATGGAGTTATCGTGGGACGGCCACAGCGCCGATCAGAAACAGAAACATGTCCCGCCGCGAGTGATGCCACCTGTTTGTGATTCAGCGCCCAAGCGGGACCCCGGGGCATTGGTTGAATTGTTCGTCTCCATCAGCGGTTTACAAAAATTCAGGGTGGGGTGCCGATTGAGCGCCGAATTACAGCGTTCGCGCAAGACTAGCGGACCTCTACGACAAATCGGGACGGCCGGACCAAGCCGCAAAGCACCGCTGAATCCCGATGATCTGTTCCTCGTTAACCTTCAGTTCGCCTCATTGATCCTTACGACGGACACCCCATCCCATTGGCCAAGATCAATTGCGATCCGCGTCGAGGGCGGCACGCAACGCCGCAAGTCTGGGAAGCAGCGCTGCCATATCGTTCGCCTCGGGCAGAGCCCCTATACGCTTGGCCCAGGGCTGCGTGGCCGCGATGCAGGCTTCCTGCATCGCACGTCCTGCTTCCGTGATCCGCACGATTTTCGAGCGGCCGTCCCCCGGATCGGCTTGAATTGCCACAAGACCCTTTTGCTCCAGCCTGTGGAGGGTGCTGGTCATCGTCCCCTTCGTCACCTGGAAGGCACGCGCAAGCCGGGCCGGGGATTTTCCGTCGCCGACGCGCACGCAATGATTGAGCACCGTAAATTGCGCGATTGTCATGCCCTTGGGCATCAGACGCTTGAATTGCGTCTGTGACAATTGCGCGATGATGCCAATCTCATTGAAGAAGCTGAAGATCTCCGATGCCTTCATGCGCGGATCAGCTTTGCCTCCAGGGGCCAACGAGGGGCCGGCGCCAGGCTGCTGGCATAGCCGATACGTGCGAGCATTTGAAGCGTCTCACCTGTCTCCACACGACAGATGCGGCGTGCCTCGGCGAACGATGAAGCCATCTCGGGATATTCCTGCAGGGCCTGACTGACCGGGTGAAGGCCAAGGCCGAGTTGCGTCGCCAGCAGATTGAGCCGGACATAACTGCGTCCCGCTGCCAACTGGTGGCTCCGGCTGTTGCCAAGCCCGGTCAGCCAGACAAAGCCGGGCGTTGCTTCGAAAAGCTGCCGATACTTCTCGATCTGGTTCTTTGTGCTGCTCGACTGCGGATTGCGCGCCTCTTCGCGGACCCTGTCTGCTCCCAGCAGGCTCAGGGCCTCGAAAAGCGACCCGGTCAGCGGAATTCCGTCCGGATTGGCATCGATCTCCCGCGAGCCGATGCGCAGCACATCAATGCTCTCGTCCCATGTCCGTTGGGTTCGCGCTTCCCTCTCGAACGCAACAGTCGCGAGCGCACGCAGGGCCTGCAAGTCAGCCTCGTTACGCGTGTGATCGAAGCGGATAAGATCGGACGCTGCGCCGGCCAAGGTCACCAAGCTGTTGGCCGGAACCGGTCGGGCCAGATCGAAAGGCACCTTGGCCGAACGCCTGTATCTGATCAGCTCTGCAAGCGGATCAGCGACCAGGCCCGGTTGCGCAACAAAATGCAAACGCGCAACCGGACGGGCATCAAGGCGGTGCTCGCCTGTTCCTTCGGGGAAGGCCTCGACCTCCATGCGCATGCCCCGCCGCGATGCAGCGATGGCCGCAACCTCGATGAAGCATCCGAAGCCAATCACGATCTGACGGTCAAATGGGTCCGTCTGCGGCAGGCGCCGCGCCAGATCGCAGGTGAGTTCAGCCTGGTTAGTGCCGACGAGCCTGATCAGCCAAGGCTGCATATTGTGCGGATTGGGCGCCAGGATGGCATGACGAAATACGTCGAGCCGGGGATCGAAATCCGTTCCCGGGGTCAACTGCCAGGGTGCTCGCGCCGTCTGCGGTGTATTCATGACCCGCCAGGTCGCGCCTGCGCCGATGAGCGCAAGCGCCCCGCCAACGCCAACAATGAACGTGCGACGAGAAACCATGCCTGCCTCCTTTGATTTGATATCAAACTGTTAACAGTTTGATATCAAACTTACACAAAGGCCGCAAGGGGAAACTGCGCCTTGTCTGAACTGGCGTGCCGGCGCAGGGCATCGCCGGTCCATGCGGCGCGATCTCACCCCAACGGATTGAGGCAACCTGTCAGTTGTCAGGATCTTTGGGACGAGCTGAGGATTTGAGAAAGGAGAGTTGGGCTTATCAAGGAGTGCATGTCAGTAACCCTTGGCGGTATTGCATTGCCCAATCCTGGCCCTCGTTCGGCAAAGGTTGAGGCGTGTCCGCGCAACCATCAAGAAGCGCCGCCAAGCGATCGACGTGGTGGTATTTCTCGGCTCGAGGATCAGCGCCAATCCAGAAGGCCGCGTTGGCGGAGCGGCAACACAAGCGCTGACTTGGAACCCTCGTAGATTGCGCGGGCTTGACGGGATCGGGATGAAAAACAGCAGGTACTAACGCGCTTTGACCGCTCGGCGATGGGCGGCGGCAGTTGCTTCCATGGCGTCGCGCACGTCGTCTGTCATGACGTGGGCGTAACGCGCGGTTGCTTGAATCGACGAGTGGCCGAGCTGAGCCTGGACGATCTTCAAGTTCTTGACGGTTCGAAGCGTTCTCGTGGCCGCGGTGTGGCGCAAATCGTGCACGCGAAGATCCTGGATCCCTGCGCGGCGGAGGGCCAGGCGCCAGCTGCTTCTCCATCATCGACGACAACGTGAGAATCAGGTCCAGCCCTCAAGCGCAATGGGCTTTGGAAGTTCCGAGTTGATGAAGAGGATTTACTTGCGCCGGGATTCTGACTGTGGGGACTCGATGTCGAAAAGTCGCCGTTTCGTTCCCGATCTTGCCCGCCCCCGCGCGTCTTGAATTCCCGCGCCGGGCCTTGTATTTCTTGGGCGGCGCGGGTGTAGCTCAATGGTAGAGCAGAAGCTTCCCAAGCTTACGACGAGGGTTCGATTCCCTTCACCCGCTCCAATCCCGTATTGATCAGCGCGGTCCCTACCTCGCGGCCTTCCAATCCGGCCGGCGGAGCGAGTGCTCGACCGCGGCGCGGTAATCCGCCGCGTAGCGCTCGACGATGGCGCGGGCCGGCTCGACCTTTGTGATGCGTCCGACGCCGTGGCCGGCGGAGCGGATGTTCTTCCAGGCCTTGACCTCGGCCTGGGGATCGCCGATGTCGATGACGCTGCGGGGCTTGAGTTGCGTCGGATCGAGCCCTTGCGCCCGGATCGAGGGCAGGAGGAAATTGGCCTTGGCCCCGGTGAAGGCGTCGGTGAGGAGAATGTCCTCGAAGCCGCAATCGACCACCATCCGGCGGTAGCTCTCCGGGGCGAGGCTTTCCTCGGCGGCGATGAAGGGGGTGCCGACCACGCCGAGATCGGCGCCGAGGATCTCGGCGGCGCGCAGGGCGTGGCCGTCGGTGAGGGCGCCGGCGAGGGCGATGACGCCGTCGAAAAAGCCCCGGACCTCGGCGATGAAGGCGAAGGGCGACATCGGTCCGGTATGGCCCCCGGCCCCGGCGGTGACCAGCACCAGGCCATCGACCCCCGATTTGATCGCCTTGCGGGCGAAAGCCACGGAATTCACGTCGGCGAGGACGATGCCGCCATAGGGCTTGACCGCCTCGACGATGGGGCGGGGATTGCCCAGCGCCGCGATCACGATCGGCGGCTGGAATTCCCGGACCAGGGCGATTTCCTCGCCGAGGCGGGGATAGGTCGGATGGACCATGATGTTGGCGGCGTAGGGGGCGTCGTCGGCCCCGAGCCCGCCCTTGACGCGGGCGAGCCAGTCGCGCAACTCCGCCGTGGTCCGCGCGTTGGGGAAGGGAAAGGCGCCGACGATCCCCGCCCGGCAGGTCGCGATGACGAGCTCCGGGCTGGAGACCAGGAACATCGGCGCCGCCACCATGGGCAGGCGCAGGCGATCGCGCAACCAGGCCGGCAGTCGCTCGCTCATGGGCTCACTCCGCCAGCTTGAGCCGCGCCGCGATGTTGTTGCGCTGCATGTTGGAGGACCCGCCGACGATGGGCATGACGCAGATGTCGCGGACGTAGCGCTCCATGTCGTAGCCCTCGGCGCAGCCATAGGCGCCCATCACCTTCTGGCAGGCGAGCACGATCTCGACCCCGGTCTCGGCGATGAAGAGCTTGGCCATCGAGGCCTCGACCGAGAAGGGCGCCCCGGAATTCGCGAGCCAGGCGGCGTGATAGATCATGTGGCGGCAGGCGGCGAGCTTGGTCCGCGCGTCGACCAATGCGTGGCGCACCGCCTGGTGGCCGGAGATCGGCTTGCCGAACTGCTTGCGTTCCTGGGCATAGGCCCAGGCGTCCTCGACCGCCGCCGCGGCGGTGGCGTAGGCGCAGGTGGTGATCTCGAGCTTCTCGCAATCGAGGGCCGCGCCGGCGAGCATGCCCCAGCCCTTGTTCCAGCCCGCCTCGCCGCCGAGGACGTGGTCGATCGGCACCTCGACATCCTCGAAGATCGCGTCGGTGGTGGCGGCGTAGCGGATGCCGATATGGTCGATGTCCTGGATGGTGATGCCGGGCCGGTCGGTCGGCACCAGGACGAAGGAGAGATTGCGGTAGCGCCCGGCATCGGCGTCCGACTTCACCAGGCAGATGATGTAATTCGCGAAACGCGCCCCGGTGCACCAGCGCTTGGTGCCGTTGAGGATGACGCGGCTGCCGTCGGGCGAGCGCCGCGCGGTCATGGCGACCGAGGCGAGGTCGCCGCCGACATCGGGCTCGCTCAGGCCATAGGCGAAGAGAAGCTCGCCCTTGGCGATCCGGGGCAGGAGGTCGCGCTTTTGCTGGGGCGAGCCGTTCTCGCCGATATTGAGCCCGCCATAGAAGGCGCAATGGATGAAGGGGCCGGAGATCGACGCGCCGCGCCGGCCGAGCTCGTCGATCACCGCGATGGCGGCGACCAGGTCGCGCCCGGCGCCGCCGAATTCCTCGGCGATGGTGAGGCCGCAAACCCCGGTCTCGGCCAGGCGCTTGAACACCGGCATGGGGAAGTGCCGCGCCTTGTCCCATTCGCGGACCTTGTCGCGGGGCATCTCCCGGGCGACGAAGCGGCGCATCGACTCCCGGAGGAGGCTGACATGCTCCGCCTCCGGCCCGAAACCGAGGAGCGCCATCACACGCCCTTGAACGCCGGCTTGCGCTTTTCGCGAAAGGCGTTGACCGCCTCCTGGTGATCGGCGCTGAGATTGGACATCATCTCATAGGCGACCGAGGCGTCCATCAGCTCATGGGCGAGGCGGCGCAGCGGGATGTTGGCGACGGTCTTGGTCCAGCGGATGGCGAGGCCGGCGCCGTTGGCCAGGCGATCGGCCATGGCGTCGACCTTGGCGTCGAGCTCCGCCGCCGGCACCACGTAATTGACCAGGCCGATGCGCTCCGCCCGCTCGGCGCTCAGCATCTCGCCGGTCATGAGGAATTCCTTGGCCCGCGCGTAGCCGATGAGCTGGGGCCAGATCACCGCCCCGCCATCGCCGGCGACGAAACCCATCTTGACATGGGGATCGCCGATCAAGGCGCCCTCGGCGGCGATGACGATGTCGCAGAGAAGGGCGATGGTCGCGCCGAGACCGGCGGCGGCGCCGTTGAGCCGGCAGATGATGGGCTTTTCCAATTCGAGCAGGCTGAAGACGATGCGCTTGGCGTCGCTGGCGATGCCGCGAAACTCGTTGGGCGTGTCGATCATGGTCTGCATCCAGGCGGCGTCGCCCCCGGCGCAGAACGCCTTGCCGGCGCCGGTGAGGATGACGATCTCGCTCTCCCGGTCGCGCTGGACCGCGTCGAAGACCCGGGAGAGATCGTGGTGCAGGTCGTCGCTCACCGCGTTCATCGGCGGGGAATCGAGGATCACCTTGAGGATCTTGCCCCGCCGCTCGAATTTGATGGTCTTGAAGCCGTCCAGCCCGCTCGCGCCCATGTTCGCCTCCGTTTCGCACTTGAAAATGAGGCTAACTCAGTTTATCACTCAAGTCCAGGGTGGATATGGGTGAAAAAGTGAGCCAACCTCAGTTCGCCATGGATCCCGCGGGGGGCAAGCGCGGCGCGCGCCGGGGCGACATCCTGGCGGCGGCGCGGCGGCTTTTCGCGACGCGCGGCCATGGCCGCACCACCATGGCCGAGATCGCCGAGACCATCGGCGTCGCCGAGGGCACGGTCTATCTCTATTTCGCCACCAAGCGCGAGCTGGTGGTGGCGGTGGCGGTCGAGTGGTTCCTGGAAATCGCCGAGGCGACCGAACGCGAGGCCGGCGCCATCCGCGATCCCATCGACCGGCTGCGCTTTGTCATCCAGCGCCATCTCGACGTCATCCTCTCCAATCCGGAGCTCTACCTCACCCTCATCCGCGAGGTGCGGGCCGGGCCGGACTACGCGACCTCGCGCGGCCGCGAGGTCAACCGGCGCTATACCGGCATCGCGATGAGCGCCCTCAAGGACGCCGCCAAGGCCAAGCGCGGCCCCGGCCTCGATCCCGGAGCGATGCGCGATCTCGTCTATGGCGGGGTCGAGCAGGTGGCGTGGACGGCGATCGTGCAAAAGCGGACCGATCTCGACACCGCCGCCCTCGCCCGGGACCTCGCCGGCTTCTATGTGCGGGGCTTGGCTTTGGGCGCCGCCGCGCCCAACGATGTCGAAGCCAGATTGCAACGCCTCGAAGCGGCGCTGTTGCCGAACCCGCCGCCGATGCCAAAAAAGGCCCCAAGGATAGGCCCCAGGAAAGGATCGAGACCATGAACGCCAACCAGGAATTCGACGTGATCGTGGTGGGGGCGGGGGTGGCCGGCCTCGGCGCGGCGGCGCTGCTCGCCAGGGATTTCAAGAAGCGCGTCCTGGTGCTCGAGCGCGCGCCCTTCGTCGGCGGCCGCACCCTCTCCTATGTCGGCAAGGGCGACAAGGTGGTGGCCGACGGCATCGAAATGGACGCCCGCGCCTTTCGCAAATCCCTGGCGCTCGCCCATTGCTATCTCGGCAAGACCGAGCCGACCCTCGAGGAGATCTTCTCCCGGGGCCTGCTCGACGGCCGCACCTTCGAGGCGGGCGGCCACGGCCTCTTCTGGGGCAACAAGAGCCGGGTCGATTGCCTGATGCGCCATCTCGGCGTCCATCACACGCTGCCCCTCAACAAGGGCCTCGCCTTCGTGCAATGGAACGGCGAGGGCCAGCCGACCCGGCAATTCCAGGTCAAGAAGGGCCAGCCCTATCCCTGGATGAGCCCGGAGGGCTACGCCTCGACCCTCGCGCAACTCGGCGAGATGGCGCGGGTGAGCTTCGCCGACATGGCGAAGTTGATGCGCACGCCCCTGCAAACTTGGCTCGACCGGCGGGAGATGCATCCCGAGGCCTATGCCTATCTCAAGGTCCTCGCCGCCTCGCAGACCGCCCAGGCCGAGCCGGCGATGACGCCGACCGGCGATTTCCTCGGCTACATGGCGATCGCCAACCGCATCCGCATGAACCTGGTGAGCGGCTCGGTGGCGACGGCGGACGCGCCGGGCTGCATCGCCATCCCCCAGAAATTCGAGAGCGTGGTCAAGGCCCATGGCGGCGAGGTCTGGCGCTCGACCCCGGTCAAGGAAGTCCTGATCGAGCAGGGCCGCGTCGCCGGCGTGCGCATCCGGGGCGAGGACAACGACTACGACACCGACCGGGTGATCCGGGCGCCAAGGGTGATCTGCACCATCCCGCCCAAATACGTTTTCCGCGTCCTCCCCAAGCAATGGTTCCCGACCGATTGGGTCGAGACCCTCGAGAAGCGCTTCTGGGGCGCCGGGCTCCTCACCGGCTGGTACGGCATGAAGCGGCCGCAGCTTCCCGACGCCGGGATCGAGGAGGGCAGCTTCGTCTACATGCCCGGGATCACCCGGCCGGAGGAAGGCTTCATCGGCGTGGTCGACATGGTGATGTGCGACTTCACCGCCTGGGGCGAAGGCACCGCCAAGCGCGGCCCTCAGGGCAAGCGGGAATACTATTTCTCGACCGCCCTCACCGACGAGGAAATGCGCAATCCCGATCGCGTCAACCGGGTGATCGAGCTCTGCGAGGGCTGGGCCAAGCGCACCTTCCCCAATTGGAACCGCGATTTCGAATTCTCGCTCTGGACCCCCTCGCCGGAAGCCTATGGCCTGTGGCGCCCCATGGGGGTCGACCGGCCGGACGTGCAATCGCCCTGGGTCGAGGGGCTCTACTTCGCCGGCGACCAGTATGGGCGGCGGCTCTGGGGCGGCGGGGTCGACGGCGCCTCGCTCTCGGCGGTGATGTGCGTCGACAAGATGATGGGCGCCAAGCTGGAAGAGACCATCATGCCCGACTACCACCAAGGCCTTCCGGAGATGGCGGGGTAGGGGGCGGAACGATCAGGTGACGCGGATCCCGGCGGAGAGTTCGGCGAAGCGACGCGCTACCCGAAAGGCTTCGCGCCTAGCTACGTTACGCCATCCACACCGATGGCTTCAAATGACAAACAAACGTACACTTAATGCTTCCGTTGGGATTCTGGACAAGAGGCACCAATCGCTATCGGAGAAATTTCGATGACATCCAAGGCTTTTTATTGGGTAGCGGTTTTTCGAAGCGAGCGAAAAATCTCCCTGATCTCATCAAATGGATCAGTAGTACTGGCGGAAGCGTACCTAAGGTATAGATTCTTCAGTCGGCCTACTTTCATATTCACTTTGCCGGAAAAACGATTGAGTAGAACTCTGCCCGGAAGTTCTCGACTCCATCGGTCAGTGTTATTGTTGATCGATTCCATCAAGTCGGAGTACTCCTGTTTTGCGAGACTTTCCAATTCCGACAAATTGAGATTGGTCTGAACGCGAAGTACCTCGCCCTGGGCTTGGTTCTGAAACAACTTCACGAGCGCATCGACGTCAGGCGACGAGCCTGCCCCTTTGGGCATGACGTCGACGTTTCCGATACGCTCCCGCATTAAAGCGGCGATCTTTAGTGCCACTCCATAAGGGACGGTCTCGCGAGCAATTTCTCTTATGCATTCGAAAACCTTTCCCTGATCTCTCACCCATGAGTCCGATGGCTCCATATCTTCGAAAATCTTTGTCATCACCAACGGGTCGAGAAAGTAGTTCTCAAGGTGATATCGTTTTAGAACCTTAAGCCGATCAGATCTATTCTTCTCTATGCTCACAGGCCCAATGTTGTACACTGCATCTCGGTCACATAGCATAAAAAACTCGACGCCCCAAATTGTCCTATTTAAAATGCTGCTGTGTATCTCATTAAAAGAAAATATTTTTCCTTTTCCACCGACTGGTACCAGCACCAGCTCGGGAAACTCGTTTCTAATTATTGCGCCATATGTCTGTTTGTCGAGACTCGATTCATCACCTTCGATGAGCAAAAGCTTCTTGCCCAAAGAAATTATCCCAATTGATTGTCCTAATAGATTTAAAGCGTGGTGAGTCTCATCATCTCGATTGACCAAAATTGCCTGATTGGACGAGTCTGGTTTTTTTGGTGTTACAAAAATTACAGAATTTTCAATCGATGCCGTGATTATCTCAGGCGAGTGGGTACAAAAAATGAATTGATTGTTTTTGCCAATTGCCGCTAATGCTTGAAGCAGCCTGTAACTAAGTTCAGGATGTAAGTGCAATTCTGGCTCGTCAAATATAACAATGCAATCTGATGGATTTCGTAAAATGAAATCAAATACAATATTCACGACCTCTCGCTCACCTGAGCTTAAGCTAGTGATGGGCAGTATCTTGCCTTCGTGCTCGTAAGTGATTTGCTGAGTCTTGGCACTTGCCTCGATCATTCTCTTTCCGGGTAGTAGCTGCTCAAATGCCGCCTTGAACTTTTCGAGCGGGTCAGGGAAGTCCAAATTCATCGTTTTTGCGCCTTCTTTGCGCAAATCCAACGCCCGGTCGCTTATGGATCGTCGCTGCGTTTCAACAAGTCTATACAAACTGTGTGTGACATCTTGAAATCGGTCACGAAGAAAACGGTACGAAACATCCCAGCCAACATCCTCTGCAAACGGGTCTCCGACGTCCCAGGAAAAATCAAAACGCCCGATGTTCTGAATTGACCGGTCGCTATCAAAATTCAAGATAGTGCTTTGGTAATTGTTTCGTTTCTGCGACCGTTGCAAAAAGCCCCGCAGCTTCGAAGCATCCTCTGCAATACTTGTGTTGAGCGATTCCTTTCTCCAGGCCTTTTTTTCCGAATCCGATGTCGAATCGAGAACCATACCGACTTTGGGCCCAGCTTGCGGATCGCGAAAAAAATCGATCAACGCACGAACAATTCTCGTTTTGCCGACGCCATTTGGGCCGGCTAACACGATCACATCGGAGAGCCCGTCCCCCTCAAAATTGTCGACATTATCTGTCTTCTTGACGAAAAACGATCTTATCCGCATTTGTGTCCCCGCTACGGATTATGGGCATCGCCGGGCCAATTACCTTCGAAGCTTTGCCTCGACAAGTTCCCGCTACAAATTGTATCGGCAGTAAAAGGCATATCCATCACTCAGATCGACCAAACTGTTCCGCCAATTTTTTAGCCTTACCAGACCAAGAGCATCAAACCGGCGCGGTTTTGTCGCAGTCGCCCTATGAGTGAGTCTCACCTCGGCAAACTCCAGAACTCCTTCGAACCCCAATTTTGCCGATCACTCTTTCGAATAGGTCATATCGCGCCGTGCTAGTAGAAAAATTAATTAAACAACTTCCAGTGAACGAATCAAGATAAAATGAACGCTTAGTTCAGGAACACAATTTTCTCTCTCTTCCTGGCGACGTTGCGCCAGAAGGCGGAGCGGGGGTCGGTTACGGCGGCCTCGATGGCTGAGGCGATTATCTCCGGCAGGGTCTCGCACTTGACTGCATCGTCGAGACCCTGAACGACGGCCCAGCCGCCGGAGAGGCCGACGAATTGCCGTTGCAGCATCTTGGCCTGTTCATCGCGCAGGATCGCCTTGAGATGTCGCTAGGCATCCAATCGGTGCCCCGCTCCGCATCTTTGTACGCCGCTGACGGAGACGAACAATTCAACTAATGCCCAGGGTCCCGATCGGCGCCGTTCGGGACCCCGCCGTTAGGCAATCTTCCGCTGCGATATCATGGCGTTGGAACTGTTCCGGTCAGGGTCCCGCTTGGGCGCTGGATCACAATTTCAAACGCCTCTGGAATCTGATGAGCGTCCAGGCCTGGCGGCGGAGGCGGGGCGGAGTGAGCGAAAAAATTTGACCTCCCCCTTGAAGGACCCAGTTCCCTATGCTATATTCGGTTCCTAGCGCCGGTTTTGCCGGTGGTGTTTATTGACATGGTGAAGATGCTGAGGGAACCGCGGCCCGGCGGGCAGGGTCGATTTTACTCCGGGGTCAACGCGCTTTTTGATTTTCGTGACGGTTGATCCCGGAGAATGTCATAAATAACAAAAACTTACATAGACATCCTTACGTCAAATCAGATAAAAACGTGACGCTTTGGTGACGGAATCGTGACGTTTTTGAGACGCTTTGGTGACGGTTCCGTGACGAACCCGTGACGGAGTCGTGACGCTTCCGTGACGCTTTGGTGACGGTTTTTGTTCCTCGCTTGCACCCAGGGAGCCGGCCAACCGACCCTGGCTGAAACCACCCCCGGTCGTCGCGCGCGAGAATGCGTCATGCCTGCGCAAGCCGGCATCCAGGAGTCATTGGGGCGGCCCCTGGATGCCGGGTCGCGCTGCGCTTGCCCGGCATGACGATCGTACTTGCACCTCGTCATGCCTGCGCAAGCAGGTATCCAGCGAGCCAAGCATGGACACAAGCTTGCGCTGGTGTGACAAACAAAAATCGGGGCGGCGGGAGGGGCGGCGTAAAGGAGGCTTCGCCGTCGGGCCGGATCAAACCCTGGCCTCGACTTCGACCATCGGCTAGCTTCCCCGGGCCAGAAGGCGGGGAGGGGTTTTCGTGCCGGCGATCGCGTTGCGCGATGTGAGCAGGTTGTGGGGGAGCGTCGCCGCCCTCGACCGGGTCAGCTTCTCGACCGAGGAAGGCAAGCTGGTGGTGCTGCTCGGCCCCTCGGGCTGCGGCAAGTCGACCACGCTGCGCCTGATCGCCGGGCTCGATGTCGCGAGCGCGGGGCGGATCTGGGTCCTCGGCCGCGACGTCACCGATCTGCCGCCCTCGGCGCGCAACATCGCCATGGTGTTCCAATCCTACGCCTTGTTCCCCCATCTCACGGTGCGGGAAAACATCGTCTTCGGTCTGCGGGTGCGCAAGGTGGCGGAGGCGGAACGCGAGCGGCGCCTGGCTCGCGCCGTGGAAATCCTCGGTCTCGGCGCGCTCCTTGAGCGCAAGCCGTCGCAACTCTCCGGCGGCCAGCAACAGCGCGTGGCCCTTGGCCGGGCGATCGTCGCCGAGACGCCGGTCTGCCTGATGGACGAGCCGCTTTCCAATCTCGACGCCCAGCTTCGCGGCGAGATGCGGCGGGAGATCCGGGCGCTGCAACGCAAGCTCGGAATCACCATGGTCTATGTCACCCATGACCAGGTCGAGGCCATGACCATGGCCGACCAGGTGGTGCTGATGAAGGACGGGCGGATCGAACAGGACGGCGCGCCCGCCGAGCTCTATGAGCGTCCGGCGACGGTCTTCGCCGCCCGGTTCATCGGCACGCCGCCGATGAATGTCCTGCCCCTGGCGGCGCTGGGCGCGGCGGGGGCCGATCTATCGACCGCGCCGTCGGGCGCGGGCAGCCTGGGCATCCGGCCGGAGCATCTGCGCCTCGCCGAGGCGGGGGGCATCGCCGCGCGGGTCGAGGGCTCGGAATATCTCGGCGCCGATACGCTGTTGCAGCTCGATCTTGCCGGGGCTCCTGCCCTCGCCCGCCTGCCGGGGCGCCATGAGCCGGCGCGGGGCGCCGCGCTCCGCGTCACCTGGGACGACGCTCACCGCCACTGGTTCGACACCGCCAGCGGCCAACGCCTGACCTGAAAACTCACCAAGGAGGAAACGCCATGCAACGACGCCATTTCATCGCCGCCGCCGCCCTCGCCGCGACCGCCCTGGTCGCGCCGGCGGGCGCCCAGGCCCCGACCGAGGTCTCGTTCTTCTATCCCGTCGCCGTGGGCGGGCCGATCACCAAGCTGATCGACGCCTACGCCGCCGATTTCGAGAAGGAGAACCCCACGATCAAGGTCAAGCCGATCTATGCCGGCACCTATCAGGAGACCATCGTCAAGGCCCTCACCGCCCACAAGAGCGGGACGCCGCCGGTGACCTCGGTGCTGCTCTCGGTCGACATGTTCACCCTGATCGACGAGGACGCCATCCTGCCCTTCGACGATTTCGCCAAGACCGCCGACGACCAGGCCTGGATCAAGAGCTTCTTCCCCGGCTTCATGGCCAACAGTCAGACCGGCGGCAAGACCTGGGGCATTCCCTTCCAGCGCTCGACGGTGGTGCTCTACTGGAACAAGGAGCTGTTCAAGGAGGCGGGCCTCGATCCCAACCGCCCGCCGGCCACCTGGGACGAGCAGGTCGAGTACGCCAGGAAGCTCACCAAGCGCGACGCCGCCGGCAATGTCACTCAATGGGGCGTCCAGGTGCCGTCCTCGGGCTTTCCCTATTGGCTGTTCCAGGGCTTCACCACCCAGGCGGGGGTCGAGCTGATGAACGCCGCCGGCGACACCACCTATTACGACAAGCCCGAGGTGGTGCAGGCGCTGCAATACTGGGTCGATCTCTCGACCAAGCACAAGGTCCATCCCCCCGGCATCGTCGAATGGGGCACCACGCCGAAGGATTTCTTCGAGCGCAAGACGGCGATGATGTGGACCACCACCGGCAACCTCACCAACGTCAAGAACAACGCCAAGTTCGATTTCGGCGTCGCCATGCTGCCCGCCGGCAAGCGCCGGGGCAGCCCGACCGGCGGCGGCAATTTCTACATCTTCAAGAAATCGACCCCGGCCCAGCAGGCGGCGGCGGTCAAGTTCATCAAGTGGATCACCACGCCGGAGCGCGCGGCGCAATGGGGCATCGACACCGGCTATGTCGCGGTGCGGGGCGATTCCTGGGAGACGCCGGTGATGAAGTCCTACGTCGCCGGGTTCGCGGCCGCCGCCGTCGCCCGCGACCAGCTCCCCCACGCGGTCGCCGAGCTCTCGACCCATGACAACCAACGGGTGACCAAGGCCCTCAATGACGGGTTGCAGGCCGCCCTCACCGGGGCCAAGACGCCGGAGCAGGCGATGAAGGACGCCCAGGCCGAGGCGGTCCGCATCCTCCGGCCCTACAAGAAGTAACGGGCGCGACGGCGGGCGGGGCGAATGCGCAAGTCGATCGCCTTCGTCCAGGGCTGGCTCCTCCTCTTGCCGGCCATGGCCCTGCTCGCCGTCTTCACCCATTACCCGGCGGTGGCGACGCTCATCGACAGCCTCTACTCCACCCCCAAGGCGCGCCGGCCCTCGGTCTTCATCGGCCTCGACAACTACCGGACCCTGGTCGAGGACCCGGTGTTCTGGACGTCCTTCGTCAACAATCTGTGGTTCGCCGGGGCGACGATCCCGATCTCCATCGGCCTCGCCATCCTCATGGCGGTGTGGGTCAACGACAACATCGTCGGGCGGACCCTCGCCCGGATGGCCTTCTTCACCCCGACCATCCTCCCCATGATCGCGGTCGCCAATATCTGGCTGTTCTTCTTCACCCCGCAATACGGGCTGCTCGAGCAGGTGCTGGGCCTGTTCGGGGCGCCGGGGCGCAATTGGCTGGGCAGCCGCGACACCGCCCTCGCCTGCGTCATCGTGGTGGCGATCTGGAAGGAGGCGGGGTTCTTCATGATCTTCTACCTGGCGGCGCTGCAGCAGATCCCGCCCCAGCTCGCCGAGGCCTCGGCGCTGGAAGGCGCCTCGCGCTGGACCTTCTTCCGCCGGGTGCAGTTTCCCCTGCTCATGCCGACCACCCTCTTCGTCCTGGTCAACGCGGTGATCGGGGCCTTTCGCACCATCGACCATATCGTGGTGATGACCCGGGGCGGGCCGGACAACACCACCTCGCTCCTCCTCTTCCACCTCTACCAGGTCGGCTTCAATTTCTGGGACACCGGCTACGCCGCGGCGATCACGGCGGTGCTGCTGGCGCTGCTCGCCTCCCTGGCTTTCGGCCAGTACTTCTTCCTCGAGCGCAAGGTGCATTACCGGTGAGCGCCGCCGCCGCCACCCATCCCTACGAGCCGCGCGGCGCGGGCCGCGTGGTCGAGAGCCTCGCCGCCGGCGCCCTCGCGCTCTTCTGGGTGTTGCCGCTCCTCTACGCGGTGTGGACCGCCTTCCATCCGTCCGAATTCTCGGCGCGCTTCACCCTGAGCGCGCCGCTGACCCTCGAGAATTTCGTCCGGGCCTGGAACGCCGCGCCCTTCGCCCGCTACTTTCTCAATTCCTTCCTTTTGGTGACGCTGACCCTGATCTGCCAGTTCGTGCTCTGCACCCTCGCGGCCTACGCCTTCGCCCGCTACGAATTTCCCGGGCGGGAATTCGCCTTCGCCCTGGTGCTGGTTCAGCTCATGATCATGCCCGACGTGCTGATCGTCGAGAACTACCGCACCCTTTCGCGGATCGGCCTGCTCGATTCGATTCCCGCCATCGCGCTGCCCTATGTCGCCTCGGCCTTCGGCATCTTCCTC
>Ga0194120_10005617_pt1 | contig 18320 bp, 11 predicted proteins | sample TA2MahCa65mmetaG_FD_148642 | JGI IMG/M metagenome (GOLD analysis project Ga0194120, IMG submission 148642) | Freshwater microbial communities from Lake Tanganyika, Tanzania - TA2015019 Mahale Deep Cast 65m | ecosystem: Environmental > Aquatic > Freshwater > Lake | place: Tanzania: Lake...
TGCGGCCGGACGCGGGGGTGAGCGCGCATGGGCGCGCGAGGGGGCTGCGAGCCCCCTTCACGCAACGAGCAGCTAGTAGGCGAAACCGATTGAGGAATTGTTGCGGCATTATGGCCCGTGTCCCGACGCGAATTTGGGGTTTCGCCTACTAGCGGTCGCGCGGCCGTCGGACTTGCGCCATTGCGCAGCGTCAGCACGTATTCGGTCGGCGCGTCGCCCGTCGGCGGTACCAGGGCCACCGCCGCACCGGGCGCCACCGGCCCGGAATCCGCGACCAGGGACAGCACGGCAGCCCTGTCCAGTGTCAGCGCCCCCGTCTGACCGGCGCAGGGGTCGGTTGGGATGTCCGTTTCGGCGGCGCACGCCCACGCGACCAAGCACAGCGGCCAGGCCGCGATCGCCCGCAGTCTTGCCCGGCCTGCCATGAACGGTCCCTGCGGCGACAACGCCAACGCCTGCGCGACGGTACCATGGCTCGGGGGTGGTGCGCCATTCGAATGTCGCGGAAGGGTCGCAAGCCTGACCAGCGCAATTGGACCACGCCCGCGCCCTTGCACCCCACCGCCATCCTTGCTACACGGCCCCAGCCCGGGCCCGCCGCCGCCCGCCCTCGGAGCCCCGCGTGTCGCCCTCCCCTTCGCCCAGCGCGGTCGCGCTTGAACGTTTCGTGGCCCAATCCCCGGGCCTGCGCGTGCCGCGCTTCTCGGTGCCGGTCCCCGGCCTGCCGACGCTGCCCGACCTCAAGAAAATGGCCCGCGACCGCCGCGCCGCCGGATTGCCGGTTATCGACCAGTCGGCCGGCGACATCGACGACGTCGGCCAACCGCTGCATCCCGACCTGCCGGCGTGGATCGCGGAAACCCGTGCCAGACTGGTGGCCGGCGGGGCCAGTGAACTGCGGCCGACGACCGGCGACGCCTATGGCTACCCGGGCAACTACCAGCAGCAGTATCCGGCGGTGCTGGCGATCCTGGGGCAAAGCTGGGGCATTGCCGGACCCGCGGTGGCGATGCACACGGTGTCGGGCCGCGCGGTGCTCGATTGCGCCTTTCGCGGGCTGATCGCGCGGGCCCAAGCGCGAGGGTTGGCGCAGCCGTACGCCATCGCGCTCGATCCGCTGGCGTGGTCTGGCTATCAGCCTTTGGCAGCGGACCTCGGTCTTGAACTCGTCCACCTTCCCGCGGTGGCAGGCCACGGACTGTCGGCGAGCGCGCAAGGGCTGGTCGAGACGTTGGAATTCGCCCGGGACCAAGGCCGCGCGATCATCGGCGCACTGCCGGTGGTGCCCAGCAACCCGAGCGGCACCGGGTTGTCGGCCGACGACCTGGTCGCGCTGGCCGAGACTGCGGCCGTCTCGCAAATCCCCTTGCTCATCGACGGCTTCTACTCGCCGCTCGACCCAAGGGGCCACGCTGCGTGCGTGCCGATGGCCGAGTTGCACGCCCGCCTTGCCCCCGAGGTGCTTGGCCATGTGGGTCTGGTGGTCGGTGAAACCAAGGTCGCCAGTTCGCAGAACAAGACTGCGTCGCTTTTCTGGTGCGCGCCGACCGGCCACGACGCCCTCGCGCGCGCGGTGCTGCACCAGGCCAACGAGCGGCTCAAGGCCACAAACCTGTACCCGCGACCGCAGGAGGCGGTGGTCGCCGCGGCTTTGCACACCTTTCCGGGGGGCGTGCAGGCGGCGATGGGGCCGCGCTATGTGGCGCTCGACGGCGCGCGGCAGGCCATGCGCAACCAATGCGACCGGCTGGGCATCCCCCTGTCGATCGGCGGGTCGTTCTACGGCACCGCGGCGCTCGTCGATGGCGCGGGTGCCCCCCTGTTGCGGGGCGACGACGGTCAGCCGCTCGCCGATGCCCGCGCGGTGATTGCCGCCCTGGTGTCGCGGTACGGGCTGGTCGGCGCGCCGGGCGGCATGTTCTCGCCGGCACCGGAGGCGACCCTGCTCGTTCGCCTGACGGCTGCGGTGACGCTGGCTGACGTCGATCGGGTGGGCGCGATCCTCGAAGCGCTGCTGGATCAGGCCCGTGGCTAGCGGCATCACCACGCGCCGGTTGGATGTCATCCGCCGCGCCATCGAGACTGGCGACCCCCACCTGGGCGCCGAGACCGAGGGCATCGTCGTCGACGCGCACACCTTCGACGTCTTGCACAGCCTCGGTGGGCAGCAGCCCACCACGGCAGTTTCCGGGTGGCTGCGCAACCAAGGCGGCGAGGCCGCAGAAATCGCCCGCGACATCGTGCCCGACGTGCCCGAGACGACCGTCGAGGCCAACCCGGCGCCGCTGCGTTCGCCGATTTCGACCGCGGCCGCCCAGCGTCTGATGGTCATCCTGGCCGACACCGCCCTGCAGCGCCTCAATGAAACCCACGGCCATCGCGCGCAGTTGCTGCACGGTGCAGCATGGCGCCCGCCTTGGATCACCGCCGAGGACGCCTCGCTGGGCGCCGAGCCGTTCAAGCGGCTGTACTACCAGTTCCAGATCGGCGTACACGGCGACAAGGTCGGCGCGGCGGCCGGCGACCACTACAACCTGTCCGCGCCTTGGCTGGGTGAGGTGGGCGACGCCGACATCTCGCGCAAGATGATCGAAATGACGGGACGGATGCGACTGGTGGGCGGCGCGCTGTCCGTGGCGCTGTCGGCTTCGTCGCCGCTGTTCTTCGCTGCCGGCTTCGAGCGGCCATCGCCCAAATTCGGCACCAGCATCACGCCGTGGGAGTCGGCGCGCCTCGGCCACGTCTGGCCCGGCCGGACGCTGATGGACGTATCGGGCCTGTACCGCGACCCGGTGTCGTTTCGGCGCACCATGCGCCAGTTCGCCGAATCGGGAACGCTATTGAGCGGGCGCGACATCTGGCTTGCTGTGCGCGCCCAGCCGGGCAAGGTGGCGCCGGGACCGTCGTTCGAAGAGGTGTGCGCGGACGCAGGGCTCGACCTCGCCAGCGAAGACGGCCGCGAGCGGGCGCGCGTGTTGCTGCACGCTTGCTTCCAACACGGGCCGCGCTTTCCCGACCACATCCACCGCACCGAGCCCGCCTGGCAGAAGCTCGAGGCCTGGCGCCAGGATCTTCTGGAACGGGTGCTCCGCGCCCCGCGCAATCGCGTCGAAGTCCGCACGCTCGAAACACCGCCGGCCTTTGCCGCGGACAGCCCAGGGGGCGACTACCGCACGCCCTACGAGTGGATCAAGGCCATCCACGCGCTGCTCGACGTGCTTTTCGTGTGGCTCGCCGAGAATCCGCAGCAAATCGACGAGTTGGAGTACGGCGAGCTCGAACTGCAGGCGGCCAAAAGCAACGAGCAGGCGGCCCTGTATGGCGGCCTCGACGCGCAAGTCCGATGGATTCCGTCGGGCATGCACGCCATGAGCGCGCGCGAGGCGCTTGGCCGACTGCTGCACGACACCGCGCCGGTGGCCGACGCGCTCAGCCACACCGCGGACCTTGAGCTCATCCGGCGCGCCGTGACCGGCGAGACCTGCCCGCCGGCCGCGCGCATGCGCATGGAGATCGGCGACTGGTACGGAATCGATACCGCCAATCGCGACAATGCGCGGCTGCTGCCCGACGACTCGTACCCTCGCGAGCTGTTGCGGCGGACCCGCGGGGCGATGGCGCGGGAAATCGACACCATCGCCGCTGACCTGCCGCGGATGCCGCTGTTGGACCGGCCCCGCATCGCTGCCCTGCTGGCGTGTGTGCGGCGGGTGCGCGACGGTGCCGTGGGATAGGCCGCAGCTACCGTGGTATCCCGCTTGGCTCCAGCGGCCCAGCCCAGAAAACGCATCAGGACGCTGCCCTGCCCTGCGGCAGCAAGCGCGCAATCGGATTCGACATCGGGCCGGACGGGCACCAGTCCGCCCACGTTCAAGATCGGTGCGCAAGGTGGCGGGCCTGCAACGGCAAGGCTTGTCCGCGCGGTCGAGACTGCACTCGAACCGCATCACAGCCTTGCCGGCCCCGTCCAAATCTGGCACCTTTGCGCCCACAAGGGGCTTGACTGCCCGCCCTGCCACGAGGTCGCATGTTCCGCCGCCCGCCCCGGTCCCGCCTGAACTCCAGCGCCCTGCTGACCGCTGCCGTGGGCGCCTGCCTTGCCGCTCCGGCCGTCGCCAGCGTGCCCGCAACCGTGCAAGTCGACGGCCTGCTGTCGTCGGCCGCCGGCCCCGCTGCCGATGGCGAATACTACATGGGGTTCAACCTGCTCGACGGCCCCAAGGGCGCCATCGTGTGGGCCGAAACCGCGGTCAAGGTGGCCGTCAAAGCCGGCCATTTCAGCTACGCGCTCGGGTCGAGCAAGCCCATCGCGGGGTTCGTCGCCGACAACCGCTGGCTTGAAGTGCAGGTCGGCGCGGAACCCGCGCTGCCGCCGGTGCAGATTCGCTCGGTCATGACCGCGCTGCGGGCAGCGGTGGCCGAGGGCCTGGAGTGCTCCGGGTGCATCGCCGCCAACCACCTCGACAGCAAGGTGTTTCAAGGGTTCCTCAAGGCTCCGGACCTTGCTGGCTTCGCCAAGACCGCGGATCTGTCGGAGTACGTCAAGGCCAACGCCCTGGCCAAGGTCGCCGGCACCGGCAGCTACAAGGATCTCACGGACCTTCCCAAGTTCGCGGACGTCGCGACGACCGGAAGCTACCTCGACCTCAACAACCTGCCGGCCCTCGCCAAGGTCGGCACGTCGTGCGGCACGGGTCTGGTGGTCAAGGGCATCAAGGCCGACGGCAGCTTGGAGTGCGTGGCCGGTGGGGTCGATGCCAGCAGCCTGCCCAAGGACGGACTGGACGAGATCAGCAACGGCTTGCTGACCAACCAGTTCACCGAGGTCGCGGTGTCGGCCACGGGCGCAGTGCCGATCCCGGACAACCTGGGCGGCGGCGTCAACGACACTTTGGAATTGCCCGATTTCGGCGTCGTGCAATCGCTTTCCGTCAGCGTGGAGGTCGCCACCAGCGATCTGTCGAAGGTGCGGGTGACGCTGTACGACCCCGCCGGCAACACCTACCTGCTGCACAACCAGACCGGCTCGGGCAAGGGCCTCAAGGTCAGCTACCCGCCCGAAAAGCCCGCATCCGGCGACCTGACCACCTGGGTCGGCAAGAACCCCAAGGGCACCTGGTCGATCAACGTGGCCGACCTCGCCGCGACGCCTGGTGTGCCCAACGGCAAGGACGGGCAGTTGACCACCTGGTCGGTCAAGGTGGGCGTGCTGTCGAACAAGAAGGTTGCGGCGACCAGCGCCTTCCAGTTGATGCCGCAGGGCTCGGCCCCGGTGGCGTGCGGGCAGAGCAACATGGGCACGCTCTATTTCGACGCCGCCAGCAAGTCGATCCGCTACTGCGACGGCGCGATCTGGCGCAACCTCGCCGATACCTGCGGCAACGGTGTCCTCGAGTCGGGTGAAGAGTGCGACGACGGCAACAACACCAACGGCGACGGCTGCAGCAACACCTGCCAGGCCAGCTACGGCGCCAGCAAGAACAAACCGGGCGTGACGTGCCTGGAAATCCTGACCACGCTCACGGCCGCCAAAGAACCGCCCAAGGACGGCGCGTACTGGATCAAGGCGCCCAAGGGTCAGGTCATCCAAGTGCAGTGTGACATGTCCAGCGAGGGCGGCGGCTACACCTATTTCCCGGTTGTCTCCGGCAAGAACACCTTCAAGTACACCGACGACAACTCGTGCAGGGACTATGGCCTGGACATCGTGATGCCGCGCAGCAAGGCGCAGTGGACGTGGATGCTCAACAAGTACGACGCCAGCTACTTCGCCACCATCCCAGGTGTGTACAAGCCCGGAGACGGCGGCAACTACACCGGCTGCATCATGCGCCACCCGGGATCGTACGGCGGCGGCTGCGGCGACTGGCGCGTCGGCGATGGCGGCCGCTGGTGGATGCGCGACTCTACCTACAGTGAGCCAAACGGCGACTATCAAGCCAACTGTTGGCTGTCGATGTACAAGCACGACCCCAACGACATCCAGTTCAACGACGGCACCTGCAGCTACTCGACCAGCAAATACTTGTGTTCGACCAACGACAAGAAGTGAGGATGGTCCGTCGGCGCGCGCCGCTGGGCCGTGCGGTCGGCCTGGTGGTGTCCTGTTGCCCGGCGACCCTGACCGGCTGCGGCACGGATGAACTCGTGCAGCCCGCCAGCTTCGGCTCGGGCGTGGCCCGCGGCACCCAAGACGCGAACGTCGCTGCGCACGACACCGCGCTCGCCGACGCGCCGCCACCGGACGTGGTGTTCTGGACCGGCCAGGACGACGTGTACCAGCCGCCCGACGTGCCACAGGACACCGGCCCACAATGTCCCGGAAAGTTGGGCTGCGCTTGCGTCAAACAGGGCGACTGCTTCGTGGGCCTGTGCCTCTCCGTGCCTGCAGGCGGCAAACGCTGCGTCGAACCGTGCGCCCAGGTGCCACCGCTGCCCGAGGTCTGCGACGGCCTCGACGACGACTGCGACGGCCTGACAGACGAGGTGCCGTGCGACGACGCCAACGCTTGCACGACCGACCTGTGCAATGTCGCCAAGGGGTGCGTGTTCTTGGCGCTGTCTGGCACCTGCACCGACGGCGAAGTGTGCACGGTCGCGGACGGCTGCGTGGGCGGCGTGTGCAAGGCGGGCCCGGCCAAGGACTGCAACGACGGCGAGGGCTGCACGGCCGACAGCTGCGTGCCCGGCGTCGGCTGCCTGCACGGGGTGGTCGCCGGGTCCTGCGACGACGGCAGCGTGTGCACCCAGGGCGAGGCGTGCGCGACCGGCAAGTGCGGCGGTGGCCAGTGGCAGGCCTGCGACGACGGCAACGTGTGCACCATCGACACCTGCAAGGACACCACCGGTTGCATCCACGCCGCTACCGCGGGCCCGTGCGAGGACGGCGACCTGTTGTGCACGGTCGGAGACACCTGTGGCGGCGGCGACTGCAAACCGGGCCCAACGCTGACCTGCGACGACGGCCAGACCTGCACCGCCGACTTTTGCGACAAGGCCAAGGGCTGCCAGCACACCGCAAAGGCCGGAGCCTGCGATGACGGCAACCCGTGCACCAGCGGCGATGCGTGCGCGGACGGCGACTGCCAGGGCGGCAAGCCGACGCTGTGTGACGACGGCAAGCCATGCACACTGGATGCCTGCAACGCAAAATCGGGCTGCACCGCCACCCCGAGCACCCTGCCCTGCAGCGACGGCAACGTATGCACGATCGGCGACGTGTGTGGAAGCGGCGCCTGCACCCCGGGCCTGCCGCTGGCATGCGCGGACGGCAACCCGTGCACCGACGACAGTTGCGCGCCGACCCAGGGGTGCGTGTTCCTCGACAGCAATGCAGCGTGCGACGACGGCAACGCGTGCACCAGCCAGGACGTGTGCAACAAGGGAGTCTGCCAGGCCGCCAGCGTGGGGGCGTGCGACGACGGCAATCCGTGTACCGCCGACACGTGCGACCCAGCAGCCGGCTGCGACCACCTGCCCAACAAGCTGCCCTGCGTGGACGGCGATGCGTGCACGGCCTTCGACACCTGCACCGACGGCAAATGCAAAGCCGGGAAGCCGACGCAGTGCCAGGACGGCAATCCATGCACGAGCGACGGCTGCGCGCCGGGCACCGGGTGCGTGTTCTTGCCCGATGCGAACGCCAATTGCAGCGACGGCAACCCGTGCAGCCAGGGTGACCATTGCGCTGCCGGCACCTGCCAGGGCAAGACTGCGCTGCAATGCGACGACGACAACCCCTGTACCACGGACGGCTGCAGCGTCGAGGCCGGTTGCGTCCACGCTCCGACGGCCGGACCGTGCAGCGACGGCAACCCATGCACCGCGGCCGACACCTGCGCCGCCGGCAAGTGCAAGGGGGGCAACCCCTTGGTGTGCAACGACAGCAACCCGTGCACCGTGGACACTTGCACAGCCGGCGCGGGGTGCGCCCACACCGCGACCGCCGGCACCTGCGACGACGGCAACGCATGCACCACCGGCGAGTCGTGCACCAAAGGCCAGTGCGCGGGCGGCAAGGGCGTGATGTGCAGCGACGGCAACCCGTGTACCCTCGACGGCTGCAACTCGGCGCAAGGCTGCACCTTCACCGCGACCGCGACGCCGTGCAGCGACGGCAATGCCTGCACGATCGGCGAATCGTGCGCGGGCGGCGGCTGTGCCGGCGGCAAGCCCGCGGTCTGCGACGACCAGAACCCGTGCACCGCCGAGGTGTGCGCCCCACAGTTCGGCTGCACCGCCAAGGCGACCGATGCCCCGTGCAGCGACGGCAGTGCCTGCACGTTCGACGACCAGTGCAAGGCCGGCAACTGCGTGGGCGGCAAGACGCTGCCGTGCAACGACAACAACCCGTGTACCAACGACGACTGCGACGCGCAAAAGGGTTGCGTCGTGCAGCCCAATGCCGCGCCCTGCGACGACGGCGACGCATGCACCACGGCCGACACCTGCAAGGCGGCCACCTGCAAGGGCACGGCCACGGGCTGCGACGACCAGAACCCATGCACCACCGATGCGTGCGACAAAGGCCTCGGGTGCCTGCACGTGCCCCATGCCCAGCCGTGCAGCGACGGGACCCTGTGCACCAGCGGCGACGTGTGCAAGAACGGCGTCTGCGTCGGCAACCTGGTCAACTGCGACGACAAGAACCCGTGTACCGTGGACCAGTGCACCAGCGCGGCCGGCTGCGCCCACCCGGCCCTGCCCAACGACAGCGTGTGCGGCGGATCGGGCGTCTGCTGGTTCGGCACCTGCACGCCGGGCAGCGAGGTGACCCCGGCGCTGTCGTGCAAGCACATCCTGCAGGTCCGGCCCAAAGCGCCGAGCGGCATGTATTGGCTCGACCCCGACCAGGGCGACGCGGCCAACAAGTACCAAGTGTTCTGCGACATGGTGAGCTACGGTGGCGGCTGGCTGCGCATCGACAACGCATGGGCGCACAAGCTGCTGGTGATGCAGAACCCGTCGCCGACGCAAGGCAAATGCGCGCTGTCGACCAGTGAGGTGCGGGCCTGGGATGGCTTTGACGGCGCGCCGGGCTACGGTCATCTGTGCATGGCCAGCCGGCTGGCCGGCAATTGGATGGCCTACCAAGAGCTGCGGGTCGAGGCCGTGGTGCTGACCGGCTACACCGCCGGCAAAGGCCATACCTACGATCTGTCGTTCGATTGCTACGGTCTCAAGTCCAAGGGTGCCTTCTGCGCCGGCCCCAACGACGCCCTGACCCCGGCGTACACGGTGCAGAAATCGCTCGGCAATGGCGAAAAGCTCGGGCCGACCACCAAGGTGCTGGACCTGGGCAAGCCGTACACCGACTTCCAGGTGCGTGCCCGCGAAGAAGGCCCGCAACTCGAAGGCATCGTGTGGAACACCGGCGCATTCCTGCTGCGGTAGCGCCCCCGCCCCGAAGGGACCCAGATGGACGGACACCGCGCACTGCGCCTGACGCTTGCAGCCTACACGGCATGCTACACCGGCTTCTTCTTTGCGGTGCTGTGGGCCGAACCGCAGGTGTATGCCCTGCTCGACAGCATCGCTGGGCTGGTCGGCGTAGGGCATGCCGTGGGCGCACCGCCGCCCGTGGCGCTGTGGAAATACGTGGCACTCGGGCTGATTTCGGTGCTCGCCCTGATGAGCCTGTGGGCCTGGCGCGACCCCGAGCGCGGCCGGCCGCTGCTGCACCTGATGGTGTACGCCAAGGTGCTGTCGGGCGCGCTGATGGTCGGGCACTTTGCGCTTGCGGGCGGGCATGCCGCGTTCCTCTTGGGTGGACTCAGCGACTGGGCGATGGGCGCTGGCGTGCTGGGACCGCTGGCCATGGCCTACCCGGGTACGATGGGCGCGCTGCTGCGGCTGCGGATGCCGTGAAGGCGCTGGCGGGCCTGGCAAGCGCGGCGGCCCTGTGGGGCTGTGCGGGCGTGTCGGGAGGGGCGCCTGGGTCCGCAGCGGTCGACGCCGCGATGGACGGCGACACCGAAGGCCCAGGCGCGCTCGACGCCGGGCCCGGCGCTGGCGGCATCGCCGCTGAGGCCGCGGTCCACGACGCCACCAAAGAGGCCGATCCGCTGCGGTCCGCGGCGACCCCGGATGGGTCGCTCGCGGCCGACACCGCCGCCGATGTGGCCGTCGAGATCGCCAGCGCCCCCGCCGATGCCGATGCCGTCGCGACCGCCGAAGTGGCCGACGCCGCGAATGCCTTGGACGCGTCTGGGCCCAAGGGTGCTCTGGCCCAGCCCGTGACGCAGCCGATGTGGCTGACCAGTGGCGCATTTGCCAAGAATGCCGCCTACCCGAGCGCCATCGCCTTTGCACCCGCGGGATGGCAGCCTGCGGGCCCCCTGCACGTCGTCGTGTATCTGCACGGCCACTACAACTGCGCGACCAATGTGCTCGGCGACGCGGACACCACGTGCAAGGCGGGAGGCAGCAAGCGCCCGGCGTCCAAGCTGGCCAGCCAGTTCACGGCGACCGGCAAGAAGGCCCTGCTGCTCGTCCCCGAGGTCAAGGTGGACGAGGGCAACAGCGATCCGGGTGCGTTCGGCAAGGCCGGCGGGTTCAAGGCGTTCCTAGCCGAAGCCCTGGCGGCGCTCAAACCGCCGCTGTTGCCGCGCAAGGTCGACGACGTGGCGACCTTGGCGGTGGTCAGCCATTCGGGCGGGTATCTCGCCGCGGCCGGCATCGCCACCCAGGGCGGCGTCCAGGTGGACGAACTATGGTTGCTCGATTCGCTGTATGGCGCCTACCCGAGTTTCGTGGCGTGGGCCAAGCAAGGTCTGGCGGGCTTCGGCGGGACCGGGCCGGATTGGCAACGCCGGCTCTTTGTTGTCTACACCGATGGCGGCGGCACGGCCGGCTTGTCCAAGCAGCTGGCGGCCGAGGCCAAGGCGTGGGTCCCGGCGGGCGCGTGGCTGCACGACCAAACGACGGCAACGTGGGCGGAAGTGGACTATGACCACGGGTTGCTTTTCAAGCACTCTGGGCTGAGCCACCACGCTGTGACGACGTACTACGTTGGCAAGCTGGTGGCCTCGGGCCTGGCGCCGTACTGAAAGGGCGGTGATGGATGACGCGTCTACTGCGCGCAACCATGGACTCCGACATGCATTGTTGTCGGCCGCTAGGAGCCTGTCGGGGAAGTGCCAGAATCGACAGATTCTGGCCGACAGGCTCCTAGTAGGCGAAACCCCAAATTCGCACCGGGATACGGGCCGTGATGCCACAACAATTCCTCAATCGGTTTCGCCTACTAGCTGCTCGTTGCGTGAAGGGGGCTCGCAGCCCCCTCGCGCGCCCATGCGCGCTCACCCCCGCGTCCGGCCGCAGCCGCGGCCGGAAGTACCTCGGCCCGGTTGCGCGCCGGAACCCGGCGCGAACTTCGGGCCTGAGGTACTAGGCAGGCCGCGGCTGCGGCCTGCCAGCGACAGAAACTGCCTGAATTTACTTCAGGCAGTTCTTGGTCGCTGCCCCGATCGCAACCACCACGGAGCCTGTCGGACGATAGTCCGACAGGCTCCTAGGGATTGGAAAATAATAAGTCGATCACTCTCACATCAGGACGGAGCCGCGCGCCGGACCTTGGGTCCGCAAGCTCTCGACCCACCAGGCAAGCAGACGGGCTCAGGAAACGATTGCGCAAGTCATTGCCTTGCCCTACGGAGGCGGATAACTACACTGCCCAGGCGCCGAGTAGCACAGCCCCTTGACGCAGTAGCCCTCGCACTCGCTCGACGCCTGGCACTGCTTGCGGAAGCAGTGCGGGTTGGCCGGGTTCTTGCACACGAAATTCGGCTTGCAGCTCTTGTCGGCGCCGGGCGGGTCGGTGACCTTGCACACGTCTTCGACGCACTTGCCGGTGGGGGCGCAGAAGAAGCCCTCGGCGCACTCGGCGGTTGACTTGCAGCCGGGCTGGCAGGTCGATTCGCCGCCGCACGCGCACTTGAGCGGCTTGCAGATCGTGTCGGGCGGGTTGCACGCGGCGTCGCTGTCGCACGACGTCTCGACTTTCATGCACATGCCGCAGCCGATCGACTCGCCGGGGGCGATGCACATCATGGCGTTCTTGCAGCCGACCTCGGCTGTGCATTGGCCGTCTTTGGGGGCGGCCACTTCGGTCTTGGCGTCCATGCCGGTGTCGATGGCAGCGATATCGGGCGGCGCGACGTCGGCGGGGGCGACATCGGCGACCTCCTTGGGCCCATCGGCCGCGGTGTCGCCGGCGTCGGCGGCTCCCGCGTCCACCGGCACATCGGCGACGGCCTCGGCGGCGGTCGCGTCGCCTACTTCGGCACCCGCGTCGGCGGCAACTTCTGCAACCGTTTCGGTGGTGGTGGCGTCGCCTGTCTTGCCGTCGACCGCCGACGTGTCGGCGGATGCCGCATCGACCGCGACGTCAGGGGTTGCGTCGGCCGTTGCACTGCCACCGCCACCGCCGCCTGTGCCGCACGCGCAGGCGAGCACGGCCAAAAAGACCAAAGAACTGCGCACCATCTTCGACCTCGCGGCTGCGCACTGGAACGCAGCGGCCGACAGGATGCGGCAGCCCGACGGGGGCGTCAATGCGCGGAACGCGGCCCCCCAAAGCCCGAAGTCCTTGACCGCCGCCGCCGGGCGATGGTACTGCCGCGGCCGGGGGCGGCCGGCGCCCGCTTGGGCACCCATGGCACGCTCCGACACACGCGGTCGCATTGGCCTGTTCCTCGCGTGCCTGGGTCTGTCGTGGTTCTGCGGCCTCTGCCCCGCCGCCGCCGCCCCGCGCTTCACCACGGCACGCGCCGAGAAGGCGGTGGTCATCGGCGGTTCGATCTCGCGCTTTTACGCCGGCAGCTTCGGCCAGTTTTTGCAGTACGCGTGCCGCGACCTCGAGGTCGTCAACCTGGGCGAGGTCGGCGCTGGCGCCGCCAAGATGCGCCGCAACTTCCAGACCGGGGTGCTGGACCGTGACACGGGCTTGATCCGCCACATGCCCGACGGCCACCGCTGGCTGCTGGTGCAGGGCGGCCTCAACTCGGTGTGGCTGCCTGAAGCGACGTCGTGGACGCTGAGCCGGCTGTTCCTCGACGCCCACGACGCGGGGTTTGGGGTAGTGGCGCTGTCGCTGTCACCGTGGGGCGACGACTCGGACCCGCGTTTTGACGGTTGGAAGGGCCTGCGCATGCACCGCGCAACCGAACACGTCGTCGATTTCGTGATGGGCCGCCTCAAGCCGGCGGCGGCGTTCGGCGCGCGGGCGGCGGGGCGGCCCGACAATCCGCCGGATTGGCTGACCGGCGAGTTGCCGGCCGTTGCCGTAGACCTGTGGGCCTCGGAATTGCGCGCGGGACCGACCGTGCCGCTGCGCCCGGCCGAACCGCTGCGCGACTCCTTCGCCACCAGCCACTACCGAAAACGCGTGGACGCCAAGGACGACCTGGTCGCCGCCGCCCGGGCCATCGGCCGGCAGTTCCTAGCCAAGAAATACCAGAGCTTCGACGCGACGCACCCCAACACGGCGGGGCACAAGCTGATGGCCATGCTGACCTGCCAGAAGGCGCCGGCTGCGTGGTCGTGCGATTGCGACGCGCTGCGCCGCGGCGAGTGGCGGGCTGGCAAGGTGCAGGCGCCCAAGTAGCGCGCGCCCGTCCGATCACGAAGGGGGGGTCTGTTCAGATCCATGAACACACGACGTTTTCCGCGGCCGGAGCGCGCGCCGCCCTGCCCCACTTCCCGCGCCCGCTCGTCCGCGCTACCCTGCCCGCCCGCCGCGTCCGCGGCCCGGAATGTCCACCATGCTCCATCCGCAACGCACCATCGACGAACTCAAGGAGCTGCGGGCGCTGACAGCCAATGAGCGCGGCGCGCAGCGGGTGGCCTGGACCGACACGTGGCTGCAGGCCCGCGCGTGGTTCAAGGGCAAGGTGCGCGAAATCCCGCGGGTGCAGGTCAGCGAAGACGCGGCCGGCAACATCTGGGCCGTTCTGCCCGGCGCGACCGACCAAAGCCTGCTCATGGGCAGCCACCTCGACTGCGTACCAGGGGGCGGTTGGCTCGACGGCTGCCTGGGGGTGGTGGCCGGCATCGAAGTCCTGCGCCATTTCGCGGCCATGGACATGCCGCCCGTCACGGTCAAGCTCATCGACTGGGCCGACGAAGAAGGGGCGCGCTTTGGCCGCAGCTTGCTTGGGTCGGCCGCGTTCGCCGGCAACCACAGCATCGAGGCCGACCGTGTGCGCACCGACAAGGAGGGCCAAACGCTGCAAGAGGCCATGCGCCGCTGCGGCGTGGAGATCAGCCGAGCCGCCGAAGCCACCGCAGGGCAAAAAGACGCCGCCGCCTACATCGAGCTGCACATCGAACAGGGCCCGGTGCTGGAGCAGATGGGCCTGCCGCTCGGCATCGTCACCGGCACCAAAGGGGTCGAGCGCCACGCCATCACCTTCTTCGGCCAAGCGGTCCACTCGGGGGCGACGCCCATGCCGCTGCGCAAAGATGCCCTGGCCGCCGCCGCGAAACTGGCCTTGGAAATTCGCGCCATCGCCGGCAAGCACCAGGACGCCGTGTGCACCATGGGCAGCGTCAAGACCTTCCCGGGCATCGTCACCGCCGTGGTCGGCCGCTGCGAGACGACGCTCGACCAGCGGGATCTGAACGCCGCAAACCTCGCGCAGATGTACCGCGAGGCCAAGGAAGCGAGCGAGCGCTTCGCGGCAGAAGAAGGCTGCACGGTACAGTGGAGCCGCATTTGGGACATCGAGCCTATTCCGTTTCACCCCGAACTGCTGGACCTGTGCGATCAGGCCGTATTCGAGGCCAGCGGCACCCGCCACCGCTTGCCCTCGGGGCCGTTGCACGACGCCGCAGAGGTGGCGCGCTGCGGCATCCCGACGGTCATGATCTTCACCCAGTCGCTGCTCGGCATCAGCCACAACAAGATCGAGGACACCCGCGAGGACCACCTGCGGCTGGGCGTCGACGCGTTCGGCCGGCTCGCCGACAAGACCGCGGCGTGGATTCGCGCGCGCCACAGCTGACCGTCGAACCACCTGCGCTTCGCGATTGTGTCCGCAGGCCGCGGTCACATCCCATCATCGCCCCGGCACAAAGGAACGCGCCCATGACGCCGCCCGCCCCCGTGCAATTCGACGCCCGCATCGACGCCCAGCAGTGGTCGGTGCGCCACGACCCCGACCCGGTCGAGACCCGCGAGTGGCTGGAATCGCTGGAAGCCATCTTGGCCTCGAGCGGCGCCGAACGCGCCCACTTCCTGTTGCGGCGGCTGCACGAGTCGCTGCAGGTTGAGGGCGTCCAGTTGCCGTATTTGGTGCTGTCGCCCTACGTCAACACGGTGCCCGTCGACAAACAACCCGAGTACCCCGGCGACCTTGCGATCGAAAAGCGCATCCGCCAGATCATCCGCTGGAACGCGGCGGTGATGGTCCACCGCGCCAACAAGAAGTACGAAGGCATCGGCGGCCACCTCTCGACCTACGCCTCGGCGGCGATGCTGTACGAGGTCGGCTTCAACCACGTCTTTCGGGCGCCCACGCCGGAGACACCGGGCGACCTCGTGTTCTACCAGGGGCATGCCTCGCCGGGGATGTACGCGCGCGCCTACCTCGAAGGCCGCATCAGCGAGACGCAACTGGAGCACTTTCGCCGCGAGGCGTTCCCGATCGACGGTGCCCTGCCCGACCCGCGCTACATCGGCCAAGGTACGCGCGGCCTGTCGAGCTACCCGCACCCGCGGCTGATGCCGGATTTCTGGCAGTTCAGCACGGTGTCGATGGGCCTGGGACCGATTGCCGCCGTGTACCAGGCGCGCCTGAACCGCTACCTGCACGCGCGCGGCCTGTGTGACACCAGCGACAGCCGGGTGTTCTGCTTCGCAGGCGACGGCGAGACCGACGAGCCCGAGACGCTGACGGCGCTGTCGTTGGCGGCGCGCGAGGGTTTGGACAACCTGGTGTTCATCGTCAACTGCAACCTGCAGCGCCTCGACGGCCCGGTGCGCGGCAACGGCAAGATCATCCAAGAGTTGGAGTCGATTTTCAGCGGCGCCGGCTGGAACGTGGTCAAGGTGCTGTGGGGCTCGGGCTGGGATGCGTTGCTCGACGGCCCCGCGGCGGCGGTGCTGCGCCAGCGCTTCGCGGAAGTCGTCGACGGCGAGTACCAGAAGTACGTCATCAGCGACCTCGCGTACATCCGCGACCAGTTCTTTGGCAAATACCCGGAGTTGCGCGACATCGTCGCCCACATGAGCGACGTGGAGCTCAAGCGCATGCACCGCGGCGGCCACGACCCGCTCAAGGTCTATGCCGGCTACCAGGCAGCGCTGCAGACCCGCGGCAAGCCGACGGTCATCCTGGCCAAGACGGTCAAGGGCTACGCGCTCGGCGAGGGCATCGAAGCCCGCAACGCGACCCACCAGCAAAAGAAGTTCGGCCTCGAAGAGCTCAAGGCCTTCCGCACCGCGCTGGAACTGCCCATCAGCGACGACGACATCGACGAGGCACCCTTCTTCCACCCTGGCGACGACAGCCCGGAGGTGGCGTACCTGCGCGCTTGCCGCGCCAAGCTCGGCGGTCCGATGCCGGTGCGCATCGATCGCAACCCGCACATTTCGTTGCCAGATGCTGCAATCTGGCAGCGCTTTGCCGCTGGCTCTGGCAAGGGTGAAGTCTCGACCACCAACGCACTGGTCGGAGTGCTGCAAACGCTGATGCGCGACCCGAGCCTGGGCAAAGCCATCGTGCCCATCGTGTGCGACGAGGCGCGCACCTTCGGCATGGAGGCGATGTTCAAGCCCTTTGGCATCTACTCGGCCGTGGGCCAGTTGTACACGCCGGTGGACGCCGAGTACCTGATGGCCTACCGCGAGGCCAAGGACGGCCAGCTTCTGCAAGAAGGCATCAGCGAGGCTGGTTCGCTGGCAAGTTGGCTGGCCGCCGCGACAGCGTGGTCAACGCACGGCAAGATGCTGCTGCCGTTCTACTTCTACTACTCGATGTTCGGCTTTCAGCGCGTCGGCGACCAGGTGTGGCAGGCGGCCGACATGAACGCGCGCGGTTTCCTGCTCGGCTGCACCGCTGGCCGCACCACGCTGCAGGGTGAGGGCCTGCAACACCAAGACGGCCACAGCCTGCTGATTGCGGCCTGCAACCCCGGCGTGGTCGCCTACGACCCGACCTACGCCTATGAAATCGCCATCTTGGTCCGCCGGGGGCTGGAGCGCATGGCCGCCGGCGAAAACGTCATCTACTACATGACGCTTCAGAATCAACCCTATGCCATGCCTGCGATTCCGGAGGGCGTGGAGGAAGGGATCGAGCGCGGCCTGTACCTGCTGAAATCGGCGATCGAAGTCCAGGGGGCGGAGCTGATCAAGACCTCGCCGGCCGTGCAACTGCTCGCGTCGGGGTGCATCACCCTGGATGTGCTGCAGGCCCAAGAGACGCTGGTGCGCGACCACGGCGTCGCCGCCGACGTGTGGGTGGTCACGAGCTACAGCGAACTGCGCCGCGAAGCCATCGAATTCGACACGCGCAACCGCCGCGAACGCCGCGCTGGGGCCGACGAACTGGTCCCCTACGTCGTCGAGATGCTGGGCGAGACCGACGGGCCCATCATCGCGTGCTCGGACTGGATGCGCGCGTGGCCCGACCTCATCGCGCCATGGGTGCCGGGGCGGTTGGTGTCGCTCGGCACGGATGGCTTCGGGATGTCGGACACCCGCGACAACCTACGGCGGCACTTCGAGATTGACGCGCAGGCGGTGGTCGAGACGGTGCTGTGGAAACTGGGCGCGTGAGCGGTGGGGGGTTGTTCAGAACGATGAAGTGAGACGTCACCGGGATGAGGGTGCTTCGGCGCCCAGAGGCCAACCTCGCGTCTGCACTGCCAGCAAGCAGCCTGTCGCTGCCCCGCAACCCAGCGCCCGTGTTACGCTACCCGCCCGCGCCGCCGCCCAGCAGCCCAGGCCCGCCATGCCGCGCCATTTCAACACTGCCGGACCCAACAACCCCGTCGACCACTACACGTTGCCGCCGCTCGGGCGCATTCCGGCCGACCTGAAATTCTTGGTCGAATCCAAGTCCTACTTCGTGCTGCACGCGCCGCGCCAGTCGGGCAAGACCACGTCGATGATGGCGTTTGCCGACCAGTTGCGCGCGGACGGCAGGTGGGCGGTCATCTACGCTACGCTGGAAACGGCACGCAACACTAAGGGCCAGGAAATGATTTACTCAATCATTTCTCGGGCCCGTTTGCTTGCTCCGTGGGTCGCCAGCTCGCGGACCAAAGGTCCGACTCGCGGCTCCGTCCTGATGTGAGAGTGATCGACTTATTAT
>Ga0194120_10005618_pt1 | contig 18318 bp, 20 predicted proteins | sample TA2MahCa65mmetaG_FD_148642 | JGI IMG/M metagenome (GOLD analysis project Ga0194120, IMG submission 148642) | Freshwater microbial communities from Lake Tanganyika, Tanzania - TA2015019 Mahale Deep Cast 65m | ecosystem: Environmental > Aquatic > Freshwater > Lake | place: Tanzania: Lake...
GCCGCGTGATCCGTGAGGCGCGCCGCGAGCTCGTCCACGGGATGCTCGGCGAAAGTGCGAGCGAGCCCGGCAGTCGATGGAGACGAGCGCGGCGGCGCGGCTTGCGACCTGTGCAAGCGCGCCCACGTAGTCGCGAATCGCGATCGCCTTCGGGCGATGCCCGTCCGCCACGAGCGCCTCGCTGATCGCGCGGCCTGCGAAGTACGAGCCGCCGAGCACGAGGACTCGGGACGCGGGGGACCTAATCACTCAGCACTCTCGCGAGGAATGGCAAGCTCACGTCCATGCGGTAGTCGACGTCGCTGTGGTCGTCGTCGAACTCCTCGTAGCGGTGGCGAATGCCGTGCTCCGCGAGGCGACGCGACAGGATGCGCGTGCCGTAGTGGATGTGGAACTGATCGCGCCAGCCGCAGTCGATGTAGATGCCGCGCAGCGACTTCAGCGCGCGCGCGTGCTTCGCGACGAGGTTCACCGGGTCGTGCGTGCGCCAGCGTGCCCAGTTCGCGGCGATGAGCTCTCCGCTCTCGAGGTTGAACGGGAGCCGGAAGCCGAGCGGCGCGCGCGGATCGGGGTCGTAGCTCGCCGCCATGCACACGTTCATGATCGCCATGCTCTCGGCGTGCGAGAGCTTCGGCTTCTTCCACACCGCCGCGAGGAAGCGCTTCACGCGCCCGTCGTCGAAGCCGCGCTGGAGGCCCCGCGCGCTCGCGCGCTTCGCCGCGTCGTAGGCGCCGGGCTTCTGCTTCTGCGGGCGGTGCTTGGCGAGCTCGTTCAAGGTGTTAGGCCAATCTGCCCAGTACACGAAGTCGAAGTACGCATCGCCCGAGTGATTCGCGAGCGCGCCCCAGGTCTCGGGGTACTTCATGCCGTGAATGATCGAGCCGTAACCGCCGCTCGACTTGCCGAAGCAGCCGCGGTGGTCGCGCGACGCGAGCGTGCGGAACTCGCGATCGACGAACGGCACGATCTCGCGCGTGAGGTAGTCCGCGTAGCGGCCGATCGCGGAGGAGTTCACGTACTGGTTGCCGCCGAGCGCGCTGAAGCAATCCGGCAGCACGAGGATCACGGGCGGCATCTTGCGCTCAGTGATCAGCCGCGCCGCGCGCTCGCCGAGGTTCTCGCTGAACGGCTTCCAGTTGAGGTGCGACATGCCAGAGCCCGTGAAGCCGACGAGGTCGTAGAGCACGGGGAAGCGGCGGCCGGCGGCGCCGTCGTACTGCGGCGGCAGCCACACCGCGAGCTTGCGCACGTGCGGATCGCCGAGCGCGTTGCCCTTCAGCGCGCGCGAGACGTGCTCGAGCACGACGACGGTGCCTTCGGACTTGGGTGCGTGTTTGCGTGCCATCGCGTTGCCTCCTCCGGCGCGCGCGGATTCTGCGCTACTCCGCGTGCGTGACCCAGACACTTTCTCGCGCGGAGTTCCGGGCGCGCTACGGACCGTGGGCGCTCGTCGCGGGCGCCTCGGAAGGCTTCGGCGCGGCGTGGGCTCGCGAGCTCGCCGCGCGCGGCTGCGACGTCGTGCTGGTCGCGCGCCGCGAAGAGCAGCTCGCCGCGCTCGCGCGCGAAATCGAGCTCACGCACGGCGTCGCAACGCACGCAGTCGTCGCGGACCTCGCTTCGCACGACATCGCAGGTGCGCTCGCGCGCGCAGTCGGCGCGCGGGAGATCGGCCTGCTCGTCTACAACGCCGCGCAGCCGAGCCCCGGCGCGTTCGCGGCGCAACGCGCGGAGGATCTCTCCCGCGCACTCGACGTGAACTGCCGCGCGCCGCTGCTGCTCGCGCACCACTTCGGTGCGCAGATGCTCGCGCGGAGGCGCGGTGGCGTGATCCTGATGACTTCGCTGTCGGGCGTTGCAGGCTCGAGCTGGGTCGCGACCTACGCAGCCACGAAGGCCTTCGACTGGGTGCTCGCCGAGGGCCTTCACCACGAGTGGAAGCCGCACGGCGTCGACGTGCTCGCCGCCGTCGCCGGCCTCACCGATACGCCGCACGCCCGCTCAACCGGCGTGCAGGTCGACGCGATGCCCGCGATGCGGCCCGAGGACGCAGTGCGCGACCTGTTGGGCGCGCTCGGCACCGCGCCCTACGCCGTCGCCGGCGACGCCAACCGCGCCGCGCTCACGATGCTCGAATCGCTCCCTCGCTCCCAGCGCAGCGCCGGCCTCTCCACCTCGACGCTCTCTCTCTACGCGGATGCGCCCAAGCGCGCGTAGGCGAACACGCCCAACTGCCCGGCGCACCTCGCTCGCGGGCGACTACGACCTCGCGATCGCGGACGGCGGCAGCTGCACCGGCTCGGCGATACTCGAGTACGACGAGGCGCCGAGCGGAACCGAGCTGCCGATGCCGGCAGGCGTCGCGGCGAGCGCCACGATCGTGGCCCAGGAGAAGATGCCGCTCGGCACGGACGTCGTGCTCAGCGTCACTCCGCCCTAACAACAGCCGCCTCACTCCATCAGCGCTTCTTCCGCTGCCTCCGCAATCTCGGTATCGCTCGACTCGGCGAGGCGTTCGAGCGCATCGCGCGCGGGGCGCTCGTCGAACCACGAGAGCTGGTCGATCGCGGCGAGCACGACGCGCTTGTCGGAGTCCTCGGTCGCCGCGACCAGCGCGTCGACGGCGCGCGGCTCCTCGCTGTCGCCGAGTGCGACCACCGCCGCTTCGCGCACCGCCGGGTCCGCGTCTTCGCGCGCGCGGCGCATCAGCTCCTCGAGCCCAGCGCCCTCCGCGTCCAGGTCGAGCACTTCGTTCACGCGCTGCTCGGACTCGCTGAGCTCAGGCCGCGGTTCCGCACCCGCAACGGGCGCATACGCGTCCGGCACTTCGCTCGCGCTCGGAGCAGCGGCCTCCGCTCGCGCAGCAGGCGCCGAAGCGGATTCCGGCGCCGCCGCTTCGTCGTCACCGCACGCGAGGGCCGCGAGTGCCGCGCCGCAAGCGAGCGCTCGTAACCACTGCGCTCGCGCGCTCATCGCGCGCACTCCTGCGCGCGCAGGAGGCGCCCTGGCAGCGCGCCGGTCGGCGCATCGTTCTGCGCCACGATCTCACCCGCGACGATCGTCGCCTCGTAGCCGCGCGCGCCCTGCAGGAAGCGCGCGCCGCCGGCGGGAAGGTCGTGCTCCATGCGCGGCGGCAGCAGCTCGAGATTGGCGAGGTCGATCAAGTTGAGGTCGGCCTTCTTGCCGGGCGCAATCACGCCGCGGTCGCCGATCCCATAGAGATCGGCGGTGTCCTGCGTCATGCGCTTCACCACGAGCTCGAGCGGCAGTCGCGGCCCGCGCACGCGGCCCTTCACCCAGTGCGTGAGCATGAACGTCTGAATGCTCGCGTCGCAGATGATCCCGCAGTGCGCGCCGCCGTCGCCGAGGCCGAGCGCCGCGCGCGGGTGAAGCACCATCTCGCGAATCGGGTCGCACGAGAGCCCCGCGTAGTTGAGCACCGGCATGAGTAACAACTCGCGCCCATCGTTCTCGAGCAGCTTGTCGTACAGGAACTCCTCGGGCTCGCGGCCGACGCGCTTCGCGAGCGCCTCGATCGAATCCTCGTAGCTCGGCTCGTAGTTCGGCGGCGTCCCGATCGGGAAGGTGCGGCCATACTGCGTCGCGAGCATCGAAGGCTGCGCGGGATTCGCTTCGGCGAGGATGCGCCGCTTGATCTCGGGATCGCGCAGCTTGCGAACGCGCTCCTCGAACGGGAGCCCGAGCAGCGCCACGAACGTCGGCCGGTCGTTGAACGGATGGATCTTCGTCTGGTGGCCGATCATCAGCCCGAACGGGCGGCCGGCGACCTGCGGATAGATCTGCGCGCCTTCCTCGAGCGCCGCGACCGAGAGCTCGAACTGCTCGCGCCACAAGTCGGGCGCCGCGTTCACCTGCAGCAGCGTGAACGTCACCGGACGGCGGATCTCGCGCGAGAGGCGGCGCATCCAGTCAATCTCGCGCTTCGGCGCCGCGATGTCCTCGCCGGCCGCGCCGGCACCCGCGAGCTCGAAGATGCCGCGGCCGAGCTCGCCGAGGACGCGGCCGATGCCGAACAGCTCGTCCTCGGCTGCGAAGGTGCCCGGCACCGGCTTTCCGTCGATCGCGCGGTGGGCGATGGTGCGCGACATCGAGAAACCGAACGCCCCGGCAGTCAGACCCTCCTTAACAAGTGCTGCCATCGCCGCGATGTCTGCGGGCGTGGCGGGTTGGTTCTTCGCACCGCGCTCGCCCATCACGTAGGCGCGCACCGCGCCGTGCGGCACCTGCGTGCCCACGTCCATCGTCCAGCGCCGCTTCGCGAGCGCATCGAGGTACTGCGGGAACGTCTCCCACTCCCACGCGATGCCCTCGTGCAGCGCCGTGCCGGGGATGTCCTCGACGCCTTCCATGAGGCGAATCAAGAAGTCGTGCTGATCCGGCCGCACCGGCGCAAAGCCGACGCCGCAGTTGCCCATCACCACCGTGGTCACGCCGTGCTGGCTCGAGGGCGCGAGCTGCGCGTCCCACGTGACCTGCCCGTCGTAGTGCGTGTGGATGTCGACGAAGCCGGGCGTGACGGTGAGGCCGTCGGCGTCGAGTGTGCGCCGCGCGCTGCCGAGGGCGCGGCCGACCTCGACGATGCGACCGCCGGCGATCGCGACATCCGCGGTGCGCGCCGGCGCGCCCGTCCCATCGACCACCGTGCCGCCGCGAATCAAGAGATCGAAGGCCATCGCGCGCTCCTCCTGCGAAGCGCGCGCAGCTTAGGCGCGTGCGCTGGCCGCCGCGCCAGGAGAGGCGCGCCGATTCGGGCGAGCCCGAACGGCTGAGACGATTCGGCCCGGCCGGAATGTCTTACCCGCTCCCAACCCCCCGCCCTGGCAGTGATTTTCTCTCGCTCCGCGCCTCATCTCGCGCTGCATCCGGATGCAGGGATGCTCTGTGCACGAGGCCCCGTTGGTGCTCGCAGCTCGCTGGCCAAGCTCGCGGAAGCACGGTGACATCGGCTGCGACCCGGACTCGCGGCGCTACCTTGCTTTCCCTTCACCCCATCCCGAGCTCGAGGCAACGCCATGAACCGCATTCGCGCCGCGCGGCAAGCGCGCGGGTGGACCCAAGCCGATCTCGCAACGCGCGCGCGTGTGTCGGCGCGCACGATTCACGCGGTCGAGAAAGGTGAGGACTGCCGGCAAGCGACGAAGCGGCGAATTCTGATCGCGCTCGGCGTGCCTTGGGATGAGCGGTACGACTACTTCCCGCGCATGCAGAGCGTCAGGCCCATCGCAGCGCCGCGAATCGCGGAGCGCGAGAGCGCTTAACGCGAAAGCTCGAGGCCCGTAGCGCGCGGCGCGCTCCTCACTCGAGCTCGACGCCGACTCCTGCCGGCTGCTCGAAACCGCCGCTCACCTCGCCCGGCCGCGAGTGCACGACTTTGCAGAAGAGCCGCGCGCGAGTGGGCGACAGCTCGTGCTCGACCCGGCGACCGCAGCACGCGGTGAAGGGCCGACGTGCACAGTGCTTCACGCTGCGCGGCCGGAGGCTCGGCACCCACGACCACGCCGATTCGACAGTTTGCTCGCGTTCCGCAGCTTTCCCTTGCAGCGGACCGCTCGCCGTAACGAACCTGCGCGAAGACGACTTCGAAGGAGCAGCCGTGACTCGCGCTGCAATCGCCTGCGCACTTGCCTTGAGCCTGGCTTCGCAAGCGCTTGCGGCCGGCGATCGGAGCGCCGCGGGCGTGCGCGAGGCGCTGAGCGTCGCGACCGAACGCGCGGTCGCCGCCGCCTCGAAGCCCGGCGGTTTCCTCGACAACCCGCTGATCCACATCAAGCCGCCGAAGACCGTGCGCAAGATCGGCAAGGCGCTGCACACGATCGGCATGGGCCAGCAGGTCGACGAGCTGGAGGTGGGGATGAACCGCGCCGCGGAGCGCGCTTCGAAGGAAGCGAAGCCTGTCTTCGTCGACGCGATCAAGGGCATGACGCTCGAAGATGCGCTCGGCATCGTGCGCGGCGGCGACACCGCTGCGACCGACTACTTCCGCACCGCGACGGAGGAGAAGCTGCGCGCGCGCTTCAAGCCGATCGTCGCGACGTCGCTCTCGCACGTCGGGGCGCGCAATCAGTACAACGCGCTCGTCGAGCGCTATCGCGCGCTGCCACTCGCCGAGCCCACGACGCTCGACCTCGACGACTACACGACGAAGAAGACGCTCGACGGCTCTTCACGCTGCTCGCCGACGAGGAGCGCAAGATCCGCAAGGATCCGCTGAAGCGCACGACACGGTTGTTGCGGAGCGTGTTCGGGCGGTGAAAGTACGCGCGCTCTTGCTCGCGGTGGCTGCGCTGCTCGCGCTCGCGAGCGCACCCTGAACCACCCGCGGCGCTCGAAGCTCGCGTGGGTACACTGCGCGCCGCTCGCGCCGGTAGCTCAGCTGGATAGAGCACCAGGCTTCGAACCTGGGGGTCGGGGGTTCGAGCCCCTCCCGGCGCGCCATGCAACCTCGGCGAGATTGTTGGGGATTTCGTCGCTACGGCCTTCGGTCTCCCGGATGTTCTCAGCGCGGGGGGCCGTCTGGGGCCGTCCAGGAGCGCCGAAATCGAGGAAGCCGAGGTCGTGCTCCTCGTCTCCGAGTGCGTGTGCATAGACCCTGAGCGTCAACGCGGGGTCAGCGTGACCGAGCACGTCGGCGACCCAGCGCACGCTTTTCCCGGCGCGCAGCGCGAGCGTTGCCCACGTGTGGCGCGTGCAATGCAGCTTGAGGGCGCGCACGAAGCGCCCGCGCTTCTGGCAGTGGCGCAGAAGGCGATACCACGAGCGTTCAACGTTCCGGGGCTCCAATGCGCCGCCGACCTCGGAACAGAACACCCACGCGGGAACCTCACCCTTCCAGCGGGCGAGTGCTTCGCTCTTGCGAGTCGCGAGCACGTCGAAGAGTTGCTCCGCGAGCGCGTGCGTCATCGGGACCTTCCGCGCGCGACCGCTCTTCGGCGTCGTCACACCTTCCTTCGTTACTGCACGCCGTACCGTGAGCGTACGCGCTTCGAGGTTGACGTCCGCCCACTGCAGGCCGAGCGCCTCACCGCGGCGCATGCCCGTCGCAAAGAGCAGCGCGAGCAGGGGCGCAAATCGCGGGTCCGTCTCGCGGGCTGTTTCGAGCAGCGTCGCCACTTCGTCGCGACTCCACGTCTCGACCTCCTCGGTTTCGACCGCGGAGGCTTGGTGCACTCGTCGCAGCATCTCACCCATGCCAGAGGCGGGGTTGCGTTGAAGCTGGCCTTCTCGCACGAGGAGCGTGAGCACACGGCGAAGAATCGAGAGATCATTGCGAACGGTACGCGGATGGCGTCCCGCTTCGACCTTCGCGCTGACGTAGGCCATCAGATCAGCCTCGCGAAGTTCGCGAAGATCCTTGGACCCAAAGAACGGGATCAGATGCCTCTTTAGGATCCCCTCGGCGAGTTCGCGCGTGGACGGTTTGAGCGTCGCCTCGTACGCCGTCAACCACGACCGCAAGGCTTCGTCAGTCGGAAGAGGCTTCTCCGCGCCGCGTGGGCGGAACGTGCCCAGCGCAAGTGCCGCATTAATCTTCTCGGCGATCTTCTCCGCGCGAGCGTTGTCTTTCTTCGCCGACCCGACACGCTTCTTCGTCCGCTTACCGTCGTAGTGCGTGAAAACCCACCACGCGCCGCGTTCGAACTTCACCTTCGCAGCCATCGCTATCTCCTCGCGCTTCCTCGAAGCAGCCGACGCACGGCTTCGCGAATCAGTGCCGCGGCGGGAACTTGAACACGCTCCGAAAGCGTTCGCAGCGCGTCCAGGTCCCTTCGCGGGATGTCGAACGTGAAACGCACGGCATCGTCGAGTTCGGGCGGTCTCCCGGCACCCTCCCGCGCTCCGCCCCAGGTCCCCTTCCGCTTCGCCGCCACGCCCGGAGCATACGCCCATTCGATTCGAATATCCATGAATTCATTCAAGGTATTCGAGTACGTCACGAACTGCCCTGTCGGTCGCCGCGCCTTCCTCCGTGGCCCTCTCCTCTTGCCATCGCTCGAAGGGGCGGACGGGGAAGAGCAAGACGTTGCCGACGTGGTAGTGCGGAATCTCCGGCGTCATTCGGCGCAGCGTGGCAATCGAGACGCCCAGCGCCGCCGCCATCTCCCCCGCGCGTAATGCGAGGCGGCACGAGAGAACGGGAGCAGCGACCGCTCCCTTTTCGCCGGGGGGGGAGGGGGCGGATTCAACAGAGCGTTTCCCCTCGTCCTTCACGACGGGGTTCCCCACTCCCGCCTGGAGAAGTCTCGAAGCTGACGTGTCACGCGCGAAGCAAGGTCACCCGAGTTCAAAGCCCACTCTGCCTGGTCTCCGGCTTCGGAGCGCGCGACCGCTTCAAGCGCGGCCCGACCCTCTAGATCGGAGACGCCACGAGCCTGGCGCGCGGCGCGAAACTCGGCGTTGACCTCCTTCACTGGGGTCAGCACGACCATCATCTCGACCCTCTCCCGCTCTCGCTCATCAGCCGCCGCCTGCGCGCGCTGCGCGCTTGCGGCGGAAGAGCGGCTTCGCCGCGCAGAGCCCTGGAAGCGGGAAGGTGAGGGTCGGTCTCTGTAGCCGGTCGCTTCACTTCCTCCGATCTCCTCACCCTTAAAACACCCTTCTTTTATTAGGTGAGTCTGAGGAAGAGTCTGAGTAGGAGTCTGAGTCTGCGGAGGGGGAAGATCGGAGGCAGCTCCTGCCCCGCGGTCGGGTGCGAGGTCTTGGAGTTCTGCGTACTTAGGCCAGTCGATCGCGATGACATCGCCGCGGTGTTCGCAAGAGAACCCCGCCGCGTCGCCAGCTTCTCGGAGCACGGCGAGTGCCGCATCGAGCCGACGCCTCCCGGTGATCTGGAACGCGATCGGTGCAGTCAGGCAAGGCTTACATGCGGCCTCGCGAGATAACCCATTGCGCGCCCACTTCGTGTTCATGTGGCACTGGAGACGAACGAAGGTTGCGAGCACATCGTTCGACCAAGGGTGGTCGGCGACTTCGTCGTAGACACGGAGCCACTTCTTGCGAGCCGTCGCCATCTACGGCGTCTCCGCGCGCTCGCGAACCGGCACCACGAGCCGCAACTCCAAGCCGATCGCGATGGCCACATCCGCGAGCGGCCAACTTGTCCACCACGACTCGCCGCGCTTCCCGTCTGTCGTTGCATTGGTGCATCCGCCAGGAGCAGCGAGCCCAAGCGGGTGCTTCCCTAGATGGCTGCATTCCCGACTGACGCAGGCGCAGACTCCACGATCCCGAATCCACCAGCATGGGAACAGAGGCCAGCCTTGCTCCGAATAGGAGAGAGCGGCGACATGTAAACCGGATTCAGGCTGGGCCACGTCGCACCTCCGCGTTGGGGTCCGACGTGCTCGTTCTCCTGCTCTGCTCACTCCATTCGATCAGGTCCGCGAGGCAGTAGCGGACACGCCCGCCGTGCTTCCGAAACGGCGGACCTCCACCACGGACGCGGAGGCCCTCTAGCGTCCGCGGCGAGATCCTGAGCAATTCGCCAGCGTTCGCCGTGTCAAGAAAGACGCTCCCCTCGTCGCGATTGCGTCTGTCCACGCCGTGTTACCCCCACGTACTCGACTGTGCGTGAGTACGGAGAACAACATCATAAGACGAAATCGGGGCGAAACAAGTGGCGGGGGAATAGAAGCGCCCGAGCCGATAGTCATCCTTTGAGAGAGCGGCTTGAGGGGTACGGACGTTCTCGGAAGTGAGATTCTACGAGAACACATATCAACATAATGTCAACATAATGTAAGGCAATGATGTGCACGATGGCACAAAACACTCCATCCAGCATGCCATTGTAGGACTTGATCGTGCCGCGTCTGGTAACCGCGGATTTCCTGTTCACGAAAGCAACAGCGTTTATCTGCACAAAACTTCAATTGGGCTGACCTGATCCAGGTTTCTCGGACCAGCTGATTCCTGGGAGAATGGCTTCCGACGAAAGGAAGCCCCCCGTGAAGAAGAGCCGGTTTTCGGAAGAGCAAATGGTGAAGATCCTGCGCGAGGCGGACTTGTTACGGGCGCGCTCGCGTGTCTCCTGCCGCAGGTGATGGACGGCGAGTACCGCATGATCCAGAACGCGCTCTCGGGATCGCTGTGTGCGGGCTCCGAGAGCTCGCGTGGCGCGATCGGCTGGGCGGCGCTGCTCGCGGCGATCGTGGTCGCGACGTGCGTCGCGACGAGCTTCACGGTTGGCAGCGGCGACGAGCGGCGTAACCATGTGTGGAGCTGGGACGTCGTGCTGGACCGGACCGATGATGGTCGGCCGAATAGCCAATGAGATACAAAACCAACAGCTCGATCCGAATCAGCCTCGCAGGTGTGTTTTGTCTCGCCGAACTGATGACAAACCCCGTCGTCGCCAGCGAGTCAACAGCCCGCTTGGCAGCGTCCTGCGTCGCGACTGCCGCGCCGCAGGGCGTGACTTTTGAGGGCACACCGACATGGCGTACCGGGGATGGTCTGCCGCCCCACTGTGAGGTACGCGGGTTTGCGGCCAGCAAAATCCGCTTCGTGATACGCCTGCCCGCAGAGTGGAAGGAACGACTCCTGCTGGCCGGCTGTGGCGGGTTCTGCGGCGAGTTGCTGGCTGACAAGTCGGGGCGTAGCAATTCGATCAACGCATCCTTGCGCCGTGGCTACGCCGCCATCAGTCATGATGGCGGACATCAAGGGGCCTCTTGGGACACGGACTGGGCGAGTGACAGCGAGGCGCTTGAGATCTGGGCGCACAAACTATTGCCCATCATGACGAACGTCGGCATCGCCATCGCCGAGTCGGTCTATGGCACTGCGCCCCGCTACAAGTATTTCTCAGGATGCTCGAACGGCGGGCGTCTCGGCATGATGGCTGCGCAGCGCTACCCCGGACTCTTCGACGGTATCGCCGCCGGCGCCAGTATCTTCGATCTGAGCGGCACCGCCGGGCTTTGGGGTGCGTGGATGACCCGACAGACGCTTGTCGATGGCAAACCCGTCATCGCACCCGAGCGCTGGGCATTGGTACACCGCAAGATCCTGCAGCGCTGCGACGCACTCGATGGACAGCGCGATGAGCGAATCGACGCGCCTCGTGACTGCAAGATCGATTTTGCAAACTTCACGATGGGCGATGATCCTTTGACCGTCGCCGAGGTAGAGGCGCTACGCGCGCTCTATGGCGGGGTACGCGACACCCGCGGCAAGGTCATCTATCCCACACTCGAGTTTGGCGCGGAATTCTTTGCTGATATTTGGCTCGGCGGGGCGCCCGATCGCCCGGCTTGGGGCGTGCTGGCCTCGCAGGGATATCGTCAAATGCTCGCGGCCAGTCTGGGCATGGCCGACGCCGCCCTCGCCGGCAAGACCGCGGGGGCGACGAGTGCGTCCGCTGAAGTCGAGGCCGTGCAAGCGATGATCGCGCGCTCGCCGGTGCCCGCAATCACCGATGCAGTCGATACCGACCTGCAGGCACACGCCCGCTCTGGCAGCAAGCTGCTGCTCTATCACGGCCTCGCCGATCCGCTGATCATCCCGCAACCGCTCGAGGCGTATTACGCCGATGCGGCCGAGCAAGCGGGCGGCCTGGCTGCGCTGCGCGAACACACGCGGCTCTTCATGATCCCGGGCTGGGGTCATTGCTGGGAACGGCCGGTGAGCGCGGGCGATGACTTCGATCCGCTCGCCGCGGTAGAAGGCTGGGTCGAGCGGGGCGAAGCGCCGAACTCCCTGCCCCTGCGGCTACGTGATGGGCAGCGTATCTTGCAGGTGCCGATGCGCTGAGATCGCCGCGCTAGCTCACCGGTCGTCGCGACTGCGTGATGCGAAAGCGCGCCGCCGAGTCTACTGCCCCGGTCCGGTCCCCGGTACGACCCTATCGGGCGTCGCGGCCTTCGAGCATCTGCAGCACGAAAGCGCAGTCGCGGGCGTGCTCGCGGTAGCGCTGGTAGCGCCCAGACTTGCCGCCGTGTCCCGCCTCCATGTTGACCACGAACAGCAGTGGGTTGCGGTCGGTCTTGTGGGCCCGCAGCTTGGCCACCCACTTGGCGGGCTCGTAATACTGGACCTGGCTGTCGTGCAGACCGGCGGTGACCAGCATCGCGGGGTAGGCCTGGGCCCGGATGTTGTCGTACGGCGAATAGGACGCCATGTAATCGTAAAAAGCCTTGTCTTTGGGGTTGCCCCACTCGTCGAACTCGTTGGTGGTCAGAGGGATGCTTTCGTCGAGCATGGTGGTCACCACGTCGACGAAGGGCACGTGCGCGATGACGCCGCGGTAGAGCTCGGGCCGCTGGTTGATCACCGCCCCCATCAACAGGCCACCGGCGCTGCCGCCCCGCGCGAACACCTTGCCGGGGGCGGCGATGCCTTGGGCCAGGAGGAACTCGGTGACGTCGACGAAGTCGGTGAAGGTGTTCTTCTTGCTGAGCAGCTTGCCGTTCTCGTACCAGCGCCGGCCGAGCTCCTGGCCGCCACGGACGTGGGCGACGGCGACCGCCACACCACGGTCGAGCAGGCTCAGCAACGTCGAGTCGAACTCCGGGTCGTTGGCGTAGCCGTACGAGCCGTAGCCCTCGATGAGCAGGGGGTTGCCCCCCGGCTGGCGCCGGTCCTTGCGGTAGACGAGCGACACGGGGACAGTGGCGCCGTCGCCGGCGGGCGCCTGGAGGTATTCGCTGGCGTAGGCCGCCGGGTCGAAGGGGCCGAGCACCGGCTCGCGTTTGAGCTGCTTGCGCTCGCCGCTGACCAGGTCGAGCTCGTAGGTGGTGTCCGGCGTCGACAGCGAGGTGTAAACGTAGCGGACCTTGGTGCTGTCGGGGTCGGGCAGGTCGATCAGCGACATGGTGTAGGTCGGCTCTTCGGCCGCCACCAAGGAGGGCTCCCCCTTCTTGGGCAGCAAGCGCACCTTGCGCAGCCCGCCCGAGCGCTCGTCGACCGCGACGAAGGTGTTGTAGAGGCCGAAGCCTTCGACGAAGGCGTCGTCGCGGTGGGGCACCAGATCCTTCCAGGCGGTGCGCTTGGCGGACGAGGCCTCGGGCACCTCCAGGAGGCGGAAGTTCGTCGCCTGCCAGTTGCTGCGGATGACGAAGCGCCCGTCGAGGTGGTCGACCGAGTATTCGTGGTCCTTTTCGCGCGCCGCGAACACCTTGGGGGCGCCCTCGGGGCGGGCGGCCTCGATCAGGCGCACCTCGCTCGCCAGCGTGCTCCATAGGAAGATCCCGACGTACTTGCGCGACTTGGTGGTGTAGATCGAGGTGTAATAGGCCGTGTCCGGCTCCTCGTAGACGAGGGTGTCGGCGCCGGTGGCGCCGAGGCGGTGGCGGTACACCCGGTAGGTGCGCAGCGTCACCGCTTCCTTGGTGACGTAGAAGAACGTGCGGTCGTCCGCCCACTCGACGTTGCCCGCCAGATCGGTGGCGGTGTCCGGCAACAGCTGCCCGGTCTGGAGGTCCTTGAGGCGCAGGACGTAGAGGCGCCGCCCGGTGGTGTCCTCGGTGTAGGCGAGGGTCCGCCCGTTGGGGCTCACCTGGATGGCGCCCACCTGGTAGAAGCCGTGTCCTTCGGCGAGGGCGTTGGCGTCGAGCAGCACCTCTTCGGGCGCCTCGAGGGTTCGCTTGCGCCGGGCGTAGATCGGATACTCGCGCCCCGTCTCGTAGCGGACGTAGTACCAGTAGCCGCGGTCGAAGACGGGCACCGTCGAGTCGTCCTGCTGGATGCGCGCGACGATCTCCTCGTAGAGCGGCTCGATGACGCTCGGGCGCAGCATGGCCTCGGCGTAGAGGTTCTCCGACCTTAGGTACGACAGCACGTCTTCCTTGGAGCGCGTGTCGTCGCGCAGCCAGTAGTAGGGGTCGACTCGGACCCCGTGGGGAGAGGTCACGTCGAACGGTCGTGCCTCCGCCACCGGGGCGTTGGGCTCGACCACCTCGGCGCCGCCGCGCGGCACCGGCGCCGGTTGGGACCCGCCGCAGGCGAGCGAGAGGGACAGGAGGAGGGTTTGCAGCAGGCCTAGGCGACGGAGACGCAGGAGCATGGCGCGTGCACATAGCCGGCCGGGGAAGCGAGGGCCAGAGCCCCCACGTCCTACTCCAACATCACCCGATCCGGCAGCTCATTGGGGTCGTCGCCGCGCCGTGGGAAGTGCTGCGCCTGAGCCCGCAGCACATGCCCGTTCACCCGGATTCAGGGCCCCTGATCACGAACCCGGCCCGCTCGGAAAGGACATTGGCCTTCATTACGCGGCCCACCGCCCGCCTCGCGGCCTTCTCGAGGGCGGAGCCTGACCTGATCCAGGTTTCTCGGTCCAGCTGATTCCTGGGAGAATGGCTTCCGACCTAAAGGAAGCCCCCCATGAAGAAGAGCCGGTTTTCGGAAGAGCAGATGGTGAAGATCCTCCGCGAGGCGGATCGGAGCCCGGTGCCCGAGGTGGCGAAGCGGCACGGCATCAGCGACCAGACTTGTCGCGCCACCTCGCGCATCACCTCGATCTCGAGGTCGCGCTCGGCCACGAGCTTCTTCAGCTTCGCGTTCTCCGACTCGAGCTGGCGCAGCCGCTTCACGTCCACCGGCTCGAGCTCGCCGAACCGCTTGCGCCAGGTTGCGTACGTGCGAGAGCGCGGCGTGTCGGTCCGGCGAGCGTGCCGGCTGCGTCGGTGGCGCGCTCGACGCTGCGATACGAGTCGGTGCTGGCGAAGCGCGACGCGCCAGTGCTCGGCGCGATGCGCGATCTCGCCGCGCAGTACCCGCGCTTCGGCTACCGCCGGATTCGCGTGTTCCTCGGGCGCCGCGGCCACACGATGAGTGCCGATCGCGCGCATCGCCTCTGGCGCAGCGCAGGGCTCCAGGTGCCGCGGCGAAGGCCTCGGCGGCGGATCGCGACGGGTCGCCCGCGACCGCTGGCGCCGAGTCGCGCGAACGATGTGTGGGCCTACGACTTCGTGTTCGACGCGTGCGCCGGCGGGCAGACGCTGAAGTGCCTGACCGTCGTCGACGAGTACACGCGCGAGTGCCTCGCGATCGACGTCGGCCGCAGCATCCGCTCGGCGCGCGTGATCGAGGTGCTCGCGAAGCTCGTCAGCGTACGCGGTGCGCCGCGCTACCTGCGGAGCGACAACGGCCCGGAGTTCGTCTCGCGCGCGATCCTGCACTGGCTCGCGAACGAGGCGAAGATCGAGACGGCGCTGATCGATCCGGGCAAGCCGTGGCAGAACGGCGCGAACGAGTCGTTCAACGGCAAGTTCCGCGACGAGTGCTTAGGGATGCAGTGGTTCCAGAATCGCACCGACGCGCGCGTGTTGATCGAGGCCTGGCGGCGGGAGTACAACTCCGTCCGGCCGCACTCGAGCCTCGACAACCTCACCCCGGCGGAGTTCGCCGCGCGGTGTTCAACCCCGACCCAAACAGAGGCCGTTCTCTAGGAAGCCGTGGTCCGAGGATCTCAGGCAGGTCACAGGCGCCTCGGAGATAGGAAGAACAAGCGCGATTTCCCGCTGCGTCGCGAACGAACGTTATGACAAATCCAGCCCCGCCGAGAGCGTCTCGTCGCCTATGGGCGGAACGTCAGCGCCGCGAACGAGAGCGGCGGAAGCTCGAGCGTGGCTGCGCCGTCGCGCAAGCGCACATCGGGATACGGCCGCGCGACGATGACGTCCTGACACTCGAACGAGTTGGCGGCCTTGGCGTTCGGCCCCGTGAGGAGCTCAGCGCTTGCGAGCGCACCCAGCGGGCGATCGCCGCGCTCGATGCGCAGCGGTGCCGCCTGCGTGAGGCTGCGGTTCACCGCGAAGACGTGCAGCGTGTCTTCACCGAGAACTGCACTCGCATCGATCACCGGCACCCGCTCGAAGTGCTTGCTCGCGTAGCTCGGCCCCGTCTGCGCCACGCGCAGCGAAATGCCGTCTCGACGCGTCGAGAACATTCGGAAGGCGTGGTAGATCGACTGCACCAGCAGCTCGTCGCCACGCGTGACGAGCGGCGCGATCACGTTCACGAGCTGCGCCAGATTCGCAATGCGCACCACGTCCGCGTGGCGCACAAAGCTGTTCAAGAAGCTCGCCACCACGAGCGCATCCTCGAGGTTGTAGATCTCCTCGATGAGGTGCGGCGCAAACACTCCCGCACCGCTCATTTCCATGTTCTTGTACCAGACATTCCACTCGTCGAAGCACAGGTAGGCGCGCTTACGACTCTTGCGTTGCGCTTGCACGGCGCGGCACACGGCGTCGATCTCTTCGATCTGGCGATCGATCGCGAGGCCCATGGCGAGGAAGCTCTCGCTGTCGTCGGCGCGGTTATCCACGTAGCGATGCAGGCTGATGTAGTCCGCGTAGTCACCGAGCCCTTCGAGCACCTGGCGGTCCCACTCTCCGTAGGTGCGAAGCCAGGGTCCCGACGAACCACACGCCACGGTCTCGAGCGAGCGATCGGTGTCCTTCATGAGCTTCGCCGCCTGTTGTGCGCGAATCGCGTACTGCGCAGCCGGTACGTGGCCCAGCTGCCAGGGCCCGTCCATCTCGTTACCGAGGCACCAGAGCTTCACGCCGAATGGCTCGGTGTGACCGTTCTTTGCGCGCAGATCGGCTTGCTGAGTGCCGGCAGGGCAGTTGCAGTACTCGACCCAATGGCGCGCTTCTTCGGGAGTGCCGGTGCCGAGATTCACAGCCAGCATCGGCTGCCAGTCGAGCTTGCGGCACAGGCGCATGAATTCATCTGTGCCGAAGTGATTGGGCTCGATGCTCTGCCACGCGAGCTCGCGGACCGTCGGCCGCTGCTCACGCGGGCCGACGCCGTCGCGCCAGTGATAGCCGGACACGAAGTTCCCGCCCGGGTAGCGCACGATCGTGAGCCCGAGGCCGCGCAGCGCCTCGAGCACGTCGCGGCGGCAACCGTCCTCGTCGGCGTGCCGGCTCGACGGCTCGTACACGCCTTCGTACACCGAGCGCCCCATGTGCTCGAGGAATCCGCCGAAGAGCCGCGGATCGACGCGCCCGATCGCGAAGCGCTGATCCACGCTGAGCTCAGTCGTCTGCATACGATGTTAGGCTCCGGTGGGGCGTGTGAGCGACGCGAACAATGCCGCACCTTGATTCAGGTAACGGTGGAACGGATCGCGGCTTGCGTCCGTGTGCCGCTCGTACTCCGTACCCGTCGCCACCAGCTCGGGGGGTAAGAAGAACAAGCGCGATTTCCCGTTGGGTCGCAAACGAACGTTGTGACAGTCCCGCTGTGCCGAGGCGCTTTCGTCGCCCATAGGGAGGCCACCTCACCCGCGCAGACGCGGGGCATCCGCACTGGGTTTACTCCCCAACGCACACCTGAATCTCGCCATCCACCACGCGCGTCTTGAAGGTCTTGAGCGGTTTGTTGGTGAGCCGACCGAGCGCCTCACCGGTGGCGAGCCGAAAACGCATCCCGTGAAGCGGGCAAGAGATGTAACCGTTGCGAATCCGGCCGCCCTCCAGGGTCTGCGCCTGGTGCGGACATCTGTTCTCCACCGCAAAGAAGCCGTCCGCCGTCCGGCAAATCAGCACGCTCGATCCGTGGACGTTCACAACGGACGTGCTGTTGTCAGCCAGATCGTCCACGCGCAGAACCGACTCGAACTCAGCCATCCGCGGCCCTCCGGACGCGCCCCGTGTTCAGAGGGTCTTGTCCAGATAGTGATCCCACGGCAGAAGATGATGCGTGTCGACGCGCTTCGCGATGAAGTCGTCGACCGTCTTGTGAAAGTGGCGCAGCCGAATCTCCTGATCGCTCAGGATCATGCCCTTGAACGAGTCGGACGCGACACCGGTCTGCATGGTGGGCATGTTCGAACCATCCTGTGCGAGCACGTTGGCGAGCACCGGATCGAAAGTGCCATCGAGGGGATAGGAAGAACAAGCGCGATTTCCCGCTGCGTCGCGAACGAACGTTATGACAAGTCCAGCCGCGCCGAGACCGTTTCGTCGCCTATAGGGCGCGCCTCGCGGCGCTGACGAAGACGTTCCGTGTCCCAGATGTCACCCTCAGCCGAACGGCGCACAAGTCCAAGGCGGATCAGCGCGCGATGTAAGTAAGCCGCCACCGCCAACGTGCGCCAATCACTTGCCCGACTGCAGCGATCTCCATAGCCACGACCACCAGCGTCCCGATCCGTGCCTTCGCCCTCACATCAGTACGTTGCCCAAAACGACGATTCGGCGGGTTGAGTCGCTTAGCCCCCGGTGATGCTCCGAAGCGGCAGTGCGTTCCGTTTACGCCCTCGTCAGCTCCATGAATCGATCATCAGGCGGATGACCGAGGAACGTGCGCCCTAGATCCTCGTAGTTTCGATAGGAAATCAGTGCATGG
>Ga0194120_10005625_pt1 | contig 18299 bp, 21 predicted proteins | sample TA2MahCa65mmetaG_FD_148642 | JGI IMG/M metagenome (GOLD analysis project Ga0194120, IMG submission 148642) | Freshwater microbial communities from Lake Tanganyika, Tanzania - TA2015019 Mahale Deep Cast 65m | ecosystem: Environmental > Aquatic > Freshwater > Lake | place: Tanzania: Lake...
GGCGCTCGCAAAGCGCATGGCGAACGCCGTCCCATCGAACGAGCATCTTGCTCAAACCGCGAAAGCCGCATAGCATTCAGGCCAGCAACGCCGATTTCCGCTTTTCAACATCAAGCGGGACATCCCCCGCAGGCGGCCATGTCTCACGCTCATTCACTTCGGTCAGCAAGTTCCTCAACGACCTTCCATCCGACGCTGCCATGGGGATCTTTCTTCGACAGAAGGTCGAGATATTCCCGCGCAGCTTCCTGATTGCCGCGGCGCAATTCGATGAAGCTGAGCGCTTTCAGCGTATAGAGCGCAAAGCGTCCCGGTCCGTCCTGGGCATGCGTCGCTTCCGGCCATTCGCGCGCGTCGTCGGGCCATCCCGCCTGTTTCACCGCTTCCTTGAGCCCTTCCGCCGCAATATCGGCCGCGAAGTCGAGACTGCCCATGTAGGTGTGAATTTTGTAGAGGCAGAAATAAGGAGCCAATTCGCCGGGATTTATTGATAGCGCCTGCCTGAAGAGACTGTCCGCGGCCGTGCGGTCGCGCCGATAGGCGGCCACTCCCTGCTGCAAGAGCTCGTCGATCTCCGGCGCCACTGCGCCAAAATTTATCCGTTCAGCGTCGGCGCGGGCGATGTCCATTCAACCCGACAAGCAACTCCCGGGCCAGAGATCGCAGGCGTCGTGCGATTATTCCTGAGCCTGTGGGGCGGATCGGAACAGCAGCGCGTCCAATGTCTCGCACGCCGCCGGGCTCAAGCGAAACTCGAAAATCGACAGATCCTGCGCCATATGGGTTGTCGACGAGGCGCCTATCAGACAGACGATGCCGCGCTGCGTCAGATAGCGGAAAAACACCTGGGCCGGGCTTCGCCCATTCTCCGCAGCGAGATCGACAATCTCGGGCGACCCCAGGATTTCGGCGTTGGCGGTGAGGGTCCAGAAGCCTTGATAAATGATCCCGCCTTCATCGCAGAACGCCCGAATTTCCCTGTCGTAACCCGATTTTGCGTGAAATCGGTTCTGGATCGTCGCAGGTCTGATCCGGGCCGTTTGACACAGGGCTTGAAGCCGCGTCAGTTCGTAGCAATTGCTCACCCCCAACTGACGGACCAAACCCTGGTCATAAAGGCTTTCCATGGCCCTCCAGACCTCGAACGTATCCTTATCGTCCGGATAGGGGGAATGCAGAACAAGGCCATCGACGTAAGCGATGCGAAGGTTGCGGAGCGACGCCTTAAATGACTGCAGAACCTGCTGTGTCAAGCTCGCCCGCGGGTCATAGGGGACGTTGCTTGGATCCTGCCCCGCGAAGGGCGTGAATTTCGTTTGGACGTAAATCTCCGAACGCGCCGCCGCCCCTTTGCTGAAAACCGCGGAAAGCGCTTCGCCTACGCCCGCTTCGTGGTAATGCCGCGGCTGGCAGGCGGTGTCGACGCCCATAAACCCAGAACGCAGCGCCAATTCCACAAGCTCGGCGGTGCGCTCCTTCTTCCAGGCGGAGCCATACAGCAGCCGGGGCATCGCCACCCCAAAGGCGGAAACGATCCGGCGCTCGTCGGATATTTCTTTGTCGGGGGCTATCGCGACCATCGCGTCAGCATCAGTGGGGACAAGTTTTTGGTTGTCTCGGTTGCGGGCGTGGACGACATTACCGCCCGATCGAGACGTGCGTCCAGCAGTCACCGTGCCGGAGCATCAGACGAGACGCTGATCGCTCCGGTCCAGCGATCAGGAAATCCTTTGACGCTCTACAGCGAATGAGGCGACGATGAAACTCGATGAACGCGAACATGGCGTCTTGGCTTTTGTCGATGAGGCTGGCCGCGTCTGGGCGCAATGCGCGAAGTCGTCCCCCTATGCGTCCGATTATGTAATCGAAGGCCCATTGAGCGGCTTTGTGACCGAGGTTGGGACATTCACGGCGGAGAGCGAAACGGAATTTCGTGATTGGCTCGACGATCGACTGCTGTATGAAGAGCTCTTCCATGTAAGCGACCAGGAAACCGCTGTCGAAATAACGAAACGAATCGCTGAGGCTGCATCTCGAATTTTAAAGGACCGGGAAGCGCCGTAATGGAATGGAAAACGGGGACGCCATGACGGGCGAGGATACAAACTATCGCTATTTTCTCACTTATTCCGGCGTCAACCTGCCGCTCAAACTTGTCTCGCCGATCGAGGCCGGAGCGCTCGGTCACCGCAACACCTATATTCGCGCAAGCTATGATTCCGAAGAACGGCTGCTGCGCTGTGAAAAGATCGTTTATGGCGAAGTCGAACTGCGGCATGACTACGAGTATCATGCGAATGGCGCGCTCAGCCGCGCGCTCATCGAAATGGGCGGCGACGAAACCGAGATGCGCTTCGACGCCGAGGGCCGGGTGCTGTCCGAGTGACTCGCGGTCTGTTCCGAGCCCGCGCCGCGAGCGCGGCAACGAGCCTTGCGGCTTGACCAAACGTCATCGCCGGTGAGACAAAATCCGTCTGCCCGCGAACGATGCCGGTCGGGCGGAGTCATTGTGGCGGCGGGAGACATCATTCGGGAGTCTTGGCTTGCATGATCCCGTTACAGCCGAGGGGCTTCGTTTCACTCCGCAACGCAACCATCAAGGCCAAGCGCGTGATCGACTCCAGTAACGGCGGGATCGATTCGGGCGTCCGACATCGGCGGATCGCCTTGCGCGAAGAACCGTCCTGAGATTGGCGAGGAGGTAAAACATGGGGCTGCCGCCGCACCTTCGAAGTCTCGAGTCCGAGGCGGTCTACATTTTGCGGGAGGTCGTCGCGGAGTTCAAAAACCCGGTGATGCTTTATTCGATCGGCAAGGATTCGAGCGTTATGCTTCATCTCGCGATGAAGGCGTTTTATCCCGCCAAACCGCCCTTTCCGCTGCTTCACGTCGATACGACATGGAAATTTCGTGAAATGATCGCCTTCCGGGACGAGACGGCGGCTCGCCTCGGCATGGATTTGATCGTGCACGTCAATGAAGAGGGGTTGGCGCGCGGCGTTTCGCCCTTCACCTTCGGATCGTCGGCCTACACGCAAGTGATGAAGACGGAAGGACTGCGACAGGCGCTCGACAGATATAAGTTTGACGCCGCATTCGGCGGCGCACGGCGGGATGAGGAGCGGTCGCGCGCCAAGGAGCGCATATTCTCGCATCGCACGACGGCCCATGCCTGGGATCCAAAAAATCAGCGGCCGGAGCTGTGGCGCGCGTTCAACACGCGGATCCGGCCCGGCGAGTCGATGCGGGTTTTTCCGCTGTCCAATTGGACCGAGCGTGACGTCTGGGATTACGTCGCGGCGGAAAAAATTCCCGTCGTGCCGCTCTATTTTGCCCGCAAACGGCCAGTCGTGCGGCGCGACGGCGCGCATATCATGGTCGATGACGCGCGCCTGCCGTTACATCCCGGCGAAGTCGCGGAAATGCGAAGCATACGCTTTCGAACGCTCGGCTGCTATCCGCTCACCGGCGCGATCGAGTCGGAGGCCGATACGCTCGAGGCGATCATCGAAGAGATGCGCCTGTCGTCGACGTCGGAGCGACAGGGCAGGCTTATCGACTTCGACGAAGCGGCTTCGATGGAAAAGAAAAAGCGCGAGGGCTATTTCTGATGTCGGGTGAACACGCATCGGTCGAGACGAAGCCGTCGCTTCCAACTCTGCGCTTTCTGACGTGTGGTTCCGTCGACGACGGAAAGTCGACGCTGGTTGGGCGCCTGCTGTATGAACGCAAGCTGATTTTCGACGATCAGTTGGCGACGCTGGAGAGGGATTCCAGGAAGCACGGCGCGGTCGGCGAGGAAATCGATTTCGCGCTGCTCGTCGACGGTCTCGAAGCGGAGCGCGAGCAGGGCATCACCATTGACGTCGCCTATCGCTATTTCGCGACGGAGGCGCGCGCCTTTATTGTCGCCGACTCGCCCGGCCACGAGCAATATACGCGCAACATGGCGACAGGCGCCTCGAACGCCGACCTCGCCATTCTGCTGGTCGACGCGCGGAAAGGGCTTCTGACGCAAACGCGTCGCCACGCCACCATCGCGTCATTGCTCGGCATTCGCCATGTCGTGTTGGCGATCAACAAGATGGATCTCGTCGACTACGAGCAGAGCGTGTTTGATGGAATCGTCGCGGATTTTACCCACGCAGCGAAAAGCCTGCAGTTCGCCTCGGTCGCCGCCATTCCACTGTCGGCGCGCTACGGCGACAATGTCATTTCGCAGTCGGACAATATGCCGTGGTATTCGGGGCCGCATCTCCTTGCCTATCTCGAAACAGTCGATGTCGAAAACGCCGTCTCCGAACAGCCGATGCGTTTTCCCGTACAATGGGTCAATCGTATGCATAGCGATTTTCGCGGTTACGCGGGAATGCTTGTCTCCGGTCGGCTGAATGTCGGCGACGAAATCATTGTCGCGGCTTCGGGCCGCACATCTCGGGTTGAGCGGATCGTCGCGATGGACGATGATCCGACAGGCGCCGCAGCGTTCGAGTCGATCGTCCTGACGCTCGCCGACGAGATCGACATTTCGCGCGGCGACGTGCTCTGCCATCCCAAGCAGCGTCCCGACGTGGCCGATCAGTTCGCGGCGCATATCATTTGGATGAGCGACGAGAAGCTGCTGCCTGGGCGCTCTTACTTCATCAAGATCAATGGCCGATCCCTGGCGGGAAGCGTGACGGAGATCAAATACAAACTCGACGTCGATAACGACGCGCATATTGCGACCAAGACGCTTAGCCTCAATGAAATTGGATTTTGCAATGTCGCGCTCGGTTCTTCCGTTGCGGTGGATTCCTACGACGCCAATCGCGCGACGGGCGGGTTCATTCTGATTGATCGGTTCACCAATATGACCGCCGGCGCCGGCATGATCGCCTTTCCGCTGCGCCGGGCGAAAAATATTCATCTGCAGGCGCAGTTGGTCTCAAAGGCGGCGCGTTCCCACATCAAGCATCAACAGCCAGCCGTTCTGTGGTTTACGGGACTCTCGGGCGCCGGCAAGTCGACGATCGCCAATCTTGTCGAAATGAAACTGTTGGAGCGTCACGCGCATACCGCCATGCTCGACGGCGACAATATCCGCCATGGCCTGAACAGGGATTTAGGTTTTACTGACGTCGACCGCGTCGAAAACATCCGACGTATTGGCGAGGTCGCCAAATTGATGGTGGACACGGGGCTCATCGTCCTTTGCGCGTTTATTTCGCCTTTCCGGGCCGAGCGTCAAATGGCCCGCTCGCTTGTCGGCGAGGGAGAATTTATCGAAATTTTCCTCGATACGCCGCTTGAGGTCTGCATCTCGCGCGACCCGAAAGGCCTATATAAAAAGGCGCTGGCGGGCGAGATCAAGAATTTCACCGGCGTCGATCAGGCGTATGAACTTCCGACCTCGCCGGAACTGCATATTCGTTTCATGAATGAGAAGCCGGAAGAGATTGCGGACAAGATCATTAGGGAACTTGAGACGCGCAACGTGATCCATGGTTGATTCACGATAAGCGTGACCGACAACGCCCTCAATGCCGATTGACGTTCATGAGGCTTTGCGGGCGCGTCGCCGAATTCTCGAAATGTTTGCCGTCACGGAACCGCACCGACACTTCGTCGGTCTCGGCCGGCAGTGAGGACAAGCGCGCGCAACAAGTCGCCGAAAGACTGTCTCGGCGCCAGCAGACTTATCATGCGCGATCTCTTCCAGAGCGATGACGGCGGCTGGCTAGAGCATGTCGCCCTGCTTGAACGGCTGGTCGCTGGAATTGGATCAAGACAGCGATCAACGTCGACGATACGTGGTTTGGCGGCAGGCGGCCCCTATGGCGGTCACTGGACAACAAGAGAACGAAGCTGCGTTTCTCGCCATTTATGACGTTGCTATTCTGCGTCGTAAGGCGAATAACTTGGGTATGTAGTCGATCGTCGCCGATGCACCCTTGGCTCAGAGTGTCGATTCCAAATGATACAATCACAGGTTCAGAAGGACGACATGACAGATAACGAGAAAACTGAAGCTGAAATCTTGCAGCAATGGATTGAGACTGTTGGCGGCAGCATCTCTCTTGGAGAAAGCCTGGTGAAATCTGTAGTGGTGTCAAAAAAGGGCGACAAGCTGACGGTAGTGCTCAAGAAAAAGACGAAGAACAAGGACGAAGCATAAGGGGGCCAATCAAACACAATCACAATCCAACCAAGCCGACCCGCCGAGTTAGCGCCTGTCGAGCGTTACACGCCGCAATATAAGTGATACAAAATCGTCACATGAGCGAGATTGAGCTGAAGCTCTTGCTGGACAAGAAAAAATCGAGCGAGATTTGGGCGCGCGCAAGAGCATCGAAACTGATCCACGGCGCATCTGTAACGAGAACGCTCAGGAGCGTTTACCTCGATACGCCCGAGCACGTCTTGAGAAAGGCGGGGATCGCGCTGAGACTAAGACGGGACGGGCGGCGTTGGATTCAGGGGGTCAAGACCGGGACGACGTTGCATGGCGGCCTATCGCAAGTGGGCGAGATAGAAAACTCGGCGCCTGGCGGGCGGCTGTGTCTAGATGCGATTTCCGATTCATCGGTTCGAGAGCAGATCGTTAGTCTCATAAACGGCGCGCCGCTTCAGCCGGTCTGCGAGACCGTGATCAAGCGCAGGACGGGCGAGCTGGCGCTTTCCGACGGCACGCGCGCGGAGCTCGCCCTCGACGTAGGCGAAGTTTGGGCCGGCGAACGCTCTGCTGAACTCTCCGAGTTGGAAATCGAACTGATCGAGGGCAACGCGAGCGGGCTGTTCGACATCGCGCACATTCTGCTCCCCGACGGCGGACTGCGGTTCTCCCGACTTTCCAAGGCCGCGCGCGGCTATCTGTTAGCGCAAGAAGGGCGGATCGATCCGCTGCTTGCGCCCCGCAATGCTCAGGACCTTGCGCTTGATCCGGCTCAGACCGCCGAGCATGCGGCGCGCGACGTCTTGCGCGAATGCCTCGATCAGATCGCCACGAATGTGCTGGTCGTTCGCCAGCTGGACGACACGGAAGGACCGCATCAGCTGCGGGTTGGTCTGCGGCGGCTGCGCAGCGCATTTTCAGTCTACGCCCTCGTGCTGCGAAGCCCGGAAATGAAGCGGCTTGATGTTGAAGCGCGCTGGCTCGGCCAGGAAGTCGGCGGGCTCAGGGATCTCGATGTGGTGGCGAACGACATGGCGCGGCCGGAAGCCGAAACCCATCCTGACGAGCCAGGGCTTGCGGCACTCGCCGATGTGATCTCACGGCAGGCGATGGAGCGGCGCGAGCAGCTGCGCAAGCTTCTTGCCGGCGCGCGCGTGCAAGCGTTCCTGATCGATCTTGCGCGGTTTGTCGAGACGCGCGGCTGGCTCGTGCCACAGGATTTCGGCCAGACCGAGCGGCTCGCGTCGCCGGTTACAACCTTAGCCCGCCAATCGCTCAACAAGCGCTGGAAGAAGTCGGCAAAGCGGGCCGGGGGACTCGAAGCGCTGACGGTGGAACAGCGTCATGAATTGCGGAAAGAGCTCAAGAAACTGCGCTACGCGGTCGAGTTCTTTTGCTCCTTGTTCCCGACAAGGCGCGTCGATCCTTTCTTGAAGCGTCTTAAAAAGCTGCAGACGCTTTTCGGCGATCTCAACGACGCGGCGACGATGAGAGCTATGTTTACTGGAAACGATGTTTCCGGCGCCGACGATCCGTCCATACAGCGCGCCATCGGCTGGATGATCGGGGCCAGTCAGGCGCGCGCCGAATTGGGCTGGACGGGCGCCAGGGCGGCGTGGAAAGACCTCGAGCAGACCCGCCCGTTCTGGAAATGACAACGCCTTCGCCGGGCTTCGACAAAAAAGCGAAGCGCCTCGACCGAGCGGCGCGACGCGGTATGGAAATCAGCCGACTTGCGGAGCGCCGAAGACGCCGAGCCAATCAGGCCAGCGCGTCCGCTCTCGCGCCCGCCAGCTGTAGCGCATGACGCGCGATGATTTGTTCCTCGTTGGTCGGAATGACAAACACCCGCACCGAAGACTTTGCGGATGAAATGACTTCCTTCCGCTGCTCATTCGCTTGGCGATCGAGTTCGACGCCGAGCCATTCCATGCCCTCAAGGACCCGCTCGCGCACCCGCCACGCGTTCTCGCCAATGCCGCCGCAAAAGACGATGGCGTCAATTCCCTGCAGAACCGCCGCTAGTCCGCCGAGTTCGCGCCGAATGCGAAACACGAAATAATCGATCGCTTCGCGCGCTTCGGCGGCGTTCGAAGCTTCGAGTTCACGCATATCGTGAGATATCCCGGATAGGCCTTTCAGGCCCGACTCCTTGTAAAGGAGATTCGATATCTCCTCGGCTCCCAGCTTTTTCTCCTGCATCAAATAGAGAACGACGCCCGGGTCGAGTTGGCCGCAACGCGTGCCCATGGGCAGCCCGTCAAGCGCCGTGAACCCCATCGAACTCGCCACCGATCGGCCGTTCCGTATCGCGCACATCGACGCGCCGTTCCCCAGATGCGCGACCACGACCCGTCCTTCGGCATGAGACGGCGAGACCTCCCTCAGCTTCGTCGACACATATTCGTAAGACAATCCGTGAAAGCCGTAGCGTCGAACCCCTTCAGCATAAAATCGCCGCGGCAGCGCAAAAACGTCATTGACGAAGGGATGGCTGCGATGAAACGCCGTATCGAAACACGCCACTTGAATAGATTCAGGCCAGGCCTCACGCGCGGCTTTGATCCCGGCGATGTTGTGGGGCTCATGCAGGGGAGCAAGCGGGACGAGCTTCTCAAGCCGATCGATCACCTCGCCGGTAATGATCACCGGCGCGTCGTAATGGACGCCGCCATGAACGACACGATGGCCCACCGCGTCTATGGTCGCGCTGGGAAAGGCTTCGTCCTGCCAGGAGAGGATTCGCCGCAAAGCTTCCTCATGGAAAGCCGCGCCATCCGTCTGCGACCAGGCGTCATCGTAAAGCGTCGCCCCGGAATTATCTCGCACTCTGATCCGCCGTTCTTCTCCCATCATCTCCGCGAGGCCCAGGGCGAGCGGCGACGCCTCCTCGTCCTCAGCCGCATACAAAGCGAATTTGATCGACGAGGAGCCGGCGTTCAAGGTGACGACATGGCGTCTCATTGTGCGGCTTCCTTCAAAGCTTCTTGGCTCTCGACCGCGCTTTGCCCGGTCGACAGCCAATGGGCGTATAGAGCCGCAACGGCGCAGGAGAACAAGCGCGACTGTTCGTCATCCGCCCGACTCGTCAACAGGATCGGGACCTTCGCGCCGATGATGAGGCCGGCGCCTTCGGCCTGAGCCGCGTAGGTCAGCTCTTTCGCCAATATGTTGCCCGATTCGAGATTGGGAACGACGAGAATATCCGCTCTTCCGGCAACCAGCGAATGGATGCCCTTGTTACGAGCGGCGGTGAGGCTGAGGGCGTTGTCCATCGCCAGCGGCCCGTCGACGTCGCCACCCTGGATTTGATTGCGCTCAGCCATTTTCGATAGAGCCGCCGCATCAAGAGTCGACTGAATTTTCGGATTGACCGTCTCGACCGCGGAGAGAACGCCGACCTTGGGGCGATCGATCCCGAGGGCGATGCCGAGATCAATCGCATTCTGAATGATGTCGACCTTTTCTTCGAGCGTCGGGGCGATATTGACCGCCGCGTCGGTCACCAGCACAAGCTGTTTCAGCGTCGGCGCATCCATGATGAAGACGTGGCTGATACGGCGGCCGATGCGCAGGCCGCCCTGTGATTTCACCACATGTTTCAGCAGCTCGTCGGTATGAAGATGCCCTTTCATCACTGCAGCCGCCGCGCCTTGATGCACGAGTTCGACGGCCCGCGCCGCAGCAGCGTCATGACTGCAGGCGTTCTCGATGGCGATGCCCGCAAGATCCGCGCCGCAAGACGCGGCGACGCTGCGAATTTTCCTCTCGTCGCCGATGAGGATTGGCACGATCAGTTTTTCGCGGGCGCCGGCCAGCGCGCTCTTACAATCAGTGCACGATCGGCGAGGTCTTTCGTCAGGACGTTCGTTTGAATTTATCAACGCAGTCTGACCACGCCTGCGTCAACTCGATCCGCTCTTGCCAATAGCTCGCCCGGTTGTAGGCGCGCCGGATTTCGTTCTGATCTTGATGCCCGAGCGCGGCCTCGATGACGTCGGGTCGGAAACCCCGTTCGTTCAATATCGAGCTTGCAGCGGCCCGAAAGCCGTGCACTGTCATCTCATCCTGTGTAAAGCCCATGCGCCGCAGCGCGGCGTTCATGGCGTTCTCCGACAGGGGACGGGCATTCGAGCGAATAGACGGGAACACGAGCGTGCTCCGAGCGACCTCTTTCGCCTCGCGCAGCACATCGAGCGCTTGTCGGGAGAGCGGCACGTCATGCGGCCGGCGAACCTTTGTGCGGTCTCCGTCGATGCGCCAGATTGCCTCCTCCACGTCGATTTCCGCCCATGTGGCGCCCCGCGGACCTCGCCGGGGCGGGCGAACGTCAGCGCCGTGAACTGAAGAGCGCACCGGAGCGTCGGCCAGCCGTCATAGGCGTCTATGGCCACCAGAAGCGCGCCGAGTTGCTTCTCGTCGGTGATTGCGGCTCGATGCTGCACCTTCGGCGCCATCAGGGCGCCGCGCAGCAGGAGAGTCGGATCGTCCTCGGCCCGCAGCGTGGAGACAGCGAGCCGGAAGACGGTGCCGATCACGCTTCGCAGCCGCCGCGCCGTCTCCCGGCGCCCACTGCGTTCGATCCGTTGCAGCAACGCGAGGATTTCCGCCGGGGTGATATCCGCGATTGGTTGGGCGCCAAGGTCGGGGCCGGCAAGATCGACAAGCAGCCATCGGTTCTTCGTGATGGTGGACGCGGCGGCGCCCTCATCCTCGATGCGTTGCAGATATTCCTCGGCAACGCCCCCGAAGGTGTTCGTCGCCGAGATGATGGCGGTCAGTTTCGCAGCCTTCTAGTTGGCCCCGAGATCGACTCCCGAGGCCAACAGCTTCTTGGCTTCGTCGCGCAGCCGCCGCGCCTCGACGAGGGGAACGGAGGGATAGGCGCCGTGGGAGAGCTTCTTCTGCTTACCGCTGAACCGGTATGCCTGGTTCCAGAGCCGCGCGCCGCTCGGCTTCACAAGGAGGTAGAGCCCGCCGCCATCGGAGAGCTTGTATTCCGACGCCCGGCCCTTGGCGGCGTGGCACGCTATATCTGTCAGGGGCATTGACGCCTCCCGGCTGTTGGCCTCGGGCGAGCAGATACCAGGGCGAGGCCAACATCAAGGCCAACAAATTCATGAGATCGGGTGATATCCGAAGATGCCGATTGAGACGGCGGAAGGCGTCAAAATCCAAAAAACCACAATTATCTCAATGCAATATGATGCCGGTTGAGACGTCCTGAGATGCTGGGAGATTAGGGTGCTGGTGCCCAGGGGCGGAATCGAACCACCGACACTGCGATTTTCAGTCGCATGCTCTACCAACTGAGCTACCTGGGCTCGCGCGGGCGCGATGTGTCGCGGCTTATAGAAAGCGCGCCGCGACTTGTCCATACCCCTGTCGCCTACGGGTCGCTGGCGTTCACAGGCGATCATCCCACCATATGACCCGACCGACGATCCGAAAGCGCTTGAGTTCGGCGCCGCGCAAGAGTTGGGGGTCATAGGCGCCATTGTCGCTCATGATGAGGATTTCACCGGAGGCGAGGCGCCGCAGGCGCTTCACCCGCTGATCGGCTCCTTGTAGAAAAACGTAGATATCAGCCGCCGCACGACCGCCTTTGAGCCTTGTGGTTTGGGCCGGCAGCGCGTTTTCACTCTCATTGACCAGCAGCAGCGCGCCATTCTCGAAGGTCGGCGACATGCTGTCGCCCGCCGCGCGCATGAAACTCATCTTGGCGCCCGGCGGCGCGAGGCGGTGCAGCATCCACACGGGAAAGGGCAACGTCTTCTCGATCGCGACAATGTGATCGACCTCCCCCGCTCCTGCCGCCGCACGCGCGTCGAGACTAGGCACATGCACGAAGCTCACCTCCGGCTTCGAGCGCTCGCCCGGCCTGACAGCCGGAGAAGGCTCGTCGTCAAGCCCGAGCAAATAGCTCATCGAAACGTTGAGCTTCGTCGAGAGCGCCAAGAGCAACGCCGATCCCGGCTCATTGGCGCCGCGCGCCACGCGCGCCAGGGTGCTTTCAGGAATGTCGAGTTCTTCGGCGGCCTCGCGGTACGATTTGTATTTCGCCAGCAAGTCTTTGAGACGGCGCGCGAACTCAACCAAATTTGGGTCTTTGCGCCCTTTCATACGCGAAAGCGGATTAAATATGATTGACAACCCTCGCAGCCGCTGTATGATTCGATCAAATTTGGCCGATATTTCAGGAGTTGTTCGATGCAAGCCTCGTCCCCTCGGGCGAGGCGGGGCCCATCTTCGATTTGAGCGAGAATCGCTTCCAAAGGCGCGGCGGCCGCTGAGGTTGCCGGTTTTTTGCGCCGCGCGCCAACGTCGTCCTTGCTCGACGGGCTCTCCAATTCGGTCTCCAACCGGATGCCTCCAACCGGCGTCAACCGTATCTCGCGCAGTCGCCGTCCGTCCAGACCTCGTCGTTTGGCGGGGAGTCCTCAGCCAAGATCAATCGCAGGTTTCGCTTCCACTTTCACGGATCGCGCCCGGACACGTTCTTCCTGCTGGAGGCCCAATGTCAGATCGTCGCAAGAGCGAAGTCGTCATTACTTTGACGGCTGTGCTCAATCTCTATGGCGACGGCGCCCTGGACGAGATCATCGACGCTTTTGCGCTCGCGCTTGCGGAGAGCCATCCTGTCGAACGTCGTCATCGCTTGGCCCACGCGCTGCTGCGCATCATTACCGCGCGGGTCGAGGCCCAGCGGAAAGGCCTCGACGACACGGCCGCCAATTGATCGGTGAGAAGCTGACGGAGCTCGCCATCGATAGGCTCGGAACCTTAGTCGCGTCGATCGCTCGATCCAAGCGTCCTGTCGCGGCTCACGCCGCGGCGATGTCTCTTTCGCGCAGTTTTGCGCCCTTGCCGGCGCGCCGCGCTTCCCCTACACCCGCCTTCGAAATCGGAGGCGAGATGAGCAGCATAAAGAGGATCGGCGCGGGGCCGCGCATGAGTCAAGCGGTCGTGCGCGGCAACGCGGTTTATACGGCCGGCCAGGTGGCGGGCAAGACCAAGGGCGGATCGGTCGCCGATCAGACCCGCGAAATTCTCGCGCAGATCGACGCGCTTCTCGCCGAAGCCGGCAGCGCCAAGGCCAATATCCTCTCGGCGACGATCTATCTTGCCGACATCGCGGCCTTCGCCGAGATGAACGGCGTCTGGGACGAATGGGTCGACAAGGCCAATCCGCCGGCGCGCGCCACCGTCGAAGCGAAGCTCGTCTCACCGGCCTATAAGGTCGAGATCGCCGTCATCGCCGCGCTGTAACGCATTTTCCGCCGAAGCAGACGCCGGTTCGGCGCTGAAAATGCGCCAACAAGAATAGACGCGCATTTATTGATGCGCGCCGGCGCCGTTCAGCGGGTTGTGCGGGTCAAAAGCGTAACGCACGGTCTCGAAGCGCATGCCGCGGGCGTCGATGAGTAAGAGGCGGCCGACCAGCCCCTCGCCGAAGCCGACGATCTCGCGCACCACTTCGAGCGCCATCATCGCGCCGACGACGCCGGCGAGCGCGCCGAGAACGCCGGCCTCTTCGCAGGTCGGGATTTCGCCCGCGTGCGGCGGCGTCGGAAACAGGCAGCGATAGGTTGGATTGGGGCCATCGCGGCCTTGCTCGAAAGGCCGCAGCGTGGTGAGCGACGCGTCGAAGCCGCCGAGCGCTCCCGTCACCAGCGGCTTCTTCTCGTAATAGCAGGAGTCGGAAACGAGATAGCGGGTCGCGAAATTGTCCGAGCCGTCGGCCACGATATCGTAGCGCGCGATCAGCGCCCGGGCGTTCGTCTCATTGAGTCGCAACGCATGCGGCTCAACGACGACATGCGGATTGAGGCGCGCGATGGCGTCCCGCGCGCTTTCGACCTTCAAGCGGGCGATGTCCTGCGTGGCGTGGATCACCTGACGTTGGAGATTGGACAGAGAAACGGCGTCGTCGTCGACGACGCCGAGCGCGCCCACTCCCGCCGCGGCGAGATATTGCAAGAGCGGCGCGCCGAGTCCGCCGGCGCCGATGACGAGAACCCGCGCCTTCTTGAGCCTGCTCTGGCCCGGCCCGCCGATGTCGCGCAGCACGAGGTGCCTTGCGTAGCGTTCGATCTCTTCAGGCGAAAGATTCAACAGGCGCTCCTGCGCCGCGCAAGATTGCGGCGGGGCGACCATAGCCGCTTCGCCCGCCCGTCTCCAGCGATGGCGAATGCAAGCTCCGATATACGGCTGTCAGGGCTGGACGGGCTGGCGCTTTTTCTCGGCGCGGCGCTCGCCCGCCGATTCATGGCTGGTTGCGCGCAGCGCCTCCAGACCGACGCCGCCGAGCGCGGCCGCGCCGCGAGCGTAATGGATATTGTCGAGGAACAGGCGGGCGCAATTCTCCCAAGTATAGGTCAGCGCATGGGCGCGCGCCGCTTCCCGGTTGATATCGAGCGCCGCGAGCGCCGCCATTCGCAAATCCTCGTCGAGCGCGCCGGCGCCGCTTGCGCCGATCACGTCGAGCGGACCCATGACCGGATAGGCCGCGACCGGCAGGCCGCAGGCCATCGCTTCGAGCATCACCATGCCGAATGTGTCGGTGCGGCTCGGAAAGACGAATACGTCCGACGAGGCGTAAAGCGCCGCCAGTTCGGCGCTCGTTTTTAGGCCGAGGAATTGCGCCTGCGGAAATCGCGCTTCGAGTCCGGCGCGGGCCGGCCCGTCGCCGGCGACGAGCTTCGTGCCCGGCAGATCGAGCGCCAGGAAGGCCTCGATGTTTTTCTCGACGGCGAGTCGCCCGGCGTAAAGGAAAATCGGCCGCTCAAAGGGGAGCGGCGTCGCCGCGTCGGGCGTGAACAGCGCATGGTCAACGCCGCGCGACCACCGCAAAATCCGCCGAAATCCGCGCTCCGACAATTCGCGGGAGAGGCTCGGCGTCGACACCATGACGCCGGCGCCGGCATTGTGGAAGCGGCGCAAGGCCGCATAGGAGAGTCCGACGGGCAGTCCGAAGCGCGCCTGGATATATTCAGGGAAGCGCGTGTGAAAGCTCGTCGTGAAGCAGCGGCGCGCCTTCAGCAGAACGGCGCGGGTCACCAATCCGATTGGGCCTTCCGTCGCGATATGGATGTGGTCGTAGCCATCCTCGAGCCGCCGGCGAACGGCGCGCGGCGAGGCGAGCGCCAGCCCGATTTCGGGATAGGTCGGCATCGGCAGCGAATTGAAGTCGCGCGGGGTTAGAAAGTCGATTTCGGCGCCCAGCGCGCGGGCTGACTGCGCCATGGTTTCAAGCGATCTGACGACGCCATTCACCTGCGGACGCCAGGCGTCCGTCGCCACCAATATTCTCATCAGGCCGCCACTGCTCTCTCGTTCTGCAAGGCCTTGGCGCTTTCCGCGGCCTCCGCCGCCTCGCGTTCGGCCGCGGTTTTATGCCAGCGCAATATCTCGAATGCGCCGTCATGATGTTCGGCGATCGCGGTGCAGCTTTCGACGAAATCTCCGGTGTTGATATAGAGCTTGCCGGCGATGGTCTTGATCGTCGCGTGATGGATATGGCCGCAGATCACGCCGTCGACATTGCGCCGGACGGCCTCGGACGCCAAAGCGTTCTCGAAATCGCCGATGAAATTGACGGCGTTCTTGACCTTCAGCTTCGCCCAGGCCGAAAGCGACCAATAGCCGACGCCGAACATCCGGCGCGCGCGGTTGAACCAGGTGTTGAGGACAATCGCGAAATCATAGGCCCAGTCGCCGAAGAAGGCGAGCCAGCGGGCGTTGCGCACGACAATGTCGAACTGGTCGCCGTGAATTACGAGCATGGTCTTGCCGTCGGCGGTCTCATGCAGCGCGTCTTCGACAACTTCGACGCCGCCGAAATTGAGCCCGGTGTAGTCGCGCGCGAATTCGTCGTGATTGCCCGGCACATAGATGACGCGCGCGCCTTTTCGCGCCTTGCGCAACAGTTTCTGGACCACGTCATTATGGGCCTGCGGCCAATACCAGCCGTTCTTCAGCCGCCAACCATCGACGATGTCGCCGACGAGGTAGAAGGCGTCGGCGTCGTTATGTTTGAGAAAGTCGACCAGCAGTTCGGCCTGGGCGCCGCGCGCGCCGAGATGCAGATCGGACAGAAACAGAGTCCGATAGCGCTTGACCGCATGTTCGCCTGCTGGATCCGACATCTGCGCCCTGTTGGAGCGCGCCGCTTGGGAGACATTCGCCCTGGCGTTTCTGTCGAGCATGAGCTGTTCGCCTCTCGCCTTCGCCGCATGGGCTGATTGACCAGATTCGGATCACAGCGAGATGACACGGGCCTTTGGCGATAAAGCCGCAGCGGGACGGCGCCCGGGCGTTCGATATTTCGAACGAAAGCGGATATCTTGCCGGATCGATTCTGAACGGACGGGCGCAACCAAAGCGCCGGGGATTATGGGCGTCGAAGGCCAGGACAAGCAGAAAATGCTGGAGGCGGGCGCGCTGGCGCTGTCGGGTCAGCTCGGCGCGACCGTGCAGCGCCTGCGCAAGGCCTATAATCTGTCGCTGTCCGAACTCTCCCAGCAGTCGGGCGTCGCCAAATCAATCATCAGCCAAATCGAACGCAACGAGACCAATCCGACGCTCGCCACCATCTGGCGCCTGGCGCAGGCGCTCGACGTCTCGATCGACCGGGTGCTGCAGACGACGGAAGAAGAACCCTTCCTCGAAAAGACCAGCAAGGCGGACACGCCGATTCTGGTCTCGAACGACGGCAAATGCCGTCTGGCGATCATCGGCTGGATCAAGACCGTCGAATGGCTGCAGTGCTATGAATTTTCCGCCGATCCTGGCGGCGCGCTCGAATCGGACGCGCATCAGCGCGGGTCGGTCGAGAGCCTGTCGGTGCGCGAGGGCGAGCTCGAAGTCGAAGTGGCGGGCGCCACGTCGAGCGTGAAAGCGGGAGAGACTCTGCGCTATCGCTGCGACAAGCCTCATGTCATCCGCAATCTCGGCAAAACGCCGGCGCAAGCGACGATGGTCTGCATTCTGAGGGCGGCGGCGATGGAATGAGCTTCGCCGCCGCAGGGCGTCACAGCGCCTGCGGCGGTTTTTGGCGCCGCCCGAGCGTCAGGAATGCAGCTCGCCGACGTGCTTTTGCGAATAGAGCTGCACGCCGAGCTGCTTGATCAACTCAAGCTGCGTCTCGAGGAAGTCGATGTGCTTTTCCTCGCTCTTGACCACGCCCTCGAAAAGCAGCTCGGAAACGCGATCGTTGATCGAGAGGCTATAGGCCGCGGCTTCGAGATAGAGGTTGCGGGCGTCGAGTTCGGTGGCGAGGTCCGCCTTGATGATTTCCTCGACGGACTGGCCGATGCGCAAGGGATCGAGCACCTGCATATTCGGGAAGCCTTCGAGAAACAGGATACGCTCCGCGAAATGATCGGCGTGATGCATTTCCTCGATCGACTCTTCCCGCCATTTCTTGGCGAGTTCGAGAAAGCCCCAATTGTGGAAGATGCGATAATGCAGCCAGTATTGATTAACGGCCGTCAATTCCGCGCGCAAACCGCGGTTAAGATACTCGATGACCTTCGCGTCACCGCGCATGTCCGCACCCTTTCCATGAAATAGACCTAGGCTGCCAGTTCGTCGGCGCGACAGCCTTCACAATCGCCGTTCCCTGGGCACTCATCCAGTCCTCGCGCGGCGTGCTGGTCGACGATGGCGACGATGCTGCGCACGCAGCGCCCGCATTTCGCCTCGCAACCCATATGCCGGAACACTGACGAAACCGAAGGCCGGTCGCCGCGTGGCCCAAGCGTATCGCGCACATCGCGATCTGACAGGACGTTGCACGAACAGACGATCATTGCTTAGCCTAGTTTGGAAAGGTTGCAAACTGCTTTTTGGAAAGGTTGCAAACTTTCTTCTTTGGAAAGATTGCAATCTACCTTTCCTATCAGTAGGTTACAATGACTCTCCGAATTTGCCAACTCCCGCGTGTCGGCTTTCCGACAAAAGCACGCCGTTGGTTAGCGAGTGGCAAGGACCGTGCCGGTTCACCCAAATTCATTTGGGGATGTCCCGCTTGATGTTGAAAAGCGGAAATCGGCGTTGCTGGCCTGAATGCTATGCGGCTTTCGCGGTTTGAGCAAGATGCTCGTTCGATGGGACGGCGTTCGCCATGCGCTTTGCGAGCGCC
>Ga0194120_10005626_pt1 | contig 18296 bp, 17 predicted proteins | sample TA2MahCa65mmetaG_FD_148642 | JGI IMG/M metagenome (GOLD analysis project Ga0194120, IMG submission 148642) | Freshwater microbial communities from Lake Tanganyika, Tanzania - TA2015019 Mahale Deep Cast 65m | ecosystem: Environmental > Aquatic > Freshwater > Lake | place: Tanzania: Lake...
GTGAGGATCGCGTGGGCGCCTCGTTCCGAGTGGAACAGGACGCCCGTCCCGGCAACGGCGCCGCTCACGCGATGGTTCGCTGGTTACAGCGCTTCTACGCCAGCAGCCCCGGTTTCACGCTCCCGGCGGAGGACTCGTCGGGCCGTGACGGCTACAGCCACCCCTTCCGCGCGCTGCCGTGGGAAGGTGGCCTGCGCCTCGACGTCCGCATCCGCGATTTCACCCTCCCGGGCCGCGACGCCCGGGTGGCCCACGTGAAGTCGCTCGCACCCGGCGCCACGCACGACGAGCAGTATCTCGACATGGGCCCGCGACTGTCGGCCTTCCCGGAGCTGGTGGACTGGGCCCTCGCCGCCGGGCGCGAGGTGGGCGTGGCCTCGGAGATCTCGCCCATCCGCGGTGGCACCGGCGTGGATCCCTTCCTCGACCGCGGCATCCCCGTGGCCAACCTCGGCACCGGGTACTTCGCGCCGGAGAGCGAGAAGGAGCTCACCTCGGTGCAGTTCATGGCCGGGCACGCGCGGTGGTTGTTCGCGCTGGTGCAGGCGATCTGAGGCCCACAGGGCGGGCCCTTGCGGGCGGCTCGGCTCGTGGCTACGCTCATGGCAGGAGTTTGCCATGACGATTACCATGGACGCCTCGGGTCGCCTCGTCGTGCCCAAGAGCGTGCGCGACGCGGCCGGATTCCCGGTCGGTGCGCCGCTCGACGTGCGGTTCCGCGACGGCCGAATCGAGATCGAGCCGCCCCCCGTGCAAGTGTCGATCGAGCGCAGGGGCCACGTCTTCGTGGCGCTCGCCGGGCCGCGCCAGCCGCCGCTGACCGGCGAGGCGGTGGCCGACACACTGGGGCGCATCCGAGCCGAGCGTGGCTGAGGCCACGGCCATCGACACCAGCGTGGTTGTCGCGGCGCTCCTGTCCTGGCACGCCCGCCACCCCGATGCCCTCGCCGAGCTGGATGCACTCCTCGGCGACGGCTCCCGCGTGCTCCTGCCCGTGCCGGTGCTGATGGAGTCCTACAGCGTGATGACGCGGCTGCCACCGGGCCAGAGGCTGTCCGCGAGCGACGCCCACGAGCTCCTGTCGCGCACCTTCGCCAGCTCCAGCGAGTTGGTTTCCGTCGAGGGGCGCGGCGCTTGGCAAGGCCTCGCCCAGGGCATGGCCGCGAACATCTCCGGCGGCGCCACCCACGACCTCCACATCTTGCTGGTCGCCCGCGCGCACGGGGCCACCTCGATCCTCACCTTCAACGAGCGCGATTTCAGCCGACTTCCCCTCGAGGGAATCCGGCTGCGCGTCCCCGGCACCCGCTAGCCCCGCGCCACCCGCTCCAACACGGCGATCGCCTGGGCCACGCCCGCGTCGTCGATGTCGAGGTGCAAGACCATCCGGACGCGGGTTTCTGTCATGGGGATGGCGAGGACGCCGCGCTCCTTGAGGCTGGCCACGAGGGCGGGCGCGTCGGGTACGCGGAAGAAGAGGATGTTCGTCTCCGGCTCGGCCTCCACGGCGTAGCCGAGCTCGCGGAGCGCCGCCCAGAGGCGGCGCGCACGGGCGTGATCGTCGGCCAGGCGCGACACGTGATGCGTCAGCGCGTAGTCGGCCGCCGCGGCGAGCACGCCCACCTGTCGCATGCCGCCGCCGAGCATCTTCCGCACGCGGCGCGCCTTGTCGACCAGGGACCGCGGTCCGGTCCACATCGAACCCACCGGCGCGCCGAGGCCCTTGGAGAAACACACGTTGGCCACGTCGAAACCAGCGGCGAAGTCCGCGAGTTCGCGCCTGCTCGCCGCGTGTGCATTCCACAGGCGAGCCCCGTCGAGGTGGGCGTGGAGGCCCGCGCCCCGGGCGATGGCACAGAGCTCGGCGCATCGCTCCACGGAGGTGACGCGCCCGCCGCCCCGGTTGCTCGTGTTCTCCACGCTGAGCAGTCTCGCCGGGGCGTGGTGCACGTTGGGTGGGCGCACGGCGGCCGCCACCGCGCCCGGGCTGAGCACGCCGCCCTCGCCCTGCACCAGCCGGATGGTCACCCCGCTGATCGCCGCCGCGCCACCGGACTCGTAGTGGAAGGGGTGCGCGTCGGCCTCCATGATCACCTCGTCGCCCGGCTCGGTGAGCACGCGGATGGCAACCTGGTTGGCCATCGTGCCGCTCGGCACGAACAGGCCCGACTCCTTGCCGAGCAGCTCGGCGACGCGGGCCTCCAGGCGGTTGACGGTGGGGTCTTCGCCGAACACGTCGTCGCCCACCTCGGCCTCGGCCATGGCGCGGCGCATGCCCGCCGTGGGACGAGTGAGGGTGTCGGAGCGCAGGTCAACGAGCACGGCGCACCAGCGAGGGGGCATAGTCGGCCGGGCGCGCCACGCCGAGCAGGTGGAGCAGGGTGGCCCCCACGCTGGCGATGCCGGCGTCTTTCTCCTCGGCCAGTGTCCACTCGCCTGCCGGGTCGACGAGGATGAAGGGCACGGGGTTGAGCGAGTGGCTGGTGCGCGGCTTGCGCCTGCCGTCGACCAGCACCGGCTTCCCCGCCTTGTCCAGCTCGTACATCTCGTCGGCGTTGCCGTGGTCGGCGGTCACCAGGAGGATCGCGTTCTGCGCGCGGCAGGCCTCCTCCAGTCGACCGAGGCACTCGTCCACGCACTCCACCGCCCGCACCGTGGCGCCGAAGTTGCCGGTGTGCCCGACCATGTCGCCGTTGGCGAGGTTGATGCGCACGTGGTCGTAGCGGCGCGTGCCCAGGGCCTCGACGGCCTCGTCGGTTACCTCCACCGCCTTCATCCTCGGCTTCTGGTCGAAGGGAATCACGTCGGAGGGCACCTCCAGGTACTCCTCCAGCTCCGGCTCCACCTTGCCCGAGCGGTTGCCGTTCCAGAAGTAGGTGACGTGCCCGTACTTCTGGGTCTCGGCGATGGCTGCGGTGCGGAGGCCGGCGCAGGCCATCGCCCCCGCCACGGTGCGGTCGATGGTGGGCGGCGACACGAGGAAACGCCGGGGGACGCCGAGATCGCCGTCGTACTGCATCATCCCGGCGAACACGACGCTCGGCCGCTGGCCGCGGTCGAACTTGTCGAGCTTGTCGTCCTCGAAGGCGCGGGCAATCTCGATGGCCCGGTCGCCGCGGAAGTTGAAGAAACACACGCCGTCCCCGTCCCCGATGCGGCCCGCCGGCGCGCCGTCGCGGTGGATCACGAAGGCGGGAAGCCACTGGTCGTCGACCTTCGGGTCGTCGGCGTAGAGTGTCTCCACGGCCTCGGTGGCGCTGGCGAAGGGGCGTCCCTCGCCGTGCACGTGGCAGTTCCACCCCCGGGCCACCATCGACCAGTCCGCCTCGTAGCGGTCCATCGTGATGTGCATGCGCCCGCCACCGCTGGCGATACATGCGTCGGTGTATCGCGATAGTTCTTCTTCTAGCGGAGTAATCCACGTGAGCGCCGAGCGCGCTGATACATCGCGGCCGTCGGTGAGGGCGTGAACCCGCAGGTGCTTGACGCCGTCGGCCTCGGCGCGGGCGAGCAGCGCCCGCAGGTGCTTCACGTGGCTGTGGACGTTGCCGTCGCTCAGCAGGCCGATGAAGTGAACGGTCTTGCAGGCCACGAGCGCCTTCCATGCCTCGGAGGTCCAGATCTTGCCGCTCTCGATGGCCTCGTCCACCAGCTTGGCGCCCTGGTCGACCACGCGGCCCGCGCCCATGGCGTTGTGGCCCACCTCGCTGTTGCCCATGTCGGCGTCGCTCGGCAATCCCACGGCGGTGCCGTGTGCCTTGAGCAGGGTCCACGGCGCCTGCCCGATGAGGCGGTCGAGATTCGGCGTGTTGGCCACGCACACGGCGTCGGTGTCGTCGCGCCGGCCCCAGCCGACGCCGTCCATGATGAGCAAGACCACGGGGCGCACGCTCCCCTCCTTCCGAACGCGGTGACGCATCGCCATGAGCACGCTCAGCGCCCCGGCCGCCGCGGCGGCGGGCACGAACATGTACCAGTACAGTCCCCAGAAGGTGAACCCCCACTTCAGGGCGTCCCAGCGGGTGTTCTGCATCTCGTTGGGCCACAGGAACAACAGCGCGAAGGTGGCGGCGGCGCCCACGAGCTGGCCCACGAAGGCCCCGCGCAACAGCCGCAGGCCGTGACGAAGGCGGGCGTCGTCGTTGAACAGGTCGCGACCCTCGTCGTGACCGAGCCGCAGCCGCCGGGGCTGGTAGCCCAGCGCGAAAACCGGGGAACACAGGATGCCCATGAGGGCCCCCACTACCGGCGCCCGCACCGCGTAGAAGGTGCTGAATGCCTCGCTGAAGGGGGCATCCACCGCCTTCATCGCCCACACCGCCACGGTGTACCAGGCCACGGTGGCCCACACGATGCCGATGAGGACGAGCTGCCGGAAGGAGGGGAACACCGCCGCCCCCCGTATCCGGCCGGTTAGGCACGGGGGCCTCGCGGAGCCTCGCCTGCCCGGAAACGCCGTCGTCATCGGTGCCGGCATCACCGGTTCGCTCGTCGCGCACGCGCTCGCGGCGCGGGGCTGGTCGGTCACCGTGCTGGAGGCCCAGCACGTGGGGGCTGGCTCGTCGAGCCGCACGGCGGCCGGCATCCGCCAGCAGTTCTCCACCCCGTTGACGGTGGCGGGAATGCGCTACTCCGTGGAGTTCTACGCCAACTTCCGCGAGCGCGTGGGGGGCGAGGAGCGGCCGATCGTCCAGCAGGGCTACCTGTTCTTGCTCGCGATGCAGGAACACGTCGACGAGGCGTACGCGCGGGTGCGGATGCAGCAGGGGCTGGGCGTGGGCGCCGAGGTGCTCGACCACGAGGGACTGGCCGAGCGTTTCCCCTGGGTGGAGCGCAGCGCCGTGCTCGGGGCCACCTTCTGTCCCACCGACGGCTTCTTGCACCCGGCCACGGTCTACAACGAGGCCATGGCGGCCGCGCAGCGCCTGGGGGCGAGACTCGTGCAGCACGCGCCCGTCACCGGTTGCGAGCGAGTCGGCCAGCGCATCGTGTCGGTGTCGACGCCCCGGGGCAGCTTCGCGGCAGACTTGTTCATCGACGCCACCAACGCGTGGTCACCCCGGCTCGCCCGTGTGCTCGGGGCCACCGAGCTTCCCATCGCGCCGCTCAAGCGCTACCTGTGGTTCATCCAGCGCGACGGCCCGCTCTCGGCCGATGAGCTCGCCGCCATGCCGCTCGTCGTCACGCCCAGCGGCGCCTACTGCCGGCCCGAGAGTCGCGAGTCGCTGCTGGTGGGCTGGGCCCACGACGCGCGCCCCGAGCCCGACTTCGACTACGACGACCAGGACCGGGTGGAAGAGGCCTTCTCGCACCGGAGCGGCACCGATAGCCTCGCCTTCGCGGCCTGGGCCAGCGTGGCCGAGGTGATCCCCCGGGTGGGCGAGTTTGCCGGGATCACCGCCACCACCTGCGGCTACTACGCCACCACCCCCGACCACAACCCCTTCCTCGCCTACGATCCCCAGGTGAGCAACCTCGTCCGCCTCGCCGGCTTCTCCGGGCACGGGGCGATGTTCGGCCCCTTCACCGCGCTGGTGGCGGCCACCCTCGCTGATACAGGGCGTGATGTATCACATGTATCAGTTGGCTTTACCGACGTTCCCATGTGTGACTTCGCCATCGGGCGCGAGTATCGTCACGCCGAGAGGCTGGTGATCTGATGCTGATGGCCTGGCTCGATCGGCTGCAACTGCGGCTGTTGCGCTGGCGCGGCGCCCGGAGTCGTTTCCACGACACGCCCTTCGGCCGCCAGCACGTGCTCGACGTCCCCGGCCGCGGCCAGGGCACGCTCTTGATCCTGCACGGCTTCGGCGACCAGGCCGCCCATTTCTGGGACCTCGTCCGCCGCCTCCAGGGAGAGTTTGGCCGCATCGTCATCCCCGACCAGCTCGGCCACGGCTTGTCCGACAGCCCGGACGCACTCAGTCCCGAGATGATGTTCGGGGCGATGATGTCGACCCTCGACGCGGAGCTGGGCGACGAGAAGGTGTACGTGTTCGGGAACTCGCTCGGCGGCGCGCTTGCCCTGGCCTACGCCCAGTTTCGTCCCGACCGGGTGCGGAAGCTCATGCTCGTGTCGCCGGCCGGGGCACCGTGGAGCGAGGACGAGACCGAGGCGGTGATCCAGGCCTTCCACATGGATGAGCGGCCCAAGGCAGTGGACTTCGTACACCGCCTGCACGCCCGGCCCATCTGGTACGCCCGTTTCATCGCCGCCGACGTGGCTCGCAACTTCGCGCGGCCCGCCCTGCGTCACCTCGCGCACGCCTTCCGCCGCTCCCCGGCGCAGTCCGCCGAGACCATGGCCCTCCTCCAGGCCCCGACGCTGCTCATCTGGGGCAAGGCCGAGCGGCTGCTACCTAGCTCATCGCTTGATTTTTTCCGCGCGCACGTGACGGTGGAGGAGCCGGAGGACTGGGGGCACTGCCCGCAGCTCGACCGGGCCCCCGGGCTGGCGGCGCGAATCCGGCGGTGGGCCCGGGACGACGAATGAGCGCCACCGAGGTGGTGGTGGTGGGCGGCGGCTTCGGCGGGCTCGAGGTGTGCAAGCGGCTGGCGCGGGCGCACGCGCGCGGGGAGCTGCGGCTCACGCTGGTTGACAAGGAGAACTTCTTCCAGTTCAACCCGCTCCTGCCCGAGGTGGCCACCGGTGCCGTGGAAACGCGACACATCGTCTACCCGCTGCGGGCGTTCTGCGCGCCGCGCGGCATCCGCTTCGTGCGCAACAAGGTGCGGGCCATCGACGCTGGACGGAAGGCGTTGATCCTGCACAATGGGATCGAGCTGCGCTACGACCAGCTCGTCGTCGCGGCGGGCTCGTCCACCAACTACTTCGGCGTGCCCGGCGCGGAAGACATCGCCTTTCCCTTCAAGACCCTGATGGACGCCATCCGGCTGCGCGCCCACGTGGTGGAGATGTGGGAGCTGGCCGACCAGGCCACCGACGCCGAGGCCCGGCGGCGCCTGCTCACCTTCGTGGTGGCCGGCGGCGGCATCACCGGCGTGGAAGTGTGCGCCTCGCTGGTGGAGATGTTCCACCGGACGATGGCGCGGCTCTACCCGTCGGTGCCGCTCTCGCTGGTGAGCGTCCACCTCGTGGAAGCCGGTGAGCGCCTGCTCGGCGGGTTGCACGTGGAACACGCCGAGGTGGCCGCGCGGCACCTGCGCGCCGCCGGGGTGAGCGTGGTGTTGCACCGCCGCGTGAGCGCCGTGGAGCGAGACCGGGTGACCCTCGACGACGGCGCGGTGATCCCGGCGCACACGCTGGTGTGGACCACCGGCGTGCGGGGCGCGGCCCTCGAGGGCGGCTGGCCCTGGGCCACGGGACGCGGGGGACGGCTGAAGGTCGACAAGCACGGTCGCTGTCTCGACGCCGCGGCGCAGCCGGTGCCCGGCGCGTGGGCCATCGGCGACGCCGCCGACTGGGTCGACGACGAGGGCAAGCCCGTCCCGCAGGTGGCACAGGGTGCCTTGCAGACGGGCAAGACGGTGGCGGCCAACATCCTCGTTGGCGAGGCGCGCCACTCGCTGCGCTACTTCGACTACGGCTACATCGTGGGCCTCGGGCGCCACTCCACGGTGGCTCGCCCCCTCGGCATCCCCATCTCCGGCTTCCTCGCCTGGTACTTCTGGGCCTTCTACTACCTCTTCGCGATGGTGGGCTTCCGCAAGCAGTTGGAGGTGGCCACCGACGTGATCAAGGGCATCTTCGTACACCATGACACCTCGCAGATCCACGAGCGACGCCGCATGTTGCGGAGCGAAGACCTCGACCCCGACCTCGCCTAGTAGCCGAGGTCGGCCGCGGCGGTGCTGCCCGCGCGCCGCCCGGACCAGTAGACGGCGGTGATCGTCCCGTTGAAGCCGTGGCCGATCCAGGTGCCACCGAGGAAGCCGGCCGCCTCGCCCGCCGCGTAGAGACCGGGGATGGTGTTGCCGAACTCGTCGATCACCCGTCCCTCGTCGTCGAGCGCGGCGCCGCCGAAACTCTTGGAACGCCCGAGGACGATGCCGATGGCACGGAAGGGACCGGTGCGGATGCGCTGGAGGTAGTCCTCCGGCTTGCCGAACTCGGTGTCGACGCCGCTGGCGGCGGCCTCGTTGTACAGCGACAGGGCCGCCTCGAAGGTGGGGCTGTCGAAGCCAGCGGCAGTGGCGAGGTCGGCGGCGGTGTCGCCGACGGGAACCGGCACGAGCGACTCGTAGGTAGGGCCGTCGAGGACCATGTCCACGCCGTCGGGGTAGTTGAAGCCGCGCCCGGAGAGCTGGAGCACCCCCCAGCCGGTGTCGTCGTAGATGGCGTAGTACGGGCCCTCGTCGATGTAGCGACTGCCCATGATCGAGGTCATGAATTCGCGCTCGTCGGCCACGCGCTTGCCGGTGGCATCGACCACCAGCGTGCGGTCGAGGTTGCTGATCACCATCACCTCGGGCGCGCCGAGCTGGGCGTCGGCGGCGGCGTGGGCGTAGAGGCCGACGTCGTCCATGTTGGCGAGGGCGCCGCCCATCGCTTCCACGAGGTCGAGGCCGTTGCCATCCATCCCCGGCGTTGCCTCGTAGAAGGTGGGGAAGTTGTCAATACCCGGCACGTTTTCCGCCACGCGCACGTCGTTGCGCCCGAAGCCCCCCGTGGCCACGACCACCGCGCCGGCGCGGATCCAGCCGGTCTGGCCGCCCCCGTCGCTCCCCGGGCCGATGTCGACACCGATGACGCGGCCATCCTCGCGGACCAGGCCCGTGGCGGTGGCGGAAGTGCGGATGTTGTCCATCGCGTACTCGCCCAGCAGGTTGACGGGCAATTCCAGGCCCTCCGCGGGCAGGTGGATGCGCGGGACGGTGCCCGTCTCCGGCGCCACCTGGGTGGCGAGGGTGAAGTCGCCGCCGAAGGCCGCGAGCCACTCCAGCGTGGCGGCGCTCTCGTTCACGAAGTCTTGCACCGCGGCGGCGGTGGCGTCGCCGCCGGTGAAGTCGTCCCACTCCGACAGGCAGAGCTCGGCGCTGTCGGTCACGCCCCCGTCGGCCTGCCAGTGCGTGCCGCAGGCGAAGAAGTTGCCCGCGTGTACGCTCGCGCCGCCGTGGTTGGCCTCGCGTTCGAGGATGATGACACTCGCGCCCGCCTGCATCGCCGCCACGCCGGTGGCGAGCCCGCTGCCCCCGGCGCCGATGACCACCACGTCGGCCTCGGCGATGGGATCGGGAAGGCCACCGGTGTCGGCGCCGCTGTCGGCGGCGGAGTCGCCCGCGCTGTCGGCCGAGTCGCCCGCGCTGTCAAGACCGGTTTCCCAGGCCGAGTCGCGACCGCTGCTGTCGCGAGCGGAGTCGCCGCCGAGCGGACCGCTGTCGGGAGGCGAGGTACAGGCGGCCAGGAAGAGAACCATGACCGCAGCATATCGCCGGGTGACGGCGGCTACAGCGCGGAACGGCCCTGGTCGGTCAGTTGCACGAGGCCGGCGGTGCCCGAGTAGGTGACCAGTCCCTCGCCGGTGAACTCCTCCATCAGGCGGGAAAAGCTCCGGTGGGCCACGAAGTACTTCGCCTCGGCCTTGTCGTGCATGTCTTTCATGGAGGCGCTGCCGCCCTGGTCGGCCAGCCACTTGAGCATGCCCTTCCGCGTGCGCGCCCAGTGACGGGCTTGTTTCGCGGGGTCGGGGGGGGCGGGCTGGCCTTCGGCCCCCTCCCGGCCTTCGGCCACCTCCCGGCCTTCGCCCACCGGCCGGCCTTCGGCCCCCTCCCGGCCTTCGGCCACCCTCCCCCGCTCGCGGGGGAGGGGCTCGGGTGCAGCCTCCTCACTCGCCCGCTCGCGGGGGAGGGGCACTGGTGCCGCCTCCTCCCTCCCCCGCTCGCGGGGGAGGGCCGGGGAGGGGGATGGGGAGGGGGCCGCGGAGGGGGCCGCGGAGGAACCAGCACCGAGCAAGCTACGCAGCCGCTCGCGAATGCGGAAGGGCGTCACCGGCTACACGCCGCAGTCGTCGTTGGCCGCGCCCGGCGTGCCGAACTGGCCGTCGCTCCCGAAGCTCGAAGTGGCGTTACACCAGCTCGTCTCCTGGTCGGCGTCGCCCGGGGTGAGCTTGTCGGCGTCGAGGGTCATCGAGTAGCCCTTGGCGTTGCCCGCCCAGTCCTCGGTGTAGGCGAGGCGCGCGATGGACACGCCGTCGATCGAGAGAACGATCTCGTCGCTGTCGTTGCCGAGCTGGAAGCTGGTCCCGTCGAAGGCATAGTCCGCCGTCACGCCGCCGTTGCTGGAACTGTCCGCGTTGTTGGCGAAAACCACGAAGCCGCCCGCGCGAACGAGCAGGCGTCCGCTCACGGTGAAGCTCTGCGGGCTGGTGGCGTCCTCGTCGCTGATGGTGAGGCCGTCGAGGTCGAGGTCGCGACCCGAGGTGTTGATGAGCTCGAACCACTCGCCCTGCTCGTCGGCCACCGGGCTGGGGTTGTTCATCACCTCGTTGATGAACAGGTCGCCCACGCTGATGGCGCCGCTGGAGTGGCCCGTGTCGGTGCCGGTGTCGGTGTCGTGACCGGTGTCCTCGCCGGTATCCACGGGGCCGGTATCGGTGTCGGTGTCGGTGTCGGTGTCGGTGTCGGCGTCCGCGTCGCCGTCGCTGTCGGCGTCGGTGTCCGAGTCGCTGTCGCTGTCGCTGTCGGCGTCCGTGTCCGCGTCGCCAGCGGTGTCGTCGAACGGGCTGCCGGTGTCGTCGTCCTTGTTGCTCTCAGCGGTGGGCCAGCAGGCGAGGAGGGCAAGCGCGAGCATCGAAACCTCGGAAAAGGCGGCGGCGCTAACGCCGGCGGGCGCGGCCCGCTACATCGGCGCCATCGCGGCGCAGTCCACCGCGCCCGAGATCACGCCCACCTGTGCCTTCCAGCGAGATCCGTCCGCCATGCTCGCCCACTTCGCCTCGGGGAGCGCGCAGCTCAGCGTCGACTTGTCGGCCTCGTTGGTCAACTGGAGGGTGTAGCTCTCGCTGCGCTTGCCCTCGCGCTGCGCGCCCACGAAGTTGCCGGTGGCGCCGAGCGTGACGGCCGGCCAGCTCGGGGCCGGGGCCACGCCCTTGCCGCTCGCCTTGCGGGTGTCGGACACCGTCCACGTCAAGGCGGTGTAGCTACACTTCTCGCCGTAGACGGGCTCGGAGCGGTAGTTGGGCGTGCATTCCTGCGTCACCGCGAAGGTGCCGTCGCCCTTGTCCTGCCGCTTGTCCACGCACGTTTGCCCGTCCTGGACCTGCCGCGTCTCGCGCTGTTCCTGGCGACAGCTCACGCCCTGCGCGCCCGACGGCACCTGCTCCTTCCACGCGCTCTGCTGCGTGAGCGCGAGGGTCTCCACCTCGATGCTGCGCTCCCAGTGGTGGCCGCTCACCGCCACGGCCGCTTCCTTCTTCCAGAAGAGGAAGACGCCGCAGAACACCGCCAGCAAGAGCGCGCCGCCGAGCACCACCCACTTGCCCATGCCACCGCTGGCGGGCGCGGGCGGGGGCGGTGCCGCGTGCCCGCTCGATGCCGCGTGCTGCGCCATCGCCGCGTCGCGCTCGGCCTGCCTCGCCTCGCGATGCTCCCCGGTGGCAGCCCGGGCGCTGTCGGCGGCAAAGCCAGCGGCGCCAGCTTTCTGCTCGTCGCGGGTGCGCACCTCCCTGGATCCGTCGAGCGGCGCGCCGCAACTGGTGCAGAAACCGGCCCCCGCCGCGTTGGGCGTGTCGCAACCACCGCACTGCTTGTCGCGGCCCTGGAAGGGGTGATTCTCCACCGCCACCTCCTCGCCCGGCGGCGGGAAATAGCGCTTGCTCGCGTCTTGCGGGGATCCGCAGCCGGGGCAGTGCCGGTGAGTCAGGCCGAGGAGTTTGGACGTGCCGCAGGCGGGGCAGTCCCAGAGCATCTCGTAGCGGGCTTCGGTGGGCATGGTGCCGACCTTAACGGAGTCGCGGGGGGAATACTCTCAGACGGCGGGATGCCGGCTGCGCGCCTCGAGCCGCGGGTGGCCCTCGAGGTCGAGCACGTAGGTGATCATGTCCTTGCCGTAGAAGCGGAAACGATGCGCGTCGCGGAAGCCCCAGCTCTGGAGCTGGCGGTTGGCGCCCTCGTTGTCTACCTCGGTGGTGATCTTCACCGCCCGGTGCCCGCGGGCGAGCAACTCGTCGAAGAGCACCTTGTTGATGTGGCCCGACACCCGCTTGCCGCGCAGGTCGGGCTCGAAGGAGCAGAAGAGGCTCTCTCCCGGCACCTCGTCGGCCCCTGAGACGCCGAAGTATCGATAGGTCTCGATGAGCTTCACTGATACACGCGGATGTCTCAGGATGCCCAGCGCAGCGGCCGGGCCGAGAAACATGAAGCGTCGACGCCCGATATCCTGATACATCTTCGATGTATCAGTGCTGCCGGCGATGAAGCCGCGCACCCGGCCGTCTTCCACGTAGACGAAGCCGAGGAAGTACGGGCTGTCGACGAGCGCCTGGTAGAGGGCCTGGAGGAAGGTGAGCCCGAGCATCGCCCAGAGGCTGTTGCCCATCGCCGCCTGGTGCAGTTCCGCCACGCGACGGGCATCACGAAACTGCATCGGGCGGATGCTCTGCATCACGCCCTCGTCCACCGGGAAGGGCTTGATCACTACTTCTTCTTGTGTTCGGCCCGCAGGGTGTCGAGGAAGGCGGTCTGCGAGATGGCGCGGTGCTGCGCAGCGAGGAAGTTGCCGATGCCGTCCTCGAAGCCGGTGGAGAAGCTCTCGTTGAGCAAGCGGCGGGCGAGGGTGAAGGCCACGGTGTGCATCGGGCCGAAGCAGTCGATGGTCTTCTTCAGCGCGGCGTCGAGGTCGGGGGTCACCGCGTCGACCAGCCCGAGGCGGAGGGCCTCGTCGGCGCCGATCGTCGCGCCCGTCATCACGATGCGCTTGGCGTGGCCGAGGCCCACGTACTTGGCGAGCCGGTAGCAGGCCATGCCCGGCAAGAAGCCTTGTCGTACCTCGGGAAGCTGGAACGTCGCCCCGGGCACGCAGATGCGCTGGTCGCAGGCGAGCAGGATCTGGAAACCGCCGCCCACGCTCGGGCCGTCGACGAGGGCCACGGTCACCTTCTCGAGGGTCTCGATGCGGTTGACCAGCTTCTCCCACTTGTTGAAGCCGTGGATGTCCATGGCTTCCTTCGGGTCGAAGTCGAGGAAGTCGATGCCCTCGGAGTGGCCGCGGAACACCACGACCTTGGCCTGCGACACGTCGTCGAGATGGTCGCAAACCCGCTCCAGCTCGCGGATCTGGCGCACGTTGATGCGGGTGCGCTTGATGGTGACGAACGCGATGTCGCCGCGCTCCTCGTAGCCGAGGGTCTCGTACATGGAATCTCCTACCAGCGAATGAGCGCCGTCTCGATGGTCGAGCCGGGGCCCATGGTCATGAGAACGCCGTAGTCGCCGCGCCGCACCTTGCCCTCCTCGAGCAATCGCTTGAAGGAGAACAGGAAGGAGCCCGAGGACAGGTTGCCGAAGTCGCGGAGCACCGAGTGCGTGTGGCGCACGGCGTGGTCGGTGAGGCCGATGTTGTACTTGATCGCGTCGACCACCTTCTTGCCGCCGCTGTGGACGATCCAGTGGCTGATGTGGCGGCGCTTGAGCCCGTGCCGGTTGAGAAGCCGGTTGACCGGTTTCTCGGCGTTGGCCCCCACGACATAGGGGATGTCGCGGTCGAGGAAGAAGCTGTACTTTCCCTGCTCCTCGTCCCAGTCGAAACGCATCGCGTCGATGGCCGGGGTGATGATGTGGCTGTCGAAGCCCAGGATCTTCGGGGCGAAGCTACGCTCGTCCCTCTCGTCGGCGCGCACGAGCACGGCTGCCACGCCATCGCCGAAGAGAGAGTTGACGATCGCCGTGCGCATCGAACCGTCGAAAACGTAGGCGGCCGAGCAGATCTCGTTGCACACCATGAGCGCGTTCTTGCCGGGGTTGGCCATCGCCCAGCTCGCCACCGGGTTGAGCCCGTTGAGCCCGGCGTTGCAACCCATGCCCACGATGTCGACCCGCGAACAATCCTCGCGGAAACCCATGTGCTTCATGAGGATCGCGGTGACGCCCGGCGTGAGCCAGCCGGTGCTGGTGATGCAGCAGAGGTAGTCGATGTCGCGCACCGTGAGCCCCACCGGCGCGAGGCAGCGCTCGATGGCCTGGGGGGCAACTTCGATGGTGCCTCGCCGGTGCTTGCGCAACAGGTCGCCCTGCGTCTCTTCCTCGGGACCGCCCTCGGGCTTGCCGGGGGGGAGGTAGAGGTGTCGCGACAGGATGTGGCTCGACGAGAAGAGGGAGACGATCTTGGGATCGTTCACCTGGAAGCGGTTCAACAAGTCGGCCTGCGACCATCGATCCGGCGGGTTGGCCGTGCCGATCGAGAGCATGCGAGGGCGCAGGTCGAGCATCCGACCGGCAGAGTATCCCCAGGGCGGCGCGCCCGCGGTAAGCGGCGACCCCGTTAGCCCTCCCGGCCGTGTCGCTCCTCGCCCAGCCGCTGCCGCTTCCCTGTGGCGTCAACCTCCCCAACCGCATCGCGAAGTCGGCGATGAGCGAGGATCTCGGCGACAAGGACCACCTGCCCGACGAGCGGCTGTGCCGGGTGTACGCGCGCTGGGCGCAGAGCGGCGCGGGGCTGTTGATGACCGGCAACGTGATGGTGGACGAGACCGCGCTCGGCGAGCCACACAACGTGGTGATCGTCCCCGGCAAGGGGCACGACGCGCTCGCCGCCTGGGCGGAGGCCGCGCAGTCGGGCGGGGCGGCGTGCTGGCCACAAGTCAACCACCCGGGACGACAGAGCCCGCGCACGCTGTCGCGACAGCCGGTAGCGCCCTCGGCGGTGGAGCTGGACCTCCCCGGCAAGGTCTTCGCCCCCCCGCGCGCGCTCGAGGCCAGCGAGATCGTCGACATCGTCGGTCGCTTCGCCCGCGCCGCCGGGGCCTGCAAGGCGGCCGGCTTCCAGGGCGTGCAGATCCACGGGGCGCACGGCTACCTCGTGTCGCAGTTCCTCTCGCCACTCTCCAACCTGCGTGACGACGAGTGGGGCGGCGACGACACCCGGCGACGGCGTTTCCTCCTGGAGGTGGTGCGCGCGATGCGCGCCGAGGTGGGGCCGGGCTTCCCGGTGGGCGTGAAGCTCAACAGTGCCGATTTCCAGCGGGGAGGTTTCACCGAGGACGCCTCGATGGAGGTGGTCTCGGCGCTGGAGGCCGAGGGCATCGATCTCCTCGAGATCAGCGGCGGCACCTACGAGAAGCCGGTCATGGCCGGGCGCGGCGCCGAGGTTCGTGCCAGCACCGTGGCCAGGGAGGCCTACTTCCTCGACTACGCCCGCAAAGTGCGCGCCCGCACCCGGTTGCCGCTGATGCTCACCGGCGGCTTCCGCACCCGCGCCGGCATGGAGGCCGCCGTGGCGGGCGGGGCGATCGACGTGGTGGGGCTCGCGCGGCCCATGGCGCTGGAACCTGACTTCCCCGCGAGGGTGCTCCGCGGCGAGGCGGACGACAGCCAGGTGGAGCCCCGTCGCACCGGCGTGGGCGTACTCGACGGTCTCCTCGAGGTGGCCTGGTACAGCTACCAGATCAAGCGCATGGGCAGGGGGCTGGACCCCGACCCGGGGGTGTGGCCGTGGACGGTGCTGGCGAAGCTCGGGTGGGAGAGCCTGGTGGGGTGACGGCGGTGCTCGAGGAGGACGAGCCACCCGGCGCGCCCGCGAGATCAATCCGCTCTCGGAGCGCGCGACCAGGTTGAACCGGAGCCCGGCTCGACCGGGCCTGCGTCGTAAGCGATGATGCTGGGGATAGTCGCCGTCGTGGTCGTAGACGCTTGGAATAGTGCCCAGCGTGGGGGCCCCGGTGAGACCCGCTTCGTTCCCCACGCTCGAAACTCGGTTTCTTCGACGTGCCGCGCGCGAGCGGCCGGTGGCAACCCGCAGTGAGCCTACCTGGAGCGACTTCGCTCACGACGATGCCTATCCAGAGCGCCTGCGCTTACGACGTGCCGGGCCAGGCACATCGAGGGTGGTGACTCCCGGCGGCGTTGGGCGCGCCCAAGTTCGCGCGACGGCCACGTTTTCCTCGCCGCCACCCTCGCCTCAGCACGCCCCCGCCGTCCACCGCGTCACCGCCGACACGTCCACCTTGAAGGGCCACTGCGCGAAGGTGCCGGTGAAGGTCTCCGACCGGGGCGCGCCCTGCTCGTCGGCCTCCAGCACCGCCTCCATGCGCACGATCTTCGCCTTGCCCCGGTCGCCCTTCACCACCACCGGGTCGATGATCGTCACCGCCCAGCGCCAGGGCCGCAGGGCCGCGTCGTAGTGCAAGACCAGCGTGTTCTTGAGCGCCGTCCCGCCGCGCAACGTGCGAATGAGCCTCCAGCCCTTGCCGTCTCGCTCGACGTACTGCAGGGTCACGTCGTCGGAGAGGGCCTGGAGCACCGACTGGCGTCCCGCTTCCTGGTCGGCCTCCGCGTCGGGGAACCGGCCGAACATCGAGCGCCGCTTGTCGTTCTCGTCGGGCGGCGTCTGGTTGTCGGGCGCGGGGGTGAAGCTGAAGTCTTGCCAGAGACCGTCGACGAGCCGTCCCGCGAGCACCCAGTGACGGTCGCCCTCGCCGAAGATGCCCGCGTCCCAGTGGTCGCGACTGTCGCCCTGCATCACCCAGCAGCCCGGCAGGTTCCGAACCTGGGCCTGCGCGCTCGCCAGCAAGGCATCGCTGTCGGGCGCGTCGGCCGGGTCGCGTTCCTGGGCCAGCGCCAGCGTGAAGATCAGCACTGCCGCAGGGTAGCGCCGCTGCCGCCGGGTGGCGAGGGGCTCGGCAGGTGGTGCTCCCCCCGCTCGGCTACCGGTTCACCGCCTCGCGAGCTGGGCGGCCGGGCCGAATACACGCTGGAAGAGTTCCTTCCCGAGGTACATCCTGGCCAGCGCCACCCTCACCTCGGCGTCGGTGGCAGCGGGGTTGTGAAACCGGATCCCGGCCTCTGCGATCCTCCGCATGTCTTCCGACATCCTGAGGGCCATCAGCAGTCGCTTCTCGCCCCCTGCCGCCCGGTAGAGGCGGGTCTGCACCGCGCGCGCGCCGGGGGTCGTGTCGGAGGAGGAGAGGAGGATAGGCAACATGGACCGACTTCCCGCGCGAGCACCCCGCCTTCGTAGTCCTCCGCGCGGCGCCCTCGCAAACCCTCGCGACGCGAAATCGCGGCCCTCGACGCAGGAGTAGGATCATGCCTCCCCTGCGACCACCGCGCTACCCCACCGCTCGAATCCGCTCCAGCTCCTCGCGAACCGTGGTGGCCGTGTAGCGAAGCTCCGCCTCGTCGTGCAACGACGACAGGAAGAACCGCAGCCGAGACGCATTGTCGGCCACCGCCGGGTACAGGATGGGCTGCACGTTGATGCCGCGCTTCATGAGCGCGTCGGACAGGAGCAACGCGTGGAAGGAGTTGCCCACCACCACCGGGATCACCGCGCTCTCGCCATGCGCCGGGCCATTGTCGAGGCCCTCCTGCTGGCAGAGATCGTAGAACAGCTTGGCGTTCTGCTGGAGCCTCGTCACGTGCTGCGGCTCCCGTTCCATCAGCTCCAGCGCCGCCAGCGCCGCCATGGTGTTCGCGGGCGTCAAACCGGCGGAGTACACGAAGCCGGGGGCGGTGTACTTGAGCATCGACACCAGCGTCTTGCTGCCGGCGATGTAGCCGCCACACGAGGAGAGGCTCTTGGAAAGCGTGCCCATCCAGATGTCGACGTCGCGCCCATCGGCGCCGAAGTGCTCCCGGACGCCGTAGCCGTTCTGGCCCACCACGCCGAAGCTGTGGGCCTCGTCGACCATCAGGAAGGACTTGTAGCGCTTCTTCAGCGCGATGGCGGCGGGCAGATCGCAGATGTCGCCGTCCATCGAGTACACGCCCTCGACGATGATCAGGCACTTCTCGAAGCGGCCGCGGAGCTGGTCGAGGTGCTTCTCCAGGGCGGCCATGTCGCCGTGGGGGAAGGGTCGCCGGGTGCTGCCGGCGAGCTTCATGCCCTGGATGGCGCTGTCGTGGATGAGCTCGTCGTGGAGGATGAGGTCCTTCGGGCCGAACAGGTGCCCGATGGTGTTCACGTTGGTCATGTGACCGGCGGTGAACAGGATGGCGTCGTCGACCCCGAGCACCCGCGCGAGGCGCTCCTCGAGCTCCAGGTGGATCGGACGCTCGCCGCTGGCCACGCGACTGGCCGACACGCTGGTGCCGTACTTGGCCACCGCCTCGCACACCCGCTCGGTGACGTAGGGGTGTCCCGAGAAACCGAGGTAGTTGTAGCCGGAGAAGTGGATCATCTC
>Ga0194120_10005630_pt1 | contig 18288 bp, 21 predicted proteins | sample TA2MahCa65mmetaG_FD_148642 | JGI IMG/M metagenome (GOLD analysis project Ga0194120, IMG submission 148642) | Freshwater microbial communities from Lake Tanganyika, Tanzania - TA2015019 Mahale Deep Cast 65m | ecosystem: Environmental > Aquatic > Freshwater > Lake | place: Tanzania: Lake...
TCATGCCGTTCCTGGCGCTCACGCTCCTGCTGATGAACAACCGTACTGGCTGGGTCGGGGCTCCCTTCCAGAACCGATGGTGGATCAACGTCCTGCTCGTCGTCACGCTGGTGTTCTTCGCCGTGACCGGCGTTCTGCAGCTCACGGGAGCGATCCCGAAGTCCGGGGCATGATCCGGCGTTAGACGAGGCTCCTCGCCCAGCGAAAAAGCTGCAGCTCCAGCATATCGACGACCTCCGGCAGGTCTTCTGCCCGGTTCTCCTGCTCGCTTGGATCGTTCCGCCGCTCGTAGAGCTCGCGCTCCGCCAGTCGGTTCGCCCCTTCTCTCACGCCGAGCAGCAGCGTCCAGATGTGGTTGCGGATCGCCCACTGCTGTTCGTGGTGTCCCGTGTAGGCGAAGTCGCGGACGGATGACGCCTCGCCGCGCAGGATCGGCAGGAGGCTCGACCCGTGCAGTCGGACGCCGCGCTGGTCGAGCGTCATATCTTGCGGGAAGAGCTGCGCCGTCCGTCTGGGAGCTGTGTAGGGCAGAACCAGGTCGCCCCGAATGTCCAGCGCATCGAGCAGCGTCGGCAGCAGGTCCGTCGGCTGGACGAGGCCATCGGAGAGGCGACCCCCGTGTTCGCCGCCCGGTAGTCGCATGATCCACGGGACGCGAGCGAGCTCCTCGTACGCCCAGGGACGCGCCTTGCGGATGATCCCGTGTTCCCCGAATGGTTCGCCGTGGTCGGACAGGTGGACGATCAGCGTGTTCTCGTCCAAACCGTTGTCGCGCACCGCTTCGAGTAGGACCCCAATCCACTTGTCGACGAAGGTCACCTCGCCCGCGTAGAGCGACTTGACGCGCTCGACCTCGGAGGCGCTCAGGTAGCCTCCTGTGGGCCCGGCGACGGGGTCGATGATATCTTGCCCAGTGTACGAAGGATCGCGGTACATGTCCCAGTAGGGCTCGGGCGGGTCCCATGGCTCGTGCGGATCGAAGTAATCGACCCACAGGAACAGGTTGTCCTTCTGTCCCTTGCTTTGGACCGTGTCCTCGATCCATCGGATGGCTTCCTTGGTGACTCGTGGGGCGAACCAGTCCTCCTCCTCTCGGAAGCCGTCACGGTTCCGCAGATACTGTTCGAACCGAGGCTTCCAGAGGGCATCGGACTCGTCCCCGCGCAAGCGATGCCAGCGGTCGAGATCGACCGGCAGCGGCTCGACGACCCACGGATCGTACTCCTGTCCCCGAACCCACACGACGGTGTCAAACCCGCGCCCGCAGTTGTAGACGGGCTTGTGCATGTGATACACGTCGGTGATCAGCGCGCTGGTGAAACCACGGTCCCAGAGGATCTCGGCGAGCGTGTAGTCGCTGTTCTCGAACGGCTGCCATCCTCGGAACGGGAACCCGACTCGTCCGGTCCACCAGGTGTGGCGTGTCGGCATCGTGGGCAGGCTCTCGGAGTAGGCATGGGTGAAGAGGGTGCCCTCTGCCGCGAGCCGGTCCAGGTTGGGCGTTTGGACCTTCTTCCCGTGATACGAGGCGGCTGTCGGGTGGCATCCGACGTGATCCGCGCGCAGGCTGTCGGTGACGATCACGATCACGTTCATTCAAAGCTCCTGCGACGTTCGGCGCGTGTTCGACGAATCCGTCGTAGTATGCGCCGAATGCTCGGTTGTGTGGCTACTCCCGACCACGCGAAGAACACGAGGCTCCGTTGCGCTGAGAAAGCCGGTGCGCGTCGCGCTGTCGTTCAAGACGTAACCCAGCGGGACCATCGGGCTCGTTCCAGAAGACGGTGAGGTATTCCAGCGATGCCAGCCAAGCGCTTCAGCGGAACGCCATCGGTCGATGATCCGCACGCGCGATGGGCCGTTCCGTGCCGTGAGGAGGTCAGAGTTGCCGTCGGTGTTCCATCTGCGCTTATTGCCGTATGTCGTTGCTGTCTTCTCGGTTGCCGCCTCTGCGTGGGCAGCCCCGATGGCGTTCCACGTCAATGAGGACAAGCGCGACGAGGTGACGTTCACTTCCGATGCGCCCGTCGAGAAGATCATCGGCAAAGCCTCGCGAACCCGAGGGACCGCCATCATTCAGAACCTCGCGGATATCGCCAGGGGCAAGGTGGTCGCGAAGTTCGAGGTCGATCTCGACTCGATCGACACCGGGAATGGTCTCCGCAACCGCCACATGCGCGAGCAGTATCTCGAGACGGCGAAGTTCCCTCGGGCGTCCCTCACGCTCGAAAAGATCGAACGCGTCCAGACTATCACGCAGACGCCGACGGGCAAAGTCGCGCGAGACGTTTCCGGCTTGCAGCCGGGCGTCGCGACGCGCGTCACCGCCGTCGGGACGTTCGAGATTCACGGGGTCAAGCGCACCATCCGCCTGATCGACCTGGATATCACCTACCTTCCGGAGTCTGAAAAGACCAAGACGGTTCGTCCCGGAAGCCTGCTGCGGATCGTCGGCAGCTTCGGGATGCGGCTGTCCGACTACGATATACGACGCCCTCAGCTCATGTTGCTTCGGGTCTCCGACGAAGTCACGGTGGCTTTCGACGTAACCGCCGGCACCGAGGTGCCCATCGCGAAGCCGTTGATCACCTGCGACGATTGCGACGATTCGAAGTGATCTGTGTAAGCCTCGCCGAGGTCTGGGCATCCGAACCGAACGCCTGACCCGAAGCCCGTCGCCCCTTCACGCCCACCTTGCCGACGACCCGGACGCGGGCTATCCATGAGGTGGGTTCCGTCCCTCGCGCTCAGCGTGTGCCCATCGTCGAGCGACCGGATGCGACGGTCGCGTCGCCGCGTCCCCTGCCTCGCCCAAGGAGCCGCCAGATGCCGCCACAGGATATGGAGCAGCGATATCAGGAACGCCTGAAGCGCTACACGACCGCGATGCGGAACGGGAAGCCCGACCGCATTCCGATCCGACCCTTCGTCGCCGAGTTCACGGCGAAATACGCTGGATACACCTGTCAGGAAGTGACGCACGACTACGAGAAGGCGTTCGACGCGGCTCGGAAATGCGCCGCCGACTTCGACTGGGACGCGGTCGTCGGGAACATGGTCTACGTTTGGACCGGGCTGACCCAGGCGATGGGACTCACGTACTACGGTGCGCCAGGCATCGAGATACCCGCGAACACGGGGTTCCAGTACATCGAGCCCCCGTCGGACAACGCCCACATGAAGCCGGACGAATACGACGCGCTCATCGAGGACCCGACGGCGTTTCTCTACAACGTCTGGCTGCCCCGCGTCTCCGCCGACGTGGCGCCAATCGGCGAGCCGTCGACGTACCGGAACAACCTGTCGTTCGTCAAGGGCGGCATGGCAATGCTGTCCTACTTCAACGCGTTCGGCACGCAGGCGGCACGCCTCCGCAGCGAGAGCGGCACGGTCTCGGCGATCTCCGGCATCCTGAAGGCTCCGATGGACATCCTCGCGGACAAGCTGCGAGGCTATCTCGGGCTGTGCGACGATCTCATCGAACGGCGCGACAAGGTCATCGCCGCCTGCGAGGCGCTCGCTCCGCACCTGGCCTGGGTGGCGCTGTCCGGAGCGGATCCCGACAAGAACGTGCCGATCACGATCTGGATGCACCGGGGATGCGTTCCGTTCATCTCCCACACGGATTTCAAAGAGATCTACTGGCCCACGCTCAAGCCAATCATCGAGACGATCTGGTCGCGCGGGCATCAGACGTTGTTCTATGCCGAGGGAGACTGGAACCACCATCTCGATTCCTTCGCGGAGCTGCCCGACCAGAGCATCGTCTACCACGCCGATCAGGGCGACATCTTCGAGATTCACGACCGGCTCGGGGCGAAGTTCTGCATCAGCGGCGGGATTCCCAACTACGTGCTGGGGTATCGCTCCCCTGACGAGGTACGCGCCTACTGCAAGAAGGTGATCGACCGCGTCGCGAAAGACGGCGGCTACATCATGGACGCCAGCGCCATCGTGCAGGACGACGCCAAGGTCGAGAACATGAAGGCGATGACGGACTTCACGCGCGAGTACGGCGTGTACTAGGAGGGACGACGCGATGGACGAAGTCAAAGACGCCCAAGCGGGCCCGAAGCCCGGCGCATGCATTCCATGGGAGGACAAGCTGCGCGAGCTTCCAGAGATCACCGGCGACAAGGAGCTCGTTCAGCGCGTGTGGGAGGACATCGACAGCCTGGCGTACGTCTACATCTGGCAGGTGCTGCTCTCGTTCTGACGCTGGAACGGAGCTACGGTGCGTCAGGTGGCGGTTCGACGGCGAGCCGTGCCGCCTGACGCGCAAGCCGCTTCGCCGCTTCGATGCCGTCGGACACCTCGGCGCTGCCGAAACCGGCGGAGACGAGGAGAGCTCGGTCGGTGACCGCCGAACCGGAGCGGCTCGCTACGGTCGCCCCAATCGCGACGCGCATTCCCGTCGAGTACTCTCGCACCACCCCGATATGCCCCGCGTTGCCGTCCCAGTCCGCCGCCAGCTTGAGCGCTCTGCCCCTGACCCGAAAGCGCTTCGAGATGCCGCCTAACGGTAGCGCTCGATCCTCCGCGTCGGTCGACAAGTCTGCCCGGGCTCCTACGTGAACCGTGAAGAAGCCCGCGCGAGGCAGGTTCATCGCCTTCGACACGACGGCATACGCCCAAGTCTGCGACATGTCGCCTTGCGTGCCGAACGCTCCGAGAGCGACGCCCGGCATGCCGCCTGAAGCGCGAATCGGCTGGACGCGCACGTCCCAGCTCACATGACGATCAGCGTCTGGTCTCCGACGGTCGATGAAGGCGACGCCCGCCTGGGCGCGCGGCGCGACGCCGAAGTCCAAGCTGACGAGTGTATCGGTCACCTGCCAGCCTTCAACATCCTCGTACCTACCGGATAGGGCAAGCTCGTACTCGCCCTCGTCCAGGGTATCGGCGACGGGCGACGAGACGAGCCGTCCGGCTCCGAACATCGCTCCGGCGTGCGCGCTGAGGCTGATCGCTGTGGCGAGAATCAGCAGAAGCGCCCTCATGTCACGTCTCCCAGGTAGGCGCTTCGCACCCTTGCGTCGTTGAGCAGATCGGACGCTGCGCCTGAGATGGTGATATTGCCGGTCTCCATGACGTACCCGCGTCTGGCGAGCTCCAGCGCGACCTTCGCGTTTTGCTCGACCAGCAGAATGGCGGTGCCCCCTTCGTGCAGTCGGCGCACGATGTCGAAGATCTGGTTCACCAGCAGGGGAGCCAAGCCCAACGAGGGTTCGTCGAGCAGAAGGAGCTCCGGTCGCGCCATCAGCGCGCGTCCGATGGTGCACATCTGCTGCTCGCCGCCGGAGAGACTGCCCGCTCGCTGATCCATCCGGTCCTTGAGTTGGGGAAAGAGCGAGCGGACGTATTCCAGGTCCGCGCGGATCCCTTCTTTGTCGCGTCGGGCGTAGGCTCCCATGTCGAGGTTCTCGGCGACGGAGAGCTCGCTGAAGAGCCTCCTGCCTTCAGGAGCCTGGGCGATGCCGAGTCGCACGATCTGCTGGGTCGGCATGTGCGTGATGTTTGCGCCGCGAAAGGTCACCGTGCCGCGTTTGGCTCGGATCAGTCCGCAGATCACGTTGAGCGTGGTGGACTTCCCAGCGCCGTTCGCGCCGATCAGCGTGACGATCTCGCCTTCGTCCATCACCAGGTCGATACCGTGGAGTATTTCCATGGACCCGTAGCCTGCGCGGACGCCGTCGAGCTCCAGCAGGTGGCTCATACCGCCTCGCCTTCGGCAGACGTGCCCAGGTAGGCGCGAATGACTTCCGGATTGGTTCGCACCTGCGCGGGGGTTCCATCGGCGATCTTGCGTCCGTGATCGAGGACGACGATGTGATCGGATATCTCCATGACGAAGCGCATGTCATGTTCGATCAGGAGAACCGTCACGCCGGCGGCGCGGATCCGCTCGATGAGCCGCATCAGGTCGTTCGTCTCGGTCGGGTTCATGCCAGCCGCCGGTTCGTCGAGCAGCAGCAGTTGCGGGCCCGTGGCGAGCGCGCGGGCGATCTCCAGCCGCCGTTGTTCGCCATAGGCGAGATCGGTCGCGGCTTCGTAGGCGCGAGAGCGCAGACCGACGAAGTCGAGGTACTTCGCCGCTGACGAGACGATCTCCCGTTCTTCTCGACGGTGGCGCTTCGATCTGGCGACCGCATCGACGGGCCCGCTCCTCGCCCGACCGTGCAGTCCGACCTTCACGTTGTCGAGGACCGACAACGCGCCGAAGAGTCGGATGTTCTGGAACGTCCGGGCGATGCCGAAGCTGGTGATCGTGTCCGGTGTTCGCCGCTTGTGGTAGAGCGCTTGCCGCGCCGCAGGGATCGCCAGCGCGAGGACGCCGAGCCCGACGCTGGCGACCGAGACCATCGCCGCATGCAGCGGGTCGAACACCGCCTCAGCGAGATCGACGGTCCGCTCGCCGTGGAACCGGATGCTACCCGCCGTCGGTTCGTAGAGACCCGTGATGAGGTTGAACGCGGTCGTCTTGCCAGCCCCATTGGGACCGATGAGACTCGTGATCTCGCCGCGATGCGCGGAGAAGTCCAACTCCTCGACGGCGGAGACGCCGCCGAAGCGTTTCGTCAGTCCCTCGACCGAGACGATGGGCGTCGACACGGTATCAGTCATCTCCGAGTTGGAAGAGCGTCGCGTCCGTCGTGTCGAGGGGCTCGCGCTTCGTCGTCACGCGTCGCGGGAAGAGCCCCTGGGGCTTGAAGACCATCACGATCACCAGCAGCACGCCGAAGAAGAGGAACCGCGCGCGGTCGTCCACCTTCAGCACGATACCGCCCATGTGAATCTCCTCCCGCAGCAGTTCGCCCAAGCCCACGACGATGAAGGTTCCCCCGACAGCGCCCCCGATGGAGCCCATCCCGCCGAGCACCAGGGCGCACAGCACCACGACGGAAAACCAGAAGTCGAACACGTTCGTCGATACGGTACTGGTGCGGAAGGCGAGAAGCGCGCCGCCGACCCCGGCGAAGAACGCCGACACCGCGAAGGCGTGCATCTTCAGGCTCGACAGGTGGATGCCGCTCGTCATCGCCGAGGTCTCGTCCGCCTTGATCGCGAACCAGGCGCGTCCGACACGCGAGCGCTCTAGCCGCCACATGACGCCGACCGCCAGCAACAGGAACCCCAAGCACAGATAGTAGAATTGCCACGTGCCGCCGTGCCATAGCGTGCCGTTGGGGTAGCTCCAGTAGCCCGATGTCTTGAGAATGCCGGTGTACTCGCCGCCTTCGAGGTGTCCGCCAAGCAGGTTGGGAACCGGGAAGTTCTTGTAGCCGTTGCCTCCGCCCGTCAACCAAGCTTCGTTGCGGATGAAGATGCGCGCGATCTCCGCGAAAGCGAACGTGACGATGGCGTAGTAGTCGCCGATGAGCCGTAGCGTCGGCGCTCCTCGGAGAACCCCCCATACCGAGGCGTGCAATCCGCCCACTAACAGAACCACGAAGAGCGATCCGGGGAACTGCATCCATGGGCGGTCGTACAGGATCGTCGCGGTGTAAGCTCCGACGGCGGCGAACGCCACGATGCCCAGGTCGAGCAAGCCCGTGTAGCCCGTCACGACATTCAGCCCGAGCGCGACGATGGCGTAGAGGATGCACAGCAGCGACACGTCCATGAGACGCGCGCCCTCTGCGGGCGGCAGGGGCAGCGCGGGAGCCAGCGCGACGACCAGGCACGCCGGAACGAGGCACACGATGCCCACGCGCCGCCATAGCGCGCCGCCGTCGGCGTTCCATTGGTCACGCGCCCACGATGCTGGATTCATGCGCGCGGCTCCCATGGGCTAGGCGCGTTCCGCGCTGGCGCGTCCCAGAAGACCCGTGGGACGGATCAGGATGACGAGGATGAGCAGCCCAAAGGCGAAGGCGAACTCGTAGTTGGAGCTCACCCCCAGCCAGCCCGTGATGTAGGCGTTCGCGGCGACCTGCACGACGCCGAGCACGACGCCGCCCAGCATCGCGCCACGGATGTTGCCGATGCCGCCCAGAACCGCCGCCGAGAATGCGAACACGCCGGGCTGGAATCCCATGCGGTAGCCGATGCCGCTGCCGCGATAGAGCGCGAAGAGCACGCCCGCTGTCGCCGCCAGCGCCGACCCGATGGCGAACGTCGCGGCGATGATCTTGTTCACGTCGATACCCATGAGCGCCGCCGTCGCCTTGTCGAGGGCGCACGCCCGCATCGCCTTGCCCATCTTGGTCTGCTGGACGACGGCTTCGAGCGCGAGCATCAGCGCGATGGCGACGATCCAGATGAACACGACCTTCCACTTCAGCTCGACGGCGCGGTCGCCGCCTAGATGAATCGACCACGCGGGTCGGTTCAGCCAATGCTCCAAGCCGACTTCCTCGGCGTCGAGGTTGATGGTCGGTTCGGTCGCACGCATCTGGGCGAGGGCGTCGCGTCGCGCATCGCGCAGCAACGAGCGAGTATCGTTGCTCTCGGTTCCCAGGCGGAACGCGACGTAGAGCTCGTCGCCACGGCGTTCCACGTGCTTGAGGCGGCCGAAAGCGCTCGACTGGAGTCGTCCCTCGATGCCCGATAGGAGCTCGTCGCCGCGCGCGAGCGCCTCCGCGCCGATGGGACGCACGAGGAACGCGGGTCGCAGGTCTGGGAACGGGCGTTCCGAGGCTCCCCAAAGGAGCATCACGAAGTTCTGCAGGAAGAGCGACACGCCGATGGCGGTGATCAATGGTGCGAGCCGAGGCGCGTTCCGAAGGGGTCGGTAGGCGATCACGTCGATGGCGACGCCCAGACCGGCGCAGAGGAGCATGGCGAGCGCGAGCGCTCCGACGAACGGCACGCCTCGGGCGATCAGCAGGATGCCGATGAACGCGCCCATCATGTAAATCTCGCCGTGGGCGAAGTTGATCAGCTTGATGATGCCGTAGACCATCGTGTAGCCGACCGCGATCAACGCGTAGATGCCGCCCAGGGTGAACGCGTTGATCGTCTGGTTCGCGAACAGCGATACGTCCAACGGATCGTTCCTCGGAGCCGCGAGCCTACAGCGTGATCGTGTCGCGAGGCAGTTGGTCGATGCGCTCGATGCCTAGCGTGTCGGTGCGGAGCGTCCAGTCGATGGGCGTCCAGTCTGGCGCTGGCGGGCCCAGCTTCGGGACGTACGGCGCATCGCGGTCGGGCCCGACGACTCCGTTCAGCGCGACGCGCGGATGGTTCGCTCGGTTGTGCGATGAGCCGTGCGCGACGAGATAGTGCAGGAACACGACGTCCCCGGCGTTGGCAGTCACCGGAATCGGCGTCTGGTAATCGAGGTCCGGGACGGCTGTCTTGCCACCGGGCACGGTTCCGCTAGTGATCCAGTGCTCGAACAGAAGCCGATGGCTCCCGGGTGATACCGCCGTAGCGCCTCCGAACTCGACCGTGTCCGTGAGATAGGTCATGGTGACGAGGAACCGGTGCAGGGGCAAGAGCGTCGTTACGTCGATGCCGTCGATGTGGAGACCCATCGGTTCGAACACGGGCTCTCCGTGGCGCGGGAAGTTGATGACCGGGCTCGCCCCGCCGCCGCGCCGGAAGTGGGCTCCGACGAGCTGCTCCGCGACCGCCTCGACCTGCGCCGTGCGGCAGGGAGCCATATGGCGGTTCACTTCATGCGGCACGATAATGGCGGCTTCGGGCCATGTGGACGGGTCGTCGGGCGACCTGCCCAGCTCGCGCCACATGCGGTCTCGCACCGACGCAACGATGTCCGGCGGAACCAGTCTGCGACCGACATGGTAACCGTGGCGCACGAAGGCGGCGACCTCGGAGGCGGAAAGAGGTCCGCTCGGACTGGTCTGGGTCGCGATTGGGTCTGCGGCGGATCGATCGATCGGCAGCGTCGTCGCCCTGCTGTCAGTGTTGTCCATGTAGGGGTCGCGGACGGTATGCTACCCTAGCACAGCCTGGGGCGTCGCACAAAGGGCGTGCGGCGCTCGTGACCGGTGGAGGAAGCCTCGATGCGTCGATCCGGCATGGCGGATGATCTGGCTCCCGAGGAGGTGCGCGCGCTGCGCATCGACGTGCCAAGCCAACTGCCCAATATCCGCGTGATCTTGGAGGAGACGAAGGATGCACGGAACGTCGGATCGGTGGCTCGCGCCATCAAGGGCATGGGCATCTCCGAGCTCTGGCTGGTGAACCCGCTATGTGACTGGCGCAACTCGCAGGAGGCTCGGCAGCTTGCGAGCAACTCGCGCGATGTGCTCGCTGCAGCGAGAGAGGTCACGACGCTGGACGAGGCGGTTGGCGACGTGCACCTGCTCGTGGGAACCACCCATCGCCGACGCGAGCGGCGGATGGCGCAGCCGGTCACCATGCGCGAAGCCGCCGCCGAGATCGCTCGAACAGCCATCGATCACCGAGTCGCGCTCTACTTCGGCAGAGAGGACTTCGGGATATCGAACGCCTCGCTGTCGCGCTGCCATCTCGCGGCGAGCATCCCGATGGCGGTTCGGAACCCATCCCTGAACCTCGCCCAAGCCGTTCAGATCGCCGTCTACGAGGTGTTTATCGCATGCGCCGGCGAGCGGTCGCCTGTCAGCTACCGGCTCGCCACCGATCAGGACCGGCGCGCCCTGCTCCATCGCCTGCAGCTTCTGCTCCGCATGGTCGAGTTCGAGCCGCTCAACGACGACTGGGATACGATCCGCGTTCCACTGGAGCGCGTACTGGGTCGAACCCGCCTCGAATCCCGCGACGTCGCGGTGATGACGATGCTCTGCCACGACCTCGAAGAGTTCCTCAAGCGCAAGGGGATCGTTCCGAGGGAGTAGGGGATCGCAGAGCGTCAGCGACCGGTCGAGTCCCACATCGAATCGTCGCACTGGAATGCGTCGATTGTGTGGATCACGTCCCACTCACCCGCGCGCTCCAGGATGGCGACGACGTCGAACCGGCACGGAGCGTCGAGCCATCCGCGTTCCTGTAGGAACGCCATTCCTGAACGGCACAGGCGAGCGCGCTTCGTTTTGGTCACTGCCTCGGATGGGTCGCCGAACCGTGTGCCCCGTCGGGCTTTGACCTCGACGAACACGAGCGTGTCGCCATCGCGAGCGATGGCGTCGATCTCGCCATGCGGCGTGCGAACGTTGCGCTGTAGGATGGAGTACCCCAGTCGCTCTAGGAACGCGCACGCGGCATCTTCGCCGCGCCGTCCGAGCTCAGCGGCGGGAACTCGGTTCATGGGCGTTCTCGCAGAACTCGCGGACGCCTCGGAACGTGCGCCTGTGGATCGGGCAGACGCCGAGGGTCTCGATGGCGCGGCGGTGGCTTGGGGAGGGGTAGCCCTTGTGGCTCGCGAAGCCGTAGCCGGGGTATTCGGCGTCGTAGGCTTCCATGATGCGATCCCGCGTGACCTTGGCGAGTATCGACGCCGCCGCGATGGAGACGGATCGCTGGTCGCCTCGGACGACTGTGATCACTTGGGGCGCGAAGCCGTCGGGGAAGTGGTGCGCCGGCGAGCGGTTCCCGTCGACGAGCGCGGCGCTCGGACGGGGCTCCAACTGGGCGACGGCATTCGCCATGGCGAGCAGCGAAGCCTGGAGGATGTTGATGCGGTCGATCTCGTTCGGATCGACCCGTGCGGTCGCCCAAGCCGACGTGCGCTCGATCAGAGCGTCATAGAGCTCGTCGCGTTGCAACGCGCTGAGCTGCTTCGAGTCGCGGACGCCCAGGCTGCGCGCAACGGCGTCGTCCGGGAGCACGATCGCTGCCGCCACGACGGGTCCTGCCAGTGGACCTCGACCCGCCTCGTCGACTCCGGCGACTCGGACGAAGCCCTGTGCGATCAGAGTCGCCTCGTGCTCGTAGCTTGGCAGCTCCACCGATCTACTCGCTGGTGCGACGGTACGCCTTCTCAGCGATGCGCGCCGACTTGCCGCTGCGCTCACGCAGGTAGTAGAGCTTGGCTCGCCGGACAGCGCCGCGACGGACGACCTCGATGCGCTCGATGCGCGGCGAGTAGAGCGGGAAGGTGCGCTCGCACCCGACACCGAAGGAGATGCGGCGCACCGTGAAGGTGGAGCCTGCGCCGTTGTCGTGACGGCGCATGATGACACCCTCGAACGTCTGGATGCGCTCCTTGTCGCCTTCGATGATCCGCACGTTGACGCGCACGGTGTCCCCGGCGAAGAAATCGGGGTTGTTGTCGCGCGCCTGGATGATCTCCGAGAGCGGCTTGATCTGTTCCTGTTCGACAATCGACACGAGATTCATCGCGTGTTCCTTTCGCGGATCCTAACCGCCGTGCTCGCGCCGGAGCTCGTCCAGCACGGACAGGTCTTCGTCCGTCAGGACAGCGCGTTCGAGCAAATCGGGTCGTCTGAGCAATGTGCGCCGGAGAGCGTCGCGGCGTCGCCACGCACTGATGCGCTTCGGGTCGCCGCTGAGGAGCACCTCCGGAACCGGAATCCCTTCCCACGTCGCCGGGCGCGTGTAGTGCGCCGCGTCCAGTAGTCCATCCGTGAACGAGTCGCGCAGCGCCGAGTCTGCGTCGGTCAGCACGCCGGGCAGTATGCGCGCCACAGCATCCAGCAGGATCAGAGCCGGGAGCTCGCCCCCGCTCACGACGTAGTCGCCGACCGAGATCTCCTCGTCGACGAGGCGGTGGCAAACTCGCTCATCGATGCCTTTATACCGTCCGGCGACGATCACGAGATGGCTTTCAAGAGAAAGCCGCTCGCAGTCGGACTGCCGAAGCGGAGCCCCCTGAGGCGTCATCAGGATGACTCGGGGCTTGGCGCTCGCTCTCTCCGATAGCCCCCGGATCGCCCGCGACAGCGGCTCCGGCTTCATCAACATGCCGGGCTCGCCGCCGTACGGGTAATCGTCGACCGTGCGATGACGGTCGTCCGTGTAGTCGCGCAAGTCCACAGCGCGGAGCGCGAGCTGTCCCGATGACTGCGCTCGCCGAAGCACTCCCCACGCGCCGACCGCCGTGACGAGCTCCGGGAAGATCGTGACGACGTCGCAGGTCATGAACGAGAGCTGCGTCTGCGGCACCGACGAATCCCTCCGGCGCGGCTAGCCCCGTATCTCGACGACGATGTCGTCCTTCACGATCACCTCGAGCTGCCGCATCTTGGCGCCGAAGTTCTCACCGACGTCCAACTGCACCGGGGCTTCGTAGGTCCCGGCGATGAACATCGAATCCACTTCGAGCGCTTCGACCTGGGCGCGCTTCGCGCGCAGCTCTTCGTGCATCTGCTCCTGACGCTGGCGCTCCTTGCGCAGCTCCTCGCGGATCTGCAGAGCCTGGGGTGGAGCCTGCCGCTCGATCTCGGCGACCATCCGGCGACCCTGGAACTCCATTTGAGCCAGGTTCCGGTCGATCTGCTCAAGCGTGGCTTGGATCTCCCGCAACGTCTTCTGCTTGAAGGCGTCGGTCACGACCTGCTTCACGACCACGGGACGCTTGAGGATGAGCGCCATCGCAACTCCCTGCCGACACTGCAAGAGACGACTGATCGGAGGAGCATCCCGAATCAACCGCGCCGGCGACTCATGACGTCAGACGCCTGCCGCAGGGATGTACACCATCGATCCGGGCGACGCCGATTCGACTCGGCGCGTCGGCACCCGAGCTTCAGGTTCCTGCGCCGACCGAGTTTACTCGACGATCTCCAGCACGGCGCGCTTGTTGACGCGCGTCGCAGCAGCGGCGAGAACCGTGCGCATCGCCCGAGCGGTCCTGCCCTGCTTCCCGATGACCTTGCCGATGTCCTCCTCGGCGACGCACAACTCGACGATGGTCGTGCGAGGTCCGGGAGTCTCCTCGACGCGCACGGCATCCGGCTGGTCGACGAGGGAGCGCGCGATGAACTCGACGAGTTCCCGCAGACGCGGCTCGGAAGCCTGCGCTGGATACGACGGGCGAGCCATCTGACGTTACTCCCCCGACGAAGCCTCAGCGGCGCTGGGACCTTTGTACTGCGCCCACACGCCCTGCTGTCGCAGAAGGCTGCGAACCGTGTCGGACGGCTGAGCTCCCTGTCGGAGCCAGTAGAGGGCCCGCTCCTCGTCGATCACGAGCTCGAAGGTGTCGGGCACCGGATTGTAGGTTCCCAACTGCTCGACGAACTTGCCGTCGCGGTTCGCGCGCGTGTCGGCGACAACGATCTTGTAGAACGCGCGCTTCGTCCGACCGGCGCGCTGGAGCCTGATCTTAGCTGCCAAATGACTTCCTCCGTTAGAACCGTAGCGAGCTCTGGAACGCTCGACGTCGCTTGGATTTCTTCCCACCCAGGGCAAGACCGGAGAACTGTTTGACGGCGCGATTCATCTGCGCCAGTTGCTGGACGAGTTGGTTCACCTGCTGAACCGTGGTTCCGCTGCCGAGCGCGATGCGCCTCCGCCGGCTGCCGTCCAGCAGGCGATGGTTGCGCCGCTCCTGCGGAGTCATCGACAGGATGATCGCTTCGACGCGTCGGAGCTGCGATTCGTCCGCCTCGAGCCCCTGACCGCGCAGCTTGTTGAAACCCGGTATCATCTCGAGCAGTTGATCGAGGCTGCCCATGCGCTGTATCTGGCGAAGCTGGTCGAGGAAGTCCTCGAAGTTCAGTTCCTGGCTCTCGAGGATCTTCGACTCGATGTGTCGCGCCTTCTCCTCGTCGAGGACCTCCTCGGCGCGTTCGATAAGCGACAGCATGTCGCCTCGTCCGAGGATGCGCGACGCGATACGGTCTGGGTGGAACTCCTCCAGAGCATCCAACTTCTCGCCGACGCCCATGAACTTGATCGGACAGTCGGTGACAGCTCGAATGGAGATCGCAGCCCCGCCGCGGGCATCTCCGTCCATCTTCGTGAGGATGACGCCCGTCAACGAAAGGCGACGATGGAACTCCTCCGCGACGGCAACGGCTTCCTGCCCGGTCGTTGCGTCGGCGACGAGCAGGATTTCCGTCGGGTTCGTCGCCGCTCGGACCTGCTCCAACTCGACCATCAGTTCCTCGTTGGTCTGCAGCCGCCCCGCGGTGTCAATGATGACGACGTTGTTGCCGTGACTCCGCGCGTGTTGCAGACCCGCCTCGGCGATCCGTGGCGGCGGCGTGTCGGCTCCCATGGTGAACACGGGGACGTGGATCTGCTCGCCCAGAATCTGGAGCTGGCGGATCGCCGCCGGACGGTAGACGTCCGCTGCGACCAGCAGGGGCGACTTGCCTTCCTTCTGAACCCGTTTGGCGAGCTTGGCGCACGCGGTCGTTTTGCCAGCACCGTTCAAGCCCACCATCAGGATGATCTGCGTTCCCGACGGCGCGACGCGCAGCTTCTCAGACTGCTCGCCCATCACGGCGGTCAGCTCTTCGCTGACGATCCTGAGAACCTGCATCTCCGGCGTCAGACTGCCGAGGACTTCCTGCCCGACGGCGCGTTCCTGCACGCGCTTCACAAAGTCGCGCGCGACGCGGAAGTTGACGTCGGCTTCGAGAAGCGCCAGGCGCACTTCGCGCAACACGTCACCGATGTTCTTGTCGGTGAGTCGTCCGCGCCCGCTCAGTTCCTTGAAGGCGCGCTGCAGCTTCTCGTTGAGTGTTTCGAACACTTGGGAGCCCCAGACGACGGGCACGATGCGACACCGCACGCCGAATGCGCAACCAGTGATGTTATCGTGACGGCTGTTGGGAAGTCAAAACCAACGCGGGTTCGTTAGTCGTTCTCATCGTCATCGGGCCCGTCGCCGTCGAGGAGACCGAACGGGTCGTTTTTCATGATTTCGTCGAGGACGACGGTCGCGTAGCTGCCGCTGGGAAGTCGGAACGACACGAGCAGGTCGTCGTTGTCCAGCGTCTCCAGATGCGGTTCCGCCAGCGGGATTCGGAGATGCCTTCGCTGTCCGCGCAGGTCTCGGAACACGGACGCCATCGTGTTCGGGTCGAAGCCTTCCTCGCGCAGGATGGCGGCTTCCGCCTCGCCGGGTTCACCTTGGGCCCGGAGCATCGACCTACCGTAGAGTGGGCCCGACGGGCTCACTTCGAAGGCGTCCGCTCTGGGTTGTTCCACGGCGGCGGACTCGACGATGAACGCCGCGCCGCCCTGATGCTTGACGGCGACGTCGCCGTCGAGCATCGTGCCGATGTCGGGCATCCGGCGCGCCAGTACGCGATTGAACAGGGCTGATTGATACGCCGAAGTGAAAAGACGGCGCATCCGACTGTGCATCTCGCCGAACGCGGCTTGCCAGCTTATGCCTCTCACGAGCGCGCCCAAGACCTTCCGCTCTTCGCGGAACCGGGGCATAGGAAAGAGGCGGCGAGCCAGGTTGAAGTCGCCTTCGTCGAAGGCTTGTCGCGCCTCTCGCAGCGCATCGACTTCAAACGGAAGCGGGTTCCCGAGGTAAGCCCGCGCGGCTCCTTCCCAGTCGTGCAACAGCATCGCCCGTCCGATGACGTGGGCGTTCCGCCGCGCGCTGAACCGCTGCATTCCGAAGAAGTTCGGTACTCCCAGCCTCGAGAGCCGCTCGATCGTCGCGCTGGCATGCGCGTGCGCGCCTGCCTCGGGTCTGCGGATGTGAACACGGAACCGGTTCCCGGCGAGGTGTCCGATGCGAAGCTTGTTGTGGTGGTAGTCTGCCGCCAGTACGCGCATGCGCGGGATCGAGAGCTCAAGGGCATCGTTGCGGTCGACGCCCTCCACGGAGATTCGCTGCACCGTCACCGCGCGCGTGTCCTTGAGCCCGGCGTACCCAACGGTCGAGGGAGAGATACCGAGGGCTTGAGCCACGCGCTGAATGGCTTCGAACGTGGACAGCCCATGCTTCTCGATGGTCAGGTAGGTGTGGTTCCCTTCGCCAGCGGGCTCATACAGAGGGACTTCCTCGACGACGAAGTCCTCGGGTCTCTGCTTGAGGACTCCCCCGGTTCCCGGGATGTCAGCCGTCAGATAGGGCGCGCGCGACAGCCTGCGGAACGTCTCTGGGTTCGCCACGTTCACTCGAACTCGATCGGGATCGCGCGCGATGCCTCCGGCGGCTTCGGAAGGCTCAGTCGGAGCACGCCGTCCTGATACTGGGCGCGGATGGACTCCGGGTCGATGCCCTGCGGAAGCTGAATGGTGCGAGAGAAACGTCCCTGAAGCGTGAGCCGGTCGTCGCTCACGGTGATCGCGAGATCGCCTGGACTGAGCCCCGGAATCGATATCTCCGCGACGACGTTGCTCGATGAGTCGTACATCTCAACGGCAGCGGGTTTGCCTTCCCTCCTTCCCATGGCGCTCGATACGGCGATCTCGCGCTGCCCTCCCGCGGCGACGTGGCGCGTGACCTCGCGCTGGAACATGCGGTCGTCCGCGACGTGCCAGCGGCTCAGAGCGACCTCGAACAGCGCGAGGCGTCGGTAGACATCCTCAAAGAAACGGTTCGCTTCCGCCTGCATGTCGAGCAGGTCTTCGAACATCTGCATCCGTCGAGTCATGCGGCACCCCTTCGCTCCCGCCGGAGCCTATGCCGGCTTCCACGCCTGGAATGTGCCACACCGGACGGCAGCACTCAAGCCGACGGCGGATACTTCTGCGCGACGCCAGCCGGTTGCTCCGCCCTGGCAGGGCTGGATATAATCATCGAACGGATGCTGTCAGGGAAAGTGGGAAGTCAAGGAGCGGGCACATGTCACGCGAATCCAGGATCCGCGCTCGATACGACTTGCTGGCAGAAGACCTCCAAGCGTTGGGCATCGACGTCAACGCCGTCAAGACACGGCTGAGAAAGCAGCACATCGAAACCCCGTCTTGGGGATATGGCGACTCCGGCACTCGGTTTGGCGTGTTCCGGCAAGACTGGGCGGCTCGCGATGCTCAGGAGCGTCTGCGCGATGGAGCCGTGGTCCACGAGTTCACCGGCGTAACGCCGACCGTGGCGCTCCACATTCCTTGGGACAAGGTGGATGACTGGGCAGCGCTGAAGCAGTATGCCGACGACCTCGGCATCGGCATCGGCGCGATCAACCCGAACCTGTTCCAGGACATGGACTACAAGCTGGGGAGCGTGTGCCACCCGAAGGCAGAGGTGCGCCAGAAAGCAGTCGAGCACCTGCTCGAATGCACCGAGATCATGCGAATCACGGGCTCCAAGTTCCTGAGCGTGTGGCTCGCGGACGGGACGAACTACCCGGGTCAGGACGACTTCCGAGCCCGCAAAGCGCGGCTCTACGACGCCCTCAAGGTCGCCTACGACGACCTTCCGGTCGGGAGCCGCATGCTGGTCGAGTACAAGTTTTTCGAGCCCGCGTTCTACCATACCGATCTGCCGGACTGGGGCGCGGCGATCCTGATGTGCCAGAAGCT
>Ga0194120_10005635_pt1 | contig 18275 bp, 5 predicted proteins | sample TA2MahCa65mmetaG_FD_148642 | JGI IMG/M metagenome (GOLD analysis project Ga0194120, IMG submission 148642) | Freshwater microbial communities from Lake Tanganyika, Tanzania - TA2015019 Mahale Deep Cast 65m | ecosystem: Environmental > Aquatic > Freshwater > Lake | place: Tanzania: Lake...
TGACGATTAAACTTCCGGTTAGCGCGGAATTGTTAAAACCCGTATAAGTCAACTTGGATGAGTCATACAACATATCCAAAGAAACCGCGCCAATATTGGTGAAGTTTTGTACCGTTATGGGAACTGTAACAACTGTACCAGATGTACAACTGTTAACAGACCCAATTGCTACAACCGGACCTTGTGCCGCAGCAGGAAGAACCGATACGAAACCCGCAAAAAACAAAATCGTAAAAAACCTGATTACGGAATTAATCGATCTGAGGCGCAAAAATAAAAAAGTGGACGTTGAACAGAGGGTTTTCATAGGTATACAATTTGGCATAATAAGACTATTAGAAATGTAAAGAACGGAAAATTTAAGCAAAAAAAAAACAGAACTGCAGGAATAAATCAGATTTTTAGGATCGGAAAAAAATGAATCATGCCCTGCCGGTCCCGGACTGAAAAGATGTAATAACCCCTATTAAGCGTATGTTCCATAATATAACACTTTTTATAATCAATAATATCAGTGTCATACCCGGGTGATTCTGCTACAAAAATGTTGCTGAGTAGTGATCCCGACAACGAATATAAGGAGGCAGATTTCCAAATGAAATCAACTGAACTTGAGCCGCGAATACAGAAATAATTTTCGACCGGATTCGGGTATAATGCCGCGTCACTCGCCTTAGAATTAGACACCACCCTTGCTGTCACGGACAGAGAAATTCGTCTAATATCCGACCACAAGGTATCAGAGCCATATTCAGATCCTACCCGCCAAAAAATCAGGCTATCGCCCGAAGATGCACTCCAACATGGCCCATTTTCAGGAGCTGTTCCTCCTCCAAATGGGCTTCCACAGAAAGGAATACTAAACCAACGATAAAATGTAGGGCTCATTAAAAAAAGTGAAACCGATGAATCAAAAGGAAAAGTAGAGTCGCGAGAGACCTGAATAATCGAAGGTCCCGACCTACAGGGCGATTCATCATATACAAATAAGACATCCGTTGATGAATAACCAGAGGTGTCTGGTGGCGATACAAGCTTTGGTGCTACGCGAATTGAAGGGGCAACCTCCCCATCAATAAACTGAGTATTGAAGCGCACCCCATAAAAATCAACTAGTTCACACATGCCCCGGGTGGTATCGAACCACAAACGCACAGGAGGCCCAGCTGTACCTTGCCACCGAATCACAATTAAAGTGTCAGATGCAATTGTAATCGGGCTCAGGGAAAACCATCCAATAATAAAACGATCCTGATAGGTAGACGCAATAAAGTTACCGTTCTGAGAAACTGCCAGATGCGCATTACGATAGCCCAGATAGGTTAGTCGAGTAGTGTCGAACACTATCTTCATGGAAATTGCTGCCACACTGTCGAAATCTCTAGCAAGAATGGGTGTTTCGATGTAGGATTGGCAGGATGTATCGGAAACTACCTTCATTATGGGATTCTGAGCCTTTACATGAAACGTAAGGATTATCATGAAGAACAGAATCAGACACCTCATAATTTGAAATTTAATGCTGAGTAGAGAAATAGTTTTAGAATGTCACTCGTATAAAATAATCGATAAATAAAAACATATAACAAAAAATGCCGGAGAAACCCAACGATTCCCCCGGCATAAAAAAACTAAACGCCGATTAGCGGCTGATCATACGGGCAACAGCCACCGAGGTTTCACCACCACGGGTGTACAACAACTCAGCAGAATAAACACCCGACTGAACATTAAGCTCTAAATCGTGAGTATGAACACCCGCGGCACGGGCACCCAAGTCGTATGCGGTCACAACGCGACCAGCAACATCCAGTACACGTACAACTACCGATCCTTCAGCGGGTAGGCTGAAGCGAAGACTGGTGTTGCCCTCAAAAGGATTGGGATAGTTAGATAAAGAAATGAAGGATGTTCCTTCAGCCCCACGCGTGTTCGGAATGCGAAGACTGGCCATATCCAGAACCTCAACTTCCCTGCTCGCCAATTCACTACCTTCCATTACGCGGAACGCAACGCCGTTCGAAGCCACATCCTTAACCAAACACTCCAATTCAAACAATGCAGAACCCTTACGGATGTTCCAACCCTGTACGTCGAACCATGCAAGTGAAACAACCCCCGGCTCATCGATACGGGAAACCAGATTAGCATTACGGGCATCATTCGAGAGACGTACTGAAAGAACCTCTAATTGACGGGCATCATATCCGAGCGACAATGAAATCGCGCCCAGATCAATCTCTTCGTCGAGATAAACCGGAATCCGTACCACTTGTCCGCGGGTCAAAACCAAATCATCTTTTCCGGCTTCAACTTTAGCCTTTGTTGTAAGACGTGCACCTGGCGTGAAGGCTCCTCGTACATCACCCACACTAAGACCGGTAATGTCCACCGTAGGTACAGTAGCACCCTGAACGACGTTCACAGCAGGCTTTTCAAATACCCAATTACCAGCAGCGAATGAATTGGTCACTGTGAGGTAACGCAACAAAACCTGCAAAGCATCGGATGCATTTACCTGATTATTGGCTGTAACATCGGCCGCGGTCAGATATAGACCCTGAAGCGGGTTCACATTGGCATAATGGCGACCAATAGCTAAGGCACCAGTTGCATTCCAACCACCTGGCGTGCGGGTAGTGGAAGAACGCACTTCAAAAGAACCAGGACCTGGTGTAAATGAATATGCACCTGTTGCATTTGTGGTAAGTGACTCAACAACTGTATTGCTGGTGGTATTCCAAAGCGTCACTACGACATTAGAAAGTGGGGTTTGCGCAGTATTACCATAACGAACTACACCAGCTATTGGTGAAGGTGGAGTAAATCCTAGCGATACATTATCGATGGCGATGTAATCAACATCCGCTACTGAGAACGCGTGCCAACCAATATAGTAGGTGCCACTCGTGGCAGGTGTGAATGTTGTGAGTACTTCAACCCATGTGGTAGTCATAAGATTCAGGTTCTCATAAATCTTATTGCCAGCAGTCATAGACGATGGACTTGCAGCACCGGAAACATATACCGCCAATTTCTCGGGTATACCAGCCCAACCTGGTGCACGGACACGGAAACGCAGGGAATAGCTAATTCCTGCATTAAGGGCAAAACTAGGCGTGTACATCCAGTCATTCTTGTCCAAAGTACCATCATACGTTGTCCAAACCATGTTGGGGGCAGAAACTGAGCCAACACCGCTCGATGTACCCACTCTCCAAGCTCTCACATTAATAGTACGGCTCCAACATGTTGGAATCACACCAGGATAAGCTGCGGGTGTAAGTGCATCAAAATTCTCAGCAAACGGAATCGCAGAGGTGTCGCAAGAGGTTGAGAACGCAACGCCCCCAGTCCAGTCTGATGAGTTGTAGGCACAAAGTGAACGGACCCAAACATAATAGGTGGTATTTGGCGTCAGACCTGATAAAACTGCCGGTGAGGAAGCTGCGCTAGAAGTTGCAACCGTTCCCGCAACAGGTGCAGTGTTGGTGGTACTGACATACAATCCATAACCATTCGCAGGTGCATTGGCTGGGGCATCCCAAGAAACTGAGGCACCACGAGCAGAGATACCTGAAGATGCAACTGCCACATTTGAAGGAGCTAAACAAGGTGGAACTTCTGCCAAACGAACATTGTCTATATACAAGTTATTTCCATAAGCAGAAATACCTTTGAAGGACACTCTGTTTGTACCCGCTGGAAGCAGAATTGTTTTTGTGCCCCACTGACTAACAGTTGGAACAAATGAAGCGGTTGTAGTGCCTGCTGTATTCAGTGGACCTGATGGACCACCATTCATGAGTTCCAAAGTTGTGTATGTTGTGCCGCCATCAGTTGAACCCAAAATTTCTAACTGATCATTTTCTGCTGCACTGTAGGCTGCATAGGCATAGTTGAAACTTACTGTACTCAAACCTGCGCTAGCTACAAAAACAGGTGTATTCAAACTGAAAGATCCAGAAAAGATAGAATAGAAAGGAATGCGGAACGCCAATGTGTCAGGCAAAGGCGGCGTCTGGTTCGAAGGAGCAGATCCTGTAGGAATGCGAATCCACTGCCAGCCGGGAGTTGAACCCGCAGCTAAATCCCCACTCCAGCAAGAAGCAGTTCCCTGAGCCGTTTCAAAACTTTCAAAGAAAGGCATTGTAAAGACATTACAAAGCGTACGGAAACTAACCGGTCCAACCCAATTTGATTTGTTGGTAGGTAAACAAACCGAACGGAGGTATACCTGATAAGAGGTGTTAGAAGTAAGACCAGTTGCCACGTACGGATTGGTCGTAATTGAAGTACCATTTCCTGTAGGTGCTCCCAAACCGGGAGCTTGAATAGAAATTTCCCAGGAAGTTTCAGAACCGCCAGCAGTCCACGAAATCGTTGCACCACTAGCGGTTACTGCTGATGAGGCCAACCCGGTCGGAACGGCACATGCAGGAGGTGTACAACTTGAAGTGAAAGTGCCAAAAGTAGATGGAAGAGGCACCGTCGGTGAGGTTAATGCATACACCTGAACTCCGAGTGGGTCTACAATTGTGAAGCGTTTTTCTTCCGGATAAGAACCAGCCGTTACAAGAACGATTTCAGTTAGCAAACCAGGACATAATGCCACCGTTGCGGTTGCTGAATTACCCGCTGTGAAAGAACTTCCGAAAGTGCCCACTAGAATACCACTCTGACGGAGTCCAATCACCGTTCCATCCCAACCATCTCCATAAGTATCGGTCATATTGATGGTGTAGTTACACGTTGCTGAGGCCGCACAAACTGCAGTTGAAAAAGCAAATGGACCCGCCCAAGGGCTGTTGCCGCTTGGACAAACGGTTCGAACATAAAACTCATAATTCGTGGCGGCATTCAAACCGGTTGCAGCATAAGATGTGCCAGTAACAGCAACACCTGCGCCTGAAGGAGCACCAGAGCCAGCAGCCTGAACAGCCACTTCGTAGTTATTCGATGAAGCCGAAGCCGACCAGCCAAGAGTGGCGCTGTTGTTGGTGATAGCACTTGATGTTAGACCTGACGGTGGCATACAGGCTGGAGTCTCAATAAGAGAAATATCATCAATTGAAATATACCATGGCGTACCATTCATGAATCCCTTAATTCCGACAAAATAAACACCTGAACTTGGAGGTGTAAACATTCCCGTAATCAGCTGATAATTACCATTGATTATTCCGGTTGATGGCACGAAAATATTGGTCATTCCAGCGGCAGTATTGGATGACCCGTAGGCAACAGTGATATTAGCATCGGCAGAATTTGCCATATCTTGACGAGCATACATCTCAAAAGTGTAACTCGTTCCGCCCGTTAGGTTAAATGACCTCATCAGCCAATCTTCGTTTGAATATTGGAGGAAAGCATTCCAAGTGCCGGTACGAGGTGCACGGTTGTAAGTGGTTAAAGAGCTATTAGCCGTCCATACTCCGAAGCCTGTGACCGAAACCTGTGACCAGCAACCTGCAAGCGGTGTATTGTGCGTAAAACCGGTTTCAAAGCCCTCCGAAAAAGGAACAGTAGATGGTATGCAAGGAGTTGCGAATGAAAGAGGGCCAGCCCAAGGACTTGTTCCGCTAGCTCCGCAATTAGAACGAATCCAAACAAAATAGACCGTATTCGGTATTAGACCCAAAATAGCACCCGCATAACCTGTAGCATTAGTCCCTGTACTGGCAGCTGTACCCGCAGTAGGGGCAGTATTGCTGGTTGAGTAATACACATCATATCCGTTGGAAGGCACTGTCGAAGGAGCCGTGAAGGTGAACTGCATACCCGTGGACGAAAGTGAGCCTAAAACGAGCGCTGAGGGTTCGGTACATGATGGAAGAGCCTCGTAAACGACATCATCCCAGTAATGAAAGGATGTTGAAGTGCCTCTATTTGCAATAGCCAAACGAGCACCCTGAGGGATGCCGGCAGGAATATTAACAACCGACTCCGACCCGTAGGTGGTGTTGGTAATAGCGACATTGGCGATATTGACAAAAGTTCCAGGGTTAAATTGATTTCCATTACTAGCACCTGTCAAATATCCAACCTCCAATAAACCACTCCCTGCAGTGGATATTCTAGCCTTAAACTTCAATCTGAACCCTGCTGAACTGACAGAACTTAAATTATCTGTAAGCGGTGGCAAAAGAATAAAACTGTTATTAGTGGTGGAGGATGAATATTGAAGCATATGTAATGCGCCTGAGGCTACAGGCGACGCTGTTGACATACCAGCGCTGATCGAAGTACCGGTAACAACCCTACTCCAACAAAATGGAATAAGTGGCGTATTGGCTGTAGGGTATGAGTCAAAGTTTTCTGAGAGCGTACTCACCGATTCTGCACAAAGGTCGGCACTGCTGTAGCCCAAAACAAAACCATAGGAATTGGTGAGCATGGCAGTAGTAAGACCGACTCTTTGGGCGGATGGGGTATAGGTACCTGCTTGGTGTCTTCCATACGGGAGCGCAGCTTGGGTGTTATCAGGGCCTGTCCCACTTAACAACCTTAAATTCCCATTGGCGGGTCTAAACAAATTGGGTGCATAAACTTGAACCATATGAGAGGCCGTTGATGCAATTGCATACCCATTCGCAGTACTAATTTTCCATGCACCTCCCATGATATTGCTTACAACATAAGAGCCTGCATTAGAGGTATCTGTAACACTCGTTGCGGCAGAAAACCAGTTTCCTTGCTCAAAGGAAACCAGCATTTCACCTGCTGTGGAACCTGTTGCCAAGGTTCTGCTAATATGTATCCACCTTCTGGAAAGACCGTTATTAGCGAGCATTGGAAAAAGAGAAGTGGTTGTATTGGGTTCTATACCAGCCGTAATTACGGTTCCAGTTGTTATATTAGTCCACCAGTGACCATACGTTCCGTTATAAACGCCAACGGGTGAAACTCCTCCATTGGTAATACCGGTTACAAGTAGAGATCCAATCGTTGCGAAATTACCGCGAATTAAGGTGGCTCCATTCAGATTCATCGCACCTGTCAATGTAAGCGTGCTACGAATTCTAAGGGTGCCGCCCATAGTATAATTAATGTTTGGTATTGCTGTAGAATTATTGGTGATACTTAAAATACCAATCACCCCAACCTCATTTGTTGACAAGTTATTCGATACCGTACCTCCCCAAACTCCCGTTCCGGAAACAGTTTGCGGAGCCGTACCATTGAGGTTTAATGTTCCATTAGCTACTGTATTGTTTGCTAAGGTGTTAACACGCCCGTTATTGACAAGATTGCCGCTAACGCGAAGACTCTTGCCGATGGTCCCAGAAAAAACATTGACCAAGCCGCCTGAATTTACGGTTAAGTCCTTGGCCTGGAATTCTGTGGGTGTGGTACCATAGGTTAAAGTTCCCGATACCGTAACACTTTGTGCGGCTTGACCAGCTGCGTCAATGGTTACGATGTGACTTGCGTCAACGATAACGTTATCTGCGCCACTTGGAACCGAGCCGCCAGACCAAGTTGCCGGGGCGCTCCAGTTACCTGTGGCCACCGAAGTGAAGGTTGCAGGAACCTGTGCACTGACAGAGATATTATCAATGGATGCGCCGGGACTTGTTCCAATAGTATTATCGCTCTTCCAATGGAACACTATACGGTAAGAGCCTGCTGGCAAGAAAACACTCCCATTAAACGTTTGAACAGTTGTTTGGATAGTACCACTTCCGACAAAAATCGCTCCAGGCAATGAACTTGGAATCGCGGAAGCTCCAGAACCTGGGTATACTATACTGCCTGCAGGCGTTGTGGAAACCGGGACAAAAAAGACCTGCCATAGATCATAATTCGTTTCTCCACCGGATAGCCAGTTGAAGGAAACGTTTACACGCTCTTGACCGGCTGGGACCACGATATCTCGCCAAAAGAAATTAGAGGCGGGAGCGGTGTTCAGGTAGCCTGGCGTCGAGCCGTCGACGGAAATGTAGGCTGAATAACCACTAAAGGGAGCCGTGGTATTTGCCTGGCCCAAAACCCAGGGATTGTTGGCTCCATTGGAAACAGTCCAACCGTTGTCGGCAAACGAACTACCCAATTCAAAACCGCCAGCATAAGCTGGATCCACAATCATGGTTTGAGCCTGGGCGCTATACCGAAAAGTAACGGTAAAAAGGATGGCTACAAATAGCTTGGAATAAGCCATTGCCTTGTTGCCTATCACACTATTAAAAAAAGAAGTTGATGTGTGGGTCATAAAAAAAAATTTAGTTCGGGTAAACTTAAGAAGAAATTAACGTAATACCAAAAAAATATCAAATAAAAAATCAAGGCGGCTCTGGGGGGCCGCCTTGATTTCATTGAAGAATGAAAGATTATTTGCGGATCACGCGTGCAGTTGCGGTGTGTGCTTCTGCACCTACCACGCCTACTTCAGCGAAATACACGCCTGCTTTCAATTCACCCGTGTCGATTGTTTCAGCAAAACGACCAGCTGAACGGAATCCGAGATCGAGTGAGCGAACGGCTTTACCGGTTACGTCAGTCAGACGAACAGACACCTGACCCGCAACGGGCAACTCAAACGATAGTGTAGTTGCTTCGGAAGCTGGGTTTGGATAAGCGGTGAGGCTCATCTTGCTCTCGCCTGCCAATCCAGGTACCCAAAGGCGGGCGTTGGGAACAACCACACCTTCTGCTGTAGCCAATTCGCTGTTGTCGATTACCTGCAGGTTCAGTCCACCTTTCAGGTCGGCCTTCAGTTCAACTTCCAGTTCGGCCAAGACATCACCGGTACGAACAGAAAGTCCATTGACATCGTACCAGGCAAGGCGGGCCTCTCCACCCTGTACGTTGCCTACTTCGGTGGCACGAACAGCTGCGTTGGCCATACGGATAGCTGTAACATTTAGGAGTGCCGGATCGAACGACAATGCGAGTGAAACAGCGCCGAGGTTAGCCGACTCAGATACACGAATGGGCACGATCATTTTGCGACCGGCTGTGAGATCAAGGTCACCATCACGCTCCAACGAGATCAAAGGCATGGTACGCACGCCCGGATTACTCCAAGAACCGTTTACATCACCTGTACATAAACCCTTCAATTCAGAAGCAGTCGCCTGGTTGGGAGCAACCGTTACTGTTGGTGTTTCAAATGTCCAGGGGCCACGGCTGAACTGCGACAGAATACCTGAGAAACGCTGAGAAACCTGAAGCGCATCTGAAGAGTTTACCGTGTTGCTGTTGTTTACGTCTGCAGCTGTGCGATACACACCAGCGAGGGTAATCTGACTTGTGAAGTGGCGAGAAATAAACAAGGCGTCTGTTGCATTGAGACCACCCGTAGCACGTGTGCTGCGTGGACGAATTACATAACTTCCAGGAGCAAGCGTCAGGCTGTAAGCACCACCCACAGGCGTCAGTACGCTATCGACCGCAGCGTTGGTAGTTGCATTGTAGGCACGTACCCATACATTACTCAATGGTGATTGAGCTGTGTTTCCATAACGGACAGTACCCGTAACTGAACCACTTGACGCCGCAGCAGCTGCTACACCGAAACTATCAACTGCAACGTAATCCAGATCAGCTATTGAATAAGCATGAAATCCAAAGTAGTAAGTTCCCGTTGACGAAGGAGTAAACGAAGCGGTTACCTGAGTCCAGTTGTTGTAGATCGTTGTGGTGTCCACAAAGATGGAGGAAGTCATCCCCGCTGCCGATGCAGCAGTTCCGGCCTTTAGCGCAATTTTCTCTGCCACACCACCATAACCAGGAGCACGAACCCAGAATTTAACATCATAGTTCACATTCTCGGTGAGGTTCAACGGAGCGGAGAAGGCCCAGTCATTTTTAGGCTCTGTAGTGCTGTAGAAGGTAGCCAACATATTGCTGCCATTCTGACTCAGGATAGTGGATGAGCTGGCAACGCGCCATGCAACCACATTGGTCTGACGTGACCAGCATGGGGGTACCTGTGAAGGGTTAGCATTGGCTAATGTGTTGTCGAAACTTTCAGAGTAGGGAGGATTTCCTGCCACGCAAATGGTTGTGAAGGAAACAGGTTGTGACCACAAGCTGGTAGAGGTCGGTCCGCAAACCGCGCGCACATAAGCGCGGTAGGCTGTGCCAGGAGTAAGACCTGTAAAGTTGTAATTGGTTGAAGTAACGTTCACCCCACCAGAAGGCGAACCTGCCTGTGTGTTAGGAACGATACCCACCTGCCATGTAGTTTCTGTGCCACCGGCAGTCCAGCTCATCGATGAGCCAGTAGTGGTGACATTAGACACGGTCGCAGCTGTTGGGCTGGGACAAGTGATAGGTGCTGTAGAGCTACCTCCAAAGTTGGCCATGAAACGTAGAGCGTTACCATTCGAGTACCATTGCGTGGTGTAGAGAACAGAAACCCACCAAGGCTGGAAATTCCATGAAACGTCGTCGCGGAAACGAAGACGGGTCGTATTATTGTTCGAGTAAATGTCAGCAACCAGCCAATACTCACCAGGCGCAAGACCCCTTTGCTGAGCTACCCCAAACAAATCAGCGGGAATTGGCACTTCTATAGATGCACTGGCCACATCAGCTGCCGTGATGGTATAGACATCTGATTCACAAAGAATGTAACCAGCGCCTCCGGGAAGTCCGGTCGCAGTGTCTGATAGTTGAACCGAGAACACGACAGAGGCACCTACCTGTGTAGTAGAGGTAGAACTAGCCCCATTTCCAGTGGAATGCAGAATGGCTGTAACACTCGTTATGGTATCCGCAGCTACCAATTCTAAATAATTAGCCAGTTTAATATCAGGCGGAGCGCCGACAAACATATTTGTTCCGATCTGAGCCTGCGCAGTAGGCGAAGTTTGAGAGGGCGAAAATGCTGAATCACCCAAAGTAAATTGTCTTAACAGAGTATTATCGGACGGAAATTGTTCGGTAGAGTCCGAAACCGCTTGGAATGATACGTTAGTGAAGGCATACAATGAAGGATTGTAGAGGGTTGTTACCGACAAGAAGGTATCAGCACCCGAAGCAAGGCTCGGTACAACCTGAGACGTACCTGTAAAATAAACACTATTGAAGGTATCACGAACTATAACATCAAGGCGAACATTAGGCTGTGCGGCTGTTCCATTGTTTCTGACACGAGCCTGAAAACGAATGGACGTCTTGTTGTCATTGTTCATGATGTGGTATTGAACGAAACGTCCTAAAGCGGTATCAGGCAGCATAGTTGTAGAAAGTGCTTGCAGGTCGTTTTCAGGACGGGTAGAAATGGCGATGTCATCCACCATCCAGAAATAAAAATCACCATTAAACAAAAATGCAAAACGTGCGTTCGAATGGCCACCTATGTAGCTCGATACATTCAAACGCTGGGTAGCATTACGTGTAGTGGCATTATTAACGGGAATGGTTGAATTAAGCATAATTGTATCCGTCCATGAAGTCCCGCCATTACGGGAGAACAACAAGTAGGAGGCCGGAACAGACTGCGAACCACCTGGGCCAGCAAAACGACGATAATACTGGTAAAATTCAAGGTTGATGCTTGGATACTGACTCAAATTCAACGTTGGAGAAATGAGCATACCTCTGTGAGGAGCAGGAAAAATACCCGTTCCGAAAGCACCAGCCACGCCAGCATCATCCAACCAGTCGGAGTCAAAAATCATGAAGCCGTTCGAAGCCGTAGGCGACAAAATCGGAGTATTCGTGGGAGGTGTATTGTTTACCCCAGAGTAGGCACCCCGGGAACCTGAAGCCGAACTGGGCGTAGTATTGGGACCTCTGTATTCCCACACACCCAGTGTGTCGGGATCGTTGGTCACATTGCTGAATCCAAAGCCCCAGTTGAGCCAACCCACAGGAAGACCTGTTGCGAAGTCTTCCGAGTAGATGGTGGTAACCTCAGGCGAAGAATTCAATGCTGGTGGCCTGGCACCCGGATCCGGTACGCTTTGATCGATGGTTTTCAGATATGGTAAAGGCCTGATGTCGGGAACTACCCGGGACTGCGCATACACTGCTCCCATCATGACGATGAGCCCGAGCAGAGTGAATACAATTTTTTTCATGAAAAATGGGTTTAGGTGATTGACGATGACTATAAAATTTTTGGTCGGCTAATCTAAATAAAAAAAATGAAATTACAAGCGAAGACTCTCAACAAATATTTAAAAAAAAAATGGCTGAGGCAATTTTACAAAATATTCATGATGCGAATCACCGAATGAGAAGGCGTCCGGCCATTTTTTCATTGTGTTTCTGACCTATGCACAGATACTCCCAGACATACAATCCGCTTGTCAAACAACTAACGTCCGCTTCAAATACAATGGTAGATGACACCAAACTGGTTTGATGGAATTCGAGCGGCACAACCTGACCCATTCCATTCCGAAGGATTAATATCCCATTGCCATCCCCTACTGGCAGCTCGATCATCAATCGATCCATTGCAGGTTGGGGATAAACGCGCGCGCCTGCAGATGTATGGTTTAGAGCAACCGGAGTTCGCAAGAGTATTTCATCGAATAGGTCTCCTTCAACGTTCGACCATTCAATGAAACGAACGATTGGCTCAATTTGATCTGCATTGATACTAGCCTTGTTCTGAGATTTCATTCTTAGCGTCAGAACTGCGTCACCATAGTTAAGGTTGACCCCTGTTGGATCAAACCACGATATGCGGATCAGACTGCCTGACTGATGATATACACCGCTACCAGCTGCGCTACCATTCGGCCAGTCAACCCCCGTAACCATCCAGCCCCCGGGCAATACGGCCTCAAGGCTAACGGAGCCCACATCGGCACTCATACTGGTGGTGATGGGATAGGAAATGACCCCATCGGCCGACTTAAATGCAAGTTGAATATCGCTCTTTGGCAACAAAGGCGCGGTACGGAGATTTACATTGGGCGTGTTGCTGCCATTCACGTCACCCACGCACAAAGCTTTGGCTATCACTTGCTGGGTATCATTGAGAACGGTTAATGCAACCAGATCGAACACCCAGTCACCCGCTGCAAATGCATTTATGATAGTGGTTTGACGCCTCGATATTTGCAACGCATCCGTAGTATTCACACTCGAGGAATTGTTGACATCTGCTGCCTTCAAACGAAGTCCGGTGAGCAGACTTACGAAGCTGCCGTGGCGGGCGGTCAACAGTGCGTCGGTAGCTGTAATCCCGCCCCAAGGCTTTGATGTAGAAAAGTCAAGGTTATAGCTGCCATTGGCAACTTGACTGAACGCGAAGGCACCGTTCGCATCAGTCGTTTGGGTTTCGATGATCTGCTGGTTTTGCAGGAGTCGAACCGTGGTGTTGGTCATCGGCGTCTGGGTGGTATTATCATAGCGTACAAAGCCTATAATTCGTCCTGCTACCTGAGGAAGGGACGTATCGCAGGTACCGATGAGGAAGGCCGGGAGTACCACATCATCGGTGAGCACATGGATTCGGTTTTGATTAGACGCACAGGCAGCGGGTACTGACTCTACGTTGGCCAGTGTATTGCCATTAACATATCGGTAGCGGAGGGTATCGCCCAAAACCAGGGCGGTATCAAATACATAAATGTTGGGCTGCGCCGAAAGGGCTGTCATCCTCGTTGCGGCCGGATTGTTACCCTGGAACGAACCCATCAGATAAACCCCCTGCGCCGAAACTGTTTGACCAACCATATTCACCCGGAAACGAACGTTGCGGGTTACGGGCGGTGGTGGTGGATTCAAATTGGAGAAGCATGTCCCAAAAAAATACGCGGGCAGGACGCTGTCACCCTGAACGTTGTGGCTTCTAAAGATGATGCCTTGCGCTCCGGCGACACCACATGAGGAGGGCACCGTTTCTACATTTGCTGCACTGCTTCCGTTGTGGAACCGATAGGTTACTGCCTGACCGTTCGGGATTGATACACTATACATATAGGTGTTGGGCAGCGTGGCGGAAGCGGTCATAACTACAGGGGCGGCGCCGGTCGACTGGAAACTACCGGAGATGTGCACCCCGGAGGCTGCCACAGCAAGTCCACTCATGTTCACACGGAATGTCACCTGCCGATTCACCACAGGTGGTGCCTCTTGAAGGGTGAAGGTATTCGTGTAGGTGTTGTCACCAGTGGTGGCACCATTGGCATTCGTGGCGTTGGAAGATGCATAAAAACGAACAACCCCGGTTCCGGTGGCAGGGGCCGTCCACTGAAAATTCCAGGTGATTGTGCCGTTGCCAGAATTCCCACTTCCTGTATGCGATAGCCGTTGGGACTGGATCATTTGGGCCCGTGTGGGCTCACTGGCAATCAGCGTACCCGCGGTTTGGTTGGATGCATTTCTCACTACCAGCTGAAAGCCATATCGGTTTCGACCAGACTCAGCTACTGTGAACTGAACGTTGTAGGTTTGTCCGGGCACATAGGTGGTAGCCCCCGCCACCCCATTCAGGCTGAGTGTTCGAACCGCCGGACCTGTGTTGAGGGCCAATCCAGCGTGACAAGAGGAACAATTGGATTCTCCGGGCGCACTGGAATAAGGACCACCGATGCCACCAGAAGACGTACGGGCTTGCTCCCAGCTGAGTGCTGACAAGAGCAGTACAAAGAAAGTGATGGATAAACGTGTAAGCATAAGAAAAACAACAAAACTAACAAGAAACCCTTATAAAAAAATTTGCGTTTTCCACTTAAGGTTTGCGCAGAATTAATTTCTCGGTACGGAGCATTTGTCGCTCAGAGGTGAATTGAACGAGATAGACCCCAAATGGTAGCTCTGTTAAATCCCATTCAACCAGCGCAGTACCTTGTTCGGTGCGGGTGGTTTCCTGACGAATGGTTTGACCAACAACATTCTGTATGTGAATTTCCAATTGATCCGAGAATAAGCCAGAAACTACAGCAAACACCTTACCTGAGGTTGGATTGGGATAAACACGGAAAGATGCATTTTCCGGGTTTTCAATGGATACATTGGTAATGTTGATGCGATTTGAGGTATCCGAAAAACAACCATTGGTTCCACGCACAATGGCATAGTGAACGCCGTTTTGGGTAACCCTAATTGCCCGACCCGCAACGCCCTGAATCTGTACGCCATCACGAAACCAGATGTTGCCAGAGGAGGCCGTACTGAAGAGACTATCGCTCCCAACCGAGACTGTAATAAAGGGAGCACCGGGTGTATTGAGGATGTTGATGCGAAGGGTATCCGAAAAGTCGAAACACCCAAAAGAATTGATCACACGCACTTTATAAACTCCGGCCTGACCGGCGGGATACAGGTTGGAGATGGCCCCACCAATGAGGGTGTCGTTGCGGAACCATTGGTAGCTCTGCCCCGGAAAAGAGGGAGTAGAGAGCACTACGGTTCTACCCGCACAAACGTTGGGGGAACCGTTGATGTTCAACACTGCGGTCGGTGCAGGGAGTACATTAATTTGTTGAACGGCCGAGGTATCGAAACAGCCCTGGGCGATTGACACCCGTACGCGATAACCACCAGAGACATTCACGACGAAAGTCCGGGAGGTGGCACCCACAATGGCCGTGTCGTTTCGGATCCATTGATACAAAAAGCTGGCTCCCTGATTGGCCAAGAGCAGAACGGAATCACTGGAGCAAATGGTGGCAGGGCCAATCAACGTAATGTTTGCTCCGGGGGCGGGACGAAGGGTGTGTATGGCGGCTGAAGAAGTAGCAACACAACCCTGCGCATTCGTGACCCGCACCTTATAAGACCCTGATGCTGCAACCTGATAACTGGCGGCGGTAGCACCCGATATGACGGTATCGTTGCGCAGCCATTGGTAGGTTAAACCTGAACCAGAAGCAGCCAAAAGTGTAATAGGGCGGTTCTGGCAATATGTGGTATCACCGGCGGGAGTAAAAGAGGCAGTTGGAACACTTGCCGGTAATACCCTCACCGAGTCGCTTGTGCCTGAACAGCCCGAAAGGGGTCCGATATGTAAACGATACATACCGGGAATGATGCCCGCCAGACTGGCATTGGTTTGCCCGGTCAGTTGCACACCGTCGCGGAACCAGGTAAATACTTGTCCGGTCGCGATATTCTGCTGTGCCAGTAAGCCCAAACCAGGTGCACACAGATAGGTGGTATCGGGAAGACCCAATTCAGCATGTGGGGTGGTAGCTGTGAATGTTCCGCTGACCAGCAACACATTAAGTGGTGTTCCTGCCGTATCTGCTACTTCAGAAGTGGATGCGAAGGAAATAGAGGACGTATTTCTTCCGACGAATCGAAGGCGGAACAAGGTTTCGGGGACGAGGTTAATGGGTACTACACTTGTGAAAGAAGCCCGAACCCTGCCTGGCGTATTCGCCACGATATTGATGGGAGCAATTTGTACAGAAAAGCTGTTTGTGCCGAGAAAACGCAAGTTCTGGGGATTGAAGTCGATATCGAACTCAAAGGAACCAACATTGGGTACGACTGTACTATTCACCTGCACCTCAATGGTATCGCCCGGGCAGGCAGTGGTTGTGCCCAGGGTGATGGACGGATTTTGAACAACCAGTGTTCGGGACTGACTGAATAATGTGTCGGGGCAAGTAGACTGCAAGACACCCGCCCTATACTCTGATCCATTCATCACAAGGGCTACCGACAGAATGCTCAAGTTTGAGGTCCCTGTGCCACTGTATTGAGCTCCATCCGTGAGATTCACCCAGAATCCTCCAGCGGTTCTTGACTGCCAGCGAAAGCCGGATTGCCCCGTTGCATTTACCACGAAAATTGTGGTTTGTCCGGGTGCCAAATTACTATTACCAGAAGGTTGCTGGGTTATGGTGGCACCATTATATCCTACAACACCAGATTGATAGGCTGTCTGCAGGGCTGAACCACCTCCTCTTATGTAGCAAGTGCCGGGGGCTGATAAATTCCAATTCACGTTTGAGGCAGCGGATACCACAAAACGAAGGTTCATAAGTAATCCGGAGTCGAGCGTGGAAGGGATGCCTGACCAGCGGAGCACGAGGTTACCCGGTACTGTTGCCGTGCCACTCAAACTGCCTAGTGTCGGACTCAACTGCGACAAACCTGTGAATTGCAAATTTTGAGGGTTATAAGATACCTGAAGTGAAAATGAGTCGACCGCTGCGAGGGCGGCTCCCAATCGAACTGCAACAGATACTGTGTCACCCAAACAACCAGAGGAACCCACCAAACGAAGTTCTGCACCTTGCTGTTGAACTGTTAAGGTGTAAGGTCCTGCATAAGTTGGGGTACTACACCCCGTATTGATGCGCAAGCGGTACTGGTAGTTGTTCAATGCCGCAGATGCACCTGTTAAGCTCAAAGTCGACGTAGTTCCTCCCGAGTAAACAGCTCCCGAAACAGATTGCCAAGTGGTAGAGCCGGTCGACAAAACCTCCCATTGGTAAGTTAACCCGGTTCCGGCAGCTACTACGGGTAAGGTGATGTTACCACCAACTGGTACACTTACATTTGAATTTGGCTGACTGCTTATGGTTGCACCCACCACACGGCTTATGCTACCATTATTGAAAACAGTATTGGCAATAACATCTCCGTTTCCGTCGGCCAACTCACATTGACCTGGTGTAGAAAGGTTAAACGTGATTGGCGTTGTTGTAAAAGTAGCATTTGCCGGTACCTGAAAATTCAGGTTCATGAGCAACCCACTACCGATATTTGATGATGAAAGAGAAAACCAGGAAACCAAAACTTTACCAAGGGGTTGACCAGTCGGAGATGTAGAGTTTACAATTAAGTTTCCCGTTAGCGCTGCATTTGAAAAATTCAGGTAGGTCACTTTAGTTGTGTCGTATGCCATTTCCAATGTTACGGCTCCTATGTTGAGGAAACCGTTTACATTGATAGGAACCGATACCTGATTGCCCGCGCAAGCTGATACCGAACCTATGGTTACAATCGGCTGGGCCTGAGCTCTACTCATAATCAACAATCCGCTGATCAGAACTGGCAAAAGGCCTAAACCTAAAATGGATTTTGATGTTAGTAATCTCGGTGCAGCAAAAAATATCATATACATATAAGAAATTTTAGAAAAAGCAAAAATAGGAATTGAATATGAAAAACAATTTGAATTTCATATTTATAATAATCCGGGTTTAGCAAAAAAGATATCTGTACCGTTTCGCTAAACAAATCAAATGGTATCTGCCATCTGAATATGGCACGGCACTTAAACAAAAACCCCGCCACACGGGTGTGTAGCGGGGTTCATAAACCAGGCTGGCAACGACCTACTCTTCCACATTCTACTGCAGTACCATCGGCGCTGTGGGGCTTAACTTCTCTGTTCGGAATGGGAAGAG
>Ga0194120_10005639_pt1 | contig 18267 bp, 18 predicted proteins | sample TA2MahCa65mmetaG_FD_148642 | JGI IMG/M metagenome (GOLD analysis project Ga0194120, IMG submission 148642) | Freshwater microbial communities from Lake Tanganyika, Tanzania - TA2015019 Mahale Deep Cast 65m | ecosystem: Environmental > Aquatic > Freshwater > Lake | place: Tanzania: Lake...
CGCGCGGCGTCCGGCGCCAACCGCACCGCGGTCGTCGAGGCGCTCGTCGCCGAGCGCGACGCGCGCGTGGTGCCGATGCTCTCCCGGATCCTCAGCGGGAGCGACCCGTTCGGCGACGACCACCAGACCGTGCTCGACACGCTCGACGCGGTCGGCGCGCTCGCCAGCGAGCAGGCGGTGCCGTCGGTCTCCGCGCTGATGCGGAAGAAGAAGTTCTTCGCCCGCAAGAAGGCGCGCGCGTTCAAGACCGCGTCGGTGAAGGCGCTGGTCGCGATCGGCACGCCCGCGGCGCGTGCCGCGCTGGACGAGGCCGCGCGGACGGGCGACGGCCTCCTGAAGCAGATCGTCAGGGACCATGGCGCCGCACGCTGACGAGCTCGTCCGCCGCCTGGCCGCCGGCCTGCGCGCCGCGGAGCTCTACGCGCCGCAGCACCCGCTCGTCCAGCGCTCCGTCCAGGCGCTCGCCTCGGCGCTGTCCGCCGCGCTGGCCGACGCGTCGTCGCTCGTCATCGGCTTCATCGGCGACGACGTCGTGGTCAACGACGCGCGGCTCGGCAAGGGCTCCGCGTCGCTGACCGGGTTCGTGCGCGGCCTCCGCGATCGCGAGATCGAGAAGATCACGTTCCACCGCGGGGTCACGCCCACGGAGGTCCAGGCGTTCCTGATCGAGCTGGCCGTCAAGAAGGGCACCCAGCCGCTCGCCGACCGGCTCGCGGCGGCGGACGTGCGGCGCATCGCCATCGGCAGGCTGTCGATCGAGGAGGCGGAGCCGGATCAGGTCGGGATCGAGGCCGCCAAGCGCGTCTACCACACCGCGGTCGAGTCTGCCGAGGCGCTGTGGGACCAGGCCAGGGCGGGCGAGCAGCCCGACCCGGAGACCGCGCGCAAGATCATCGACAGCCTGGCCAACATCGTGAACCAGGACCGGACGTCGCTGATGGCGCTGACGGCCCTGAAGAAGTACGACAACTACACGTTCACGCACATGGTGAACGTGGCGGCGCTGTCGATGGCGCAGGCGCGCGCGCTCAACCTCGACGGACCGCTGCTGCGCGAATTCGGCTTCGCCGCGCTGATGCACGACATCGGCAAGGTGCACACGCCGCTCGAGGTGCTCAACAAGCCGGGCAAGCTGACCACCGACGAATTCACGGTGATGAAACAGCACGTCGTGGACGGCGCCCACATCCTGCGGCGCACGCCCGAGATGCCCGCCCTGGCGCCCATCGTCGCCTTCGAGCACCACCTGAAACAGGACCTGAGCGGATACCCGGAGAACATCGGCCACCGGAAGCTCAACCTGTGCACGATGATCGTCAGCATCGCGGACGTGTTCGACGCGCTCCGCAGCAACCGTCCCTACCGCGAGGGGCTGGCGACGACCCGCATCAAGTCGATCATGGCCGAGCAGGGCAACCCGGCCTTCAACCAGATCCTGCTGCGGCGGTTCGTCAACCTGATGGGCCTCTTCCCCATCGGCACCATCGTCCGCCTCAATACGGAAGAGGTGGGCGTCGTCACGGCCGAACATCCCGACGATCCGTTCCGCCCGCAGGTCAAGATCCTGTACGACGCGACGGGTGAGCAGCTGGACGCGCCGTACCTGGCCAACACCTGGGAGCGCGACTCCCGCGGCGCCTTCCCGAAAGCCGTCGTGGAATCGGTCGATCCCGACGGCGTGGAACTCGACCCGCTGACGGTGCTGTGACGTGCCGCCGCTGACGCCTGCGACCGAGCCGATGTCCGCCGAGCAGGGCCTCGCGCTCGCGGAGTTCGCGCGCATGTGCAAGGCGGCGGCGCGATCGGTCTCGCTCTATCCGGCCACCCATCCCGCCATTCAGGCGTCGCTCGGGCGCGTGATTGCCGCGGCGGCCAAGCTCATCCCGGCGAGCGACGTGACGCTGACCGTGCTGCCGGGGATGCTGGTCATCGACGGGCGCGCGCCCGTGCGGCCCGACCCGGCCATCGGCGAGCTCGCGGAGCTGATGCACGACCGCCTGATCGGCTCGCTGCGCGTCGAGCGCGCCGCCGACGTGCAGGACTGGCGCGCGATCCTGCTGCTCCTCGCCAGGCCCGCCGAGGAGCTCATCGCCGACGGCGGCATCGGCAGGGCCTGGACCGGGAGCGGGCGGTCGCACTTCGAGATTCGCGAGATCGACTACGCGGAGGTGCTGCGCGAGCGCGCCGGCGGCGACGCGGCCGAATGGGATCGCATCATCGCCTTCTGCCTGCAGGGCGAGGCCGCCGGGCTCGACGAGGGCGCGCTGGCGACGCTGATGGCGACGCTCGGCGACGACTCGAAGTTCGCCGAGCTGCTCGACCGCCTGCAGTCCGGGGAGGCGGGGGGCGGCGCGTCGGTCGGACAGCGCGCCGCGGCGCTCGTCCAGTTGATCCGCAAGATGACCGAGCTGGCTGCCGGGCGCGGGCAGGACGGCCCCGAGCTCGTGCTGCAGACGGCGGCCAATGCCGCCTCGCGGCTCACGCCCGAGATGCTGCTGGCGCTCGTCGGCCAGGCGCGCGCGGCCGAGAGCGAGCACTCGAGGACGGCCGCGGGCGTCGTCGAACGGATGGGCGACGGGACGATCGCGTCGTTTGTCGCCAGCGCCGTCGTGAACGAGCGCGGCGCCACCGATCGCCTGGCGCAGGCGTTCGCGGCGCTGGTCCCCGAGTTCGAGCGGAAGGAGCGCCTGCTGGACCTGGCCAAGGACGAGGCGGCGCAGAGTCCGCTCGGCGGCGAGCCGGGCTTCGACGGGCTCTGGGAGTCGGCGGCGAACATGCTCACGTCGTACTCGGACGAGGGGTTCGTCTCCGACGAGTACGCGCGCGAGCTGTCGGGCGCGCGCGGGCACGCGATCGACGTCGAGCGCGTCTCCGACGATCCGCCCGAGCGCGTGCAGCAGTGGCTCTCGACCGTGTCGGACGCCGCGCTGCGGCAGCTCGATCTGGACCTGCTGATGGATCTGCTGCGCATCGAGGAGGACCCGGCGAAGTGGGAGGCCATCGCGAAGTCGGGCGCCGCGGAGATCGAGCGCCGCACGCTGCAGGGCGCCATCGCCGACGCGCAGCCGATCGCCGAGGCGATCATCCGCGAGCTCGGCGACGCCGGCCGTGAGGCGCTGAAGCCCGCCGCCGAACGGCTGGCCGAGGCGCTCGCCAACGGCCCGCTGATGCGCCACGTGGTCGTGCACCTGCGCAAGGTGGACGACGCGGAGGTGGAGGCGTACAACCGGCTGTGCCACACCATCGGCCCGCGCGTGGTGCGTCCGCTGGCGGAAGCGCTGGCCACCGAGGACAACAACCGGGCGATCCGCCGGCTGCGCGAGCTGCTCCTCGGCTTCGGCGCCGCCGGCCGGCAGTACGTCGAGCAGCTCAAGACGTCGCCGAACCCCGCCGTGCGGCGCACCGCCATCGACCTGCTGCGCGTCTTCGGCGGGCGCGAGGCGCTGCCCGAGCTGGCGGGGATGCTCGACGACGCGGATCCGCAGGTGCAGCGCGAGGCGATCAGGGCGATCGTGCAGATGGGGACGGAGGACGCCTACGCGGTGCTCGAGCACGCGCTCGTCTCGCGCAGGGCCTCGCGCGAGAACATCCTGCAGCAGCTCATCGGCCTGCGCGACGACAAGGCCGTGCCGCTGCTCTGCTACGTGCTGAACCACTCCACGCCGAGCGGCAAGATGGTGGAGGTGCACGCGCAGATCATCGAAGCGCTCGGCGGCCTCGCCTCCCACCCGGAGTCCACCAGGACGCTGCGCACGGTCCTCTATCGCGGCGAGTGGTGGGCGCCGTTCCGCACCAAGCTGCTGCGCCTGGCCGCGGCCGCGGCGCTGCGGCGCATCGCCTCCGCCGACACGCTGGCGGTGCTCGACGAGGCGGCGCGCACGGGCAACCGCGGCATCCGCGCCATCGCCAGGCCGCACCTCGGCGGCCTGCCGCGCAGAGAGAGGGATCGGACATGAGCACGCCGCAGCGCGCCAAGCTGGCCGACGAGCTGGTCCGCCGCTTCGCGGCCGCCCTGCGCGGCGCCCAGCTCTATGCCGGCAACCACCCGCTCGTCACGCGCAACATCGCGGCGCTGCACGACACGCTCACGCTCATTCACTCCACCAACGCCTCCATCGCCATCGGCATCGTCGGCGACGAGCTCGTCGTCGGCGACATTCCGGTGCCCCGCGCCGCCGAGAACATGGGCGAGCTGATGAAGCGCCTGCAGCAGGCCGGCATCGAGCGCATCGTCATCGACCGCGGCGTGCAGCCGCCGGAGCTGACGCAGCTCGTGCAGGCCGTGGCGCGCACCGAGGCCGGCAAGGACCCGACCACGGCGCTCGGCCGCCAGCCGCACATCCGCGTCGGCCGCCTGCAGGTCGAGGAGCGCGTCGAGGCGCAGATCGGCGACGTCGCCACGTTCAAGCGTCTCTACGACGACGCGGTGACGGTGGCGGAGACGCTGTGGGAGAGCGCGCAGACCGAGGGGATGCCCGACGCCGACGCGGGCCGCACCGTGGTCGATTCGCTCGCGCAGGCCGTGGCGCAGAACCGGACGGCGCTGCTGGCGCTGACCGCGCTCAAGAACTACGACAACTACACGTTCACGCACATGGTGAACGTCTCCATCCTGACCATGGGGCAGGCGCGCGGGCTCGGCATCGAGGGATCGCTGCTGCGTGAGTTCGGCCTGTCGGCGCTGATGCACGACATCGGCAAGGTGAAGACGCCGACCGAGATCCTGAACAAGCCGGACAAGCTCACCGACAAGGAGTTCGAGATTCTGCGGCGCCACACGGTGGAGGGCGCCGAGATCCTGCGCGGGACACCCGAGATGCCCGCGCTCGCGCCCGTCGTCGCCTTCGAGCACCACCTGCGCGCCGACGGCACCGGCTACCCGCTCGGCGTCAAGCGCCCGCAGCTCAATCTCGGGACCATGCTGTGCGGCATCGCCGACGTCTACGACGCGATGCGCTCGCAGCGCGTCTACCAGCAGGCATTCCCGAGCGACCGCATTCTCGCCGTGCTCCAGCGCAACGACGGCGCCCAGTTCGACCAGAACCTGGTGCGCCGCTTCGCGCAGCTCGTCGGGATCTACCCGGTGGGCAACCTCGTCCGGCTCGACACGGGCGTCGTCGCCGTCGTGCTGAAAGCCTACGCGCCGGACCCGTACCGCCCGCGCGTGAAAGTGATCATCAATCGCGAGGGAACGCCGCTCGAGCGTCCGTACGAGGTTGACCTGTGGGAGGCGCAGGAGGACGAGCCGCGCTCGATCCAGGCGCCGCTCGACCCCGCCGCCTACGGCATCGATCCACTGACATACCTATGACAACGCTTCGAGCCTTGGGATTTGGGATTTGGGGTCTGGGATTCGGGCTGTGGGCCCTGGGCATCGGTATGAGCGCGCAGACCGGCATCGACCGCGGCCTGCGCGAGAACGACCCGCCGCGGGCGCCGCGCGGCCCGGGCGGCGACATCATCCGCGGGGCCGCTGACGAGGGGCCGTTCCTCCGCGGCAGCCTGATCGTGAAGTTCCGTCCGGGGACGCCGCTCGACGCGCAGCGCATCATGCTCGCGCAGGTGGACGCCTCGGCGCCGCAGCGCGTGTCGTATGCGGACTTCGAGATCGTGGCCCTCGACGCGGCGGCCGATCCCGAGGCGGTGGCGCGGCAGCTCGAGACGCAGCCGGACGTCGAGTACGCGCAGGCGCGCTACCGCGTGCACCCGCAGTTCACGCCCAACGACCCGCTCTACGGGCGGCAGTGGAACTATCCGGCGATCGACATGGAGCGCGCCTGGGACATCAACCCCGGTGCCACCTCCGAGGTCGTGGTCGCGGTGCTGGACAGCGGTATCGCCTACCGCCCGGCCGTCGTCCGCTACAACGCCGCGTTCCAGTTCCGACTGACGCCGAACGGTCCGATCTTCCCGGCGCTGGGCGTCGTGGACGTGCCGTTTGCCGCCGCGCCGGATCTCGCGCCGCTGGAGCGGTTCGTGTCGCCGCGCGACTTCATCTGGAACACCGACCTGCCGCTGGATCTCGACGGCCACGGCACCCACGTCACGGGCACGATCGGGCAGGCCACCAACAACAGCGTCGGCGGCGCGGGCGTGGCGTTCAACGTCCGCATCATGCCGGTGAAGGTGATCGGCTCGATCTGGGATCAGATCTTCGGCGCGCCCAATCGCGGGACCGATGACGTGGTGGCGCGCGGCGTCCGCTACGCGGCGGACAACGGGGCGAAGGTGCTGAACATGAGCATCGGGCGCACCGGCCCGCCGGCGCCCGCGGTGCAGGAGGCCATCGCCTACGCCATCTCCCGCGGCGCGTTCGTGTCGATCGCCGCCGGCAACTCGTTCCAGAACGGCAATCCCGTGGAGCGGCTCGCGGAGATCGGGGGGCTCTACGAGGGCGCAATCTCGGTGGCGGCGATCGGCCGCGACCGGCAGCGCGCCTTCTACTCCACCACCGGACCGTACGTGGAGATCACGGCGCCCGGCGGCAATCTGCGCCAGGGGCAGGAGGCCGGCATCCTCCAGCAGACGTTCGATTTCGACATGGTGGAGACCTATACCCGCGGGCCCCAGGCCTACCGCGCGCCGCGCTTCGACGCGTTCGCCTACGAGTTCTTCCAGGGCACGTCGATGGCCGCGCCGCACGTGTCGGGCTTCGCCGCGCTGCTGGTGCAGCAGGGCATCACCCCGCCGGCGGCGCTCGAAGCCGTGATGAAGCGCTATGCCACAGACCTCGGGGCGACAGGCCGCGACAACGAGTACGGCGTCGGCCTGATCAACCCGCGCGCCTCGCTTCGTGGAATGGGGCTGGTGAAGTGAAAATCCCAAATCCCAAAGCCCAAAGCCCAAGTCCCAAGGCGCTTCTCTCATTACTGGCCGTGCTTGTCGCGGCGCCCGTTCACGCGCAGGAGATCGGCGTCCGTGGGTTCGCCGACATCGGCTCGCGGACGTTTACCGCGACCGAGAGCTTCACGGCCGTCCTCGGCACGGACAGCGGCGGCGTGTTCGGCGGCGGCGTCGAGGCGACGCTGCCGCTCGGCCTGTTCGTGAACGTCCGCGCCTCGCGCTTCCGGGCCGAGGGCGAGCGCGTGTTCATCTTCAACGACGAACGGTTCGACCTCGGGATTCCCACGGTGATCACCGTGACGCCCCTCGAGCTCACCGGCGGCTACCGCCTGCCGTTCTGGACCCGGATCGTCCCCTACGCAGGCGTGGGCGTCGGCTGGCACACGTACACCGAGATCTCGGAGTTCGCCACCGACAGCGAGAACGTCGAGATGCGGCGCACCGGACTGCATCTGCTCGGCGAGTACGGCGTCGCGCGCTGGATCGCGGCCGCCGGCGAGCTGCAGTGGGCCAACGTGCCGGACGCGCTGGGCGAGGATCCCAACGGCGTGGCGGCGCATTTCGACGAAGACAACCTTGGCGGCGTCACGTTCCGCGTCAAGATAGTCGTGGGACGTTAGATTTGTGATTTGCGATTTGCGATTTGTGATTTGTGATTTGCGAATGAAGAACCGGTGACAATCACAAATCGCAACTCGCAAATCACAAATTTCAGGCGGCGAGTCATCGCCGCCGTCCGCCGCATCCCCCCAGGCCGCGTCGCCACCTACGGCGACATCGCCGCGCGCGCGGGGAGCCCGCGCGCCTGGCGCGCCGTCGGCAACATCATGCGTGAGTGCCGGGACCCGACGGTCCCGTGTCATCGTGTCATCGGTGCAGGTGGCGCTCTGGGCGGCTATGGCGGGAGGCCGGGGTCCCCACGGCGCACGCCTGCGCCGTGGGGTGGCGTGCAGCTCAAACGCGAGCTGCTGCGCGCCGAAGGGCTGGACGTCGGCATGGCCCGGGTGCGCCGTTTCCCGCAGATCCGCTTCACCTAGCGCGGTTTCGAGTTCTTCTACGACGTTTCAGAAACCGGACTAGAACCGATTCCGCCCGTCTTGCGTCTACCCGTGGGTGCGACAACCCGGGGCGGCCTCCCTCCCGTCTAACCCTCCAGAACGCGTGAGACACGCCGACCTCGAGCTGGCCGAGCGGTGCCAGCGCGGCGATGCCGGCGCCTTCGAGGAGCTTTACCGCCTGCACGCCGGTCGCCTCTACCGCCTGATGCTGCGGATGGCCGGGTCGGTCCAGGACGCGGAGGACCTGCTGCAGGACGTCTTCCTCCAGGCGCACCGCAAGCTCGGCAGCTTCCGCGGTGACTCGAGCCTCGGCACGTGGCTCTACCGGCTTGGCATGAACCATTGCCTCGATTACGTGCGCGGACGGCAGGCGCGGATGGGCCGCGCCACCGATTCGCTGGACGCCGACGCGGCGCCCGAGCCGGCGGCGCCGGCCCCGGCGATGCCCGCGGCGATCAGCCGGATCGACCTCGAACGCGCCATCGCGCAGCTGCCTGACGGGTGCAAGGCTGCTTTCCTGCTGCACGACGTGGAGGGGTTCGAGCACCAGGAAGTCGCCGCCATCCTGGGCGTCTCGATCGGAACCTCGAAATCGCAGGTCCACCGCGCGCGGCTGAAGCTGCGCGGTATGCTGACGGCCTGCCCCGAGCTCGGTCGAGGGGCCACGCACGCGTCATGAGCTGCCAGGCATTCGAAGTCCTCATCGGCGACGCCGGGGACGGCGGACTCGACGCTGCGGCGCGGCAGCGGCTCGACGCGCATCTCGCGGTCTGCCCGGCGTGCCGCCAGATGGCGGAGGACTTCGCCGTCATCCGGCTGACGGCCGGCGCGCTGGACCGGCCCGTGCCGTCGCCGCAGGTGTGGACGCGAATCGCGGCGGAGATCGACGGCGGGTCAGCCCGGGGGTCAGACCCCGTGAGTCGACCCGTGTCAGGGGGTCTGACCCTCCTGCCGCGCGCGTGGCCGCAGTTTGTCGCCGCGGCGGCCGGCGTCGTCCTCGCCACGGGAATCGCGTGGATGGCGTGGCGCGATCCCGGCTCGGCGGCACACCCCAACCCGCCGGCGATCGTGGCCCGGCCCGACAGCGACGTGGACGTCGATCCGGATCAGGAGCTGAAGCTCGCCGAGGATCACTACGTGTCGGCGATCAGCGGCCTCGAGGAAATCACCAGGACCTCGAGCGAGGCGCTGGATCCCGAGACGGCCGGCGTGCTGCAGGCGAACCTGACCGTGATCGACCAGGCGATTGGCGAGAGCCGCGCGGCGCTTCAGCAGGAGCCCGCGAGCGAGCAGGCGCAGGCGAGCCTCTTCGAGGCGCTGCGCGACAAGGTGGCGCTGCTGCAGGACGCGGTGGCGCTCATCAACGAGATGCGGACAGGGAACGCGGCCGGCGCCGCCCGCATCGTATCCGGGTTGAACCAATGACGAAGATGCATCGGACCGTCCTTGCGGCGTCGCTCTCGCTGGCGTTCGCCGCCCCCGCCGCGGCGCAGGAACCCGAATGGACGAGGCAGCTCGCGGTACAGATGGAGGCGCACGCGCTCGCGCTGGTCGGGCACGCCGCCGAGGCGCTCGACGGCGCGCTGCAGCGCGGCGTCCGCGGACGATCGCCGCGGGCCGGAAGTCACCGAGAACTTCTCCCGCACCGTGCGCCTCGGGCGCAACGGCGCCGTCAACGTCTCGAACATCGCCGGCGACATCGTCATCACCGGCGGCGGCGGCGACGATGTGCGGATCGAGGCGGTGAAACGGGCGCGGGGGCGCGACGACGCGGACGGGCGCGCGCGGCTGCAGGACGTCACCATCGAGGTGCGCGAGCTGCCGAACCGGGTCGACGTGCGGACCGAATACCCGCGCACCGGCGGGCGCCGCAATTGGTTCGTCGCCGTGGACTACACCATCACGCTGCCGCAGGCGGCCAGCGTCACCGTGAAGACGGTGTCGGGCGACGTGCGCGTGACGAACGCGCGCGGCGATCTCACGGCGGAGACCGTGAGCGGCGACGTCACCGCGGCCGGCGCGCGCCGCAGCCTCTCGCTGCGGTCGGTGTCGGGAGACATCCGCATGACCGACACGGAAGTGGAGCGCGCCGAGGCGCGGACGGTCAGCGGGAACGTGGAGTACGCCGGCCGGCTGGCGCGGAATGGCGACTACGAGATGGACACGCATTCCGGCAACGTCCTGCTGAACGTGGACACCAGCGGGTTCGATCTCGAGGCGAGCACCTTCAGCGGCGACGTGCGGTCGGACTATGCGCTGACGCTGGGGGGGACGCAGGTGCGCACCGTCAACGGGCGCGGACGCGGCCGCCCCGGGCGCGGGATTCGCGGCACGTTCGGCGATGCGGGCGCGCGGCTCTCGCTCCGTTCCTTCAGCGGCAACATCGTCATCGACCGAAGGTAATTGCGATTCGTAATTAGTGCGTTCACAAACCCAAGTGGCGCACCAAACCGCCCGTAATTTCGAGTTTTGTCTGCGCTTGCGGCTGCGCTGGCCTTGGGGCGATAGTGTGCCTGCCGGAGGCGACGACATGACCGACTGGATCGATAAGTTCGCGGCGTCGTTGGGGGAAGGGGAACGGCGGAAACATATCGAGTATCAACACAACCTGCTCCGGGACAGGCTCATCACGGAGCGCGCCCCAGAATTTTTTAACTCTGTGGCTAGCGAAGTGCAGACCCAGGTCGCTGAACTAAACCAGAAGGTGGGCGGCACGTTTGGCGGCGTGATCTACTCACCATCGTCGGCTAGCGAGGCCACGACGTCGTTTACGGTCCTCGGTGGACAGTTCAAAACCGACAATTTCTGGACAGGCAAAACCGACATTTTCCGGCGGCCGAGACTCGTGAGTTCTACTTCGAGGTGTCCTCCGTCCGCAAGTCGGGTTGGACTTTGGTGCGCCAGCTTTTGGGGCCGCACTTGAGCACGTGCGCGTGATGTAAGAGCCGATCGAGCAGTGCGGTGACTGTGGCGGTGTCGCCGAGCAGCTTGCCCCAGTCGTCGACGGGGCGGTTGGAGGTCAGGATCGTCGACGCGCGTTCATACCGCCGCATGATCAGTTCCAGGAGATCCTCGGCCGCGGTGTGTGGGAGCTTGCGCATGCCGAGATCGTCGATGATCAGCAGCGGGACGGTCGCCAGATCCGCCAGGAGCGCTTTGCGGGTACCGTCGACCGCAGCCTCCGCGATTTCTTCGAGCAGCGTATGGGCCTCACGATAGGTGACGCGATAGCCCTGTTGGATGACGGCACGGCCGATCGCTTGCGCGAGATGGCTCTTCCCAGTGCCGGGTGGGCCGAGAAAGAGCGCGTCCTCGCGCTGCTGGATGAAGCGCGCGGTCGCGAGGTCGAAGAGGAGCGCGCGGTTCATCTTCTTGTTGAAGTCGAAATCGAAATTCTCCAGCGAGCGGTCGGGATCGCGGAAGCTGGCCAGCTTGAGGCGACGGGCCAAGAGGCGGTCTTCGCGCCGGCGGAGTTCGTCGGACACGAGCGTCGCCATCAGATCGAGCGGCGGCAGGCGCTCGGCCTGGGCGTGGCGTAACCGCGTCTCGAGGACGTCGGCCATGCCGGAGAGTCGCAGTTTGCGAAGCGCGCGATCGAGTTCGACGAGGGTCATGCCGGGCCTCCTGTTTTCTGATCAATGAGATGGCGATAGAGCGTGAGTTGCCGGATGAGCGGATCGACTTGCCGGAGCGTGAGCGGGAGCGGCGGCCGCCGTTCGACGTACTTGCGGAGGAAGCGATACGTGGGCACGCCGACCTCGAGGGCCGTCTTGGCCGCCTCCTCGACGACGGCGACGCCGTGTTTCTTCGCGAGCGCGAGCACGCCGAGGATCTGCCGCACGCTATGCGCGGTGCCCTGCGCGTGAATCTGGCCGCAGACGGTGCCGATCGCGGCGCCGGCCGTGGCCGCGCGCCCGAGCAAGGCCAGCGTCGTGGGCGGCGTGCGCGCCGGGCGATCGCGGTCGTCGATCCGGTGATAGCCCCGCGGCGCGCGGAGATGCTCACGCAGCAGCTGACGCGTCGTCGGATCCAGCAGCCGCACGTGGAGGTCATTCCACTGGACGTGGACGCGCCGGCCGATCCAACCGGGCGGCGCGCCGTAGAAGGCGGCCTCCACCTCGACGCAGCCATCGAGATGCACGGTCCGGTCGCCGAAGCGGTAGTACCGAAACGGTTCGACCGGTAGGGGCCGCAGCGTGGGCCGCTCCTCGGCAAACATCGCAGCGACTTGGCGTTTCGTCGTGCCGTGGATGCGGGTGTCCGCCCAGTGCGTGTCCCAGCGATCGAGATACGCTTGCGCGGCCTCGATCGTCTCGAAGCGCAGCCCCTGCAGCGGCGTCCGCTGCGTGTGGCCAATCCCGGATTCGACTTTGCCTTTCCGATCGGGATCGCCCACGCGACACGGCAGCGCGACCGTGCCGTAGTGCGCGAGCACATCCCGATAGAGCGGGTTGAGCGCCGGATCGTAGATGTCCGGCGTGAGGACGCCTTCCTTGAGATTGTCGAGGACGATGACGGCCGGCACGCCGCCGAGGCGACGGAAGGCCCGCTCGTGCAGCTCGCTCCAGATCTGCGCACTCGATTTCCAGGTCAGGAGCCGCACCGCCTTGCGCGAATGCGCGAGCGTCAGGAGAAACAAGCGCGTGCGGCGGTACTTGCCGGTCTCCGGCCACCGCACCATCGGCCCGTCGCCGTAATCGACTTGGCCTTCTTGGCCAGGCACCGTCGGGATCACGACGTACGCCTCGGGCGTGGTCGCGCCGCGAAGCGTGACGACGAAGCGCCGCACGCTGGCGTACCGGGCCGTGAAGCCGTGGTCCTCGACCAGGTCCTGCCAGATCGCCATCGCATTCCGCCCACGCGTCAGCGCCGTCTCAATCAGCGCGCGATAGGGCTCGCAGGCGCTGGCACTCGGCGCTCGGCTGGGCCGCGTCGCCGGCCCCGAGTCGGGGGACACGTCGCTCGTGGCGGTCGGCTCCGGCACCGAGTCGGTGGACACCTCCGCGGAAATTGTCGGTTTTGGTAGACCTTCGCCTGGCCGACCGCGTCGGCGGATGGGAATCCCCGCCGCGCGCAGGTACTCACCAACCGTGACGCGATGGACGCCCGTCGCGCGCCCGATGCGCGTGAGCGTCCATCCCAGCCGACCGAGCGCGAGGACTTCTTGCTGCTTGTGTGGCTCCAAGACGTTGCTCATGGCCGCGAGGGACTACACGTCCATCGCCGGCGTCAACGTCTCGGCCGTCGTCAGTTAATTGTCGGTTTTGAGGTGTCGATTAATTGTCGGTTTTGGGTGTCCACCGAGGACGGCTCCAGCGCGGGGTTAGGCAGCCCAAGCAATAAAGCCAGCACTGCGACGGTGACCACGCCAAAAACCGCCACAGCAAACACCACGGACCCGAAACAGCCGGCGCGCCCGGCCACCTTATCGCGAAGAAGAATCGGATTCTGACTGATGAATTCTTCGACATTGATCGGGGCACCTGACGCCGCAACGATCTCGCGCTGGGCAGCTTCTCGCTTTGCGGGTTCAATTGTCACTGGCCCGGGCGTTGGAAAGAATAACGCACCAATGTTGCCCTCCACCTCGGAGAGAAGTGCGTGGGCCAGGGACTGTTCCGCGTTGAATCCCCGGTCGTCGAGGATCAGTTTCAAAGTCCAGTACGTTTGTGCGAACCGCAGGAATGCGGGCCCAGCATCCGGGTAGTTGGCCGCCAGAGTCCTGCCAAAGCGCTGCCGGATTATGTCCGGATCGCCAAAGGCGTAGCCTTTCGCCGCAGCATGAAAGAACCCATTCAAGGCGGCATGAACAATTTCGGCCAACCGAGCTTTCTGACGGGGATCAAGACCAGAACCCCCGCCCGTCAGGAGCCGACGGTCGCTCGGGAGGATATCGACGCCGCCAAAGGTCGCCAACGTGGTGGCCGCATTGATAATGGTGGCATCGTCGGATTCGCGGTTATTGTGGCTGGCGTTCGCTGTTGGTAACTCCCACTCGGGCCGGCTTTCAAGCTCGGTAGACAACCCGAGTGTTGAAACTATCGTGGCGCTCCTTGATCCGCACGATTGACACGTCAGTCGATGGGCCGCCCGCTCAAGCAGTGCTTCGATTGGTTCGTTCGAGGCGGCGTCCGCGCCTGCGCGAATCCGTTGGAGAAGCTCCGGCTTCGGAAGTGTCAGACGCCCACAGTTTTGACAACGAATCGCCCAACGTTCCAGATTGGCCTCCGTCTGCCTAGACGTCGGCGATGAGCCCGCGGCGCGCCAGCGTCAGCGCCGCGCCGCCGGCTCCATCGCCTTGTTCGGCCGCCGTGTCGACCGGGTCTTTCGCGGCCGCACGCGTGCAATGTGCTTCGGCGGAAACGACACGGTCGCCGTGTCGTCCGGCTCGCGTTCTAATGCCGCGAGAATCGCTTCGATGTCGTTGCCGTGTTCCCGGGCGATCGCGGCACGATGTTTCCGGACCTCCTCCACGATCGGATCGCGGCGCGTCATGGCGTTGGCTCCATCAGTTCTTCCGGCGTGCGGATGATCGGCGGCACCATTGCCGGCCGCACGAACCGCCTCCTCGATCTTGCCACGGATGCTGGCGTTGGCAAGATGGCGGAGGTTCCAGGTCAGGAGATAGTCCATGCCGTTGGCGGAAGCGATCCCGACGTGCGCCGCATCGACCCGCGCCTGCCCGGGCAGCGTGCCGCGCCGAACAAGGTCCCGTGCAAGACCGACGACGCGGCGGCCGCCAGCCAGACGTGGAATCCCCCGAAGTGCCGCCAGCCGGCGGGCCGCAGCGTCTGGGTTGCCCCGGCGTGCTTCGGCCACCACCGCCCGAGACACGTACAGATCAAACCGACCGCGACGTTCCCACCACTCGCGTGTAATCTGCTGGTACGCCGATTGGATGAGATCCTGGGTTGGCAGCGCGACAAGATAGCTCACGATTGTCGTCTCGATGTAGACCTTCGACTTCATCGTGCGCTCTGATTCTCTCCGTCAATTCCGTCGGCCCAACGTTGCGAATGAGCTGCGCGGCTACGGATTCAACGGCCGCGTCGGCTCCATTCGCAGGTTAGACCGCCCGTGTCCGGGCGCTCTGAAGTCAGCGCTCCCAAGTTGAGGTCTACAGTCTGCTCAGCCTCGGGCGACGGCACGCGTATGAATCGCCATCGCAACGTCGCGGGCCGACTCGAACGCGCCCTGCATCCAGGAACTCATGTCTGTCATATAGTCGCCGGCGAAGTGCACCCGGCCATCAGGTCGCCGCAATGCAGCGAGGGCTTCATGCGCCGCGGCCGTCTCCGACCTCCAGGAGCCGCGATTCCACGGGACGCGAGGCCACGACACGGAGAACGCCGTCTCGAACTCGGTCGTGTACTGCGGGTGAATGCGCGCGCCCTGCTCGAGCGCAAGCTGCTGACGTTCGGCGAGGCTGCGCCCGCGCATCGTTCTCGCGAAATCCAGGAAGTAGCCCGTAAGTACGCCTTTACGCCCACTGAAGCCGTGCGACGGATAGATGATTTGGCCGATCTCCTGGTCAGTCCACGTCCTGCCGCCGAAGATCTGATCGTCTTCTTCCCAAAAACGGCGATTGAACTGTAAGCCGATCTTGCCCGCCCCATCGTAGGCGGCAGCAGCAATTGCCGACTGGACCGGCTGTGAGAGGTCCTTCTGAATCCCACTGAGCACGGGTAATGGAATTGTGGAGACACAGTAATCGGCATCGACGCGTCTCAGTCGTCCATCCCGATCTGCATAGACCGCCCACACGCCGCGTTCGCCCTGCCGAATCTCGCGCACGGCTGCGCCATACGCAATGCGGCTGCCCAGCCGCGCGGCGAGCGCCGCGGGCAGGCGGTCCATCCCTCCGACAACCTGCATCATGGTCGGCTGAGAGTCCCAATCGATCCCCAGTTGGAAATTGAAATTCGCCCCGAGCAAGTCGTGCAACGAAAGCGGCGCAGACGGCTGGTCCCAACCGGCGCGGCGCGGCGAGCCGCGGTACTGCCGCTGTTCATCGAGTGCGCCGAGCTGACGCAGATATGCAAGGAGTCTGTCGCGATCTTCGGCGGTCAGCGGCTGATCGAGCTGCGCCTGCGACAGCGCCTTGCTCAGCAGCTCCGCAATGTAGCCGTCGAAATCTGCCCTGGCCTCGCGCAGACGAATCCGACGTCCGGCCAGCGTCGACGATCTGGTTTGATACAGGTAGGCAGCATCAGAGTCCGCCACGAATACTTCCACGGGCACCTGCAGCTCGCGGCAGTACGCCAGCGTGGTGCTGTGATGGTGCGAGATCCGCATCGGTCCGGCATTGAAGTACAGGCCGTCGTCAAAGGCCGCAGTCTGGCTCGGCCCGTCCTCTTCACTGACCGTGCCGCGGCGCACGGTAAAGACGCGACCGCCGGGCCGCAGGCGCGCTTCGAGTACACGGCATTCATAGCCAACTTTGCCGAGCTCATACGCGACGGTCATTCCGGCAAGCCCGGCCCCGAGGATCAGGACGCGGACACCTGACACGCGGCCGATCAGGTCAAAGGGCGCCTGTGTCGGCGTGGCAAGCAGACCGAGCCCCGTCATCGTCTCGTAGACGAGCGATGCGCCACCCGCCGTCGCAACACGTGTCAGGAAATGACGTCGCGTGAGACCCATGCCATTTGCCCGCGCACTTCAAGTTCGCCAGCTGAGCCCGTGGGACGGCCCCCGGCTGTTCCTTCAACATCCTTACGTAACGAATACGCTCGACTTCGTGTCGGTTACCACGTCTCCTTCGATCGGCGATCTAACGGCTAGCGCTCACCAGCGAGCCGCGCCCAGTGGTGATCGTGCGAGATTGTGCCACAGGAATGCGTCGACAGCAGGTGGAACCGCCGAGAGTTCGTTCGTGAAACGGTGTCTCGATGGCGCGGCTCGGCTCGTGCAGCGCGTGTTAGACGGCCCGTTTGAGCTTGTCTTTGAAAATACAAAGGCAGTCTTCGATTTCGTGTGGTGTGAGAGTAAGCAGTTCAGACGGAAGCTCACGAACCGCCAAAGACGTGGCCTTCCAGTTCAAGCCGAGTGCGCGAGCGCCTGCGCGCGTGCCAGCATGCAAGTACACCTTTTTCGGAAGCAAGCCGAGCTTCGCTCCAATTCGGAGCGCCGTGTCGTAAACGGTGAGCTCACCGATTCCGTGAAGCACGCCGATCGCCGACGCCACGCGTTCGTATCGGATACTTCACCATCAGCGCGCCCGGACGCGACACCGACCCAACGCCGCGCCGGACGTCTTTCGCGTGCTGCGGCCGCACACACTCGAGATGCGCCACGAGTTTCGCCTTCATCGACACCGGGAGCATCGTGCTCCGGTCCTTCCGTCCCTTCCCCTGCCTGACCGTCACCTGGCCCCGATCGATGTCGACATCCTTCACCCGAAGCTCGAGCGCCTCCTGCAATCGCAGCCCGGCGCCGTAGAGCAAGGCGACAATGAGCCACCCGACGCCATCCAGGCGTCCCAGCACCGCCGCAACTTCCGCCCGCGTCAGGACTACAGGCAGTCGCACGGGTGTCGACACCCGCACAATGCCTGCAACGTGCCCGATGTCCGTCGCGAGCACTTCACGGTAGAGAAACAGGACCGCGCTCAGCGCCTGATTCTGTGTCGATGCGCTCACGTGGCGCTGCGTCGCCAGCCACGACAGGAACGCCGAGACGTGATCAGCGCCGAGCTCGGAGGGGTGCCGCTTCTCGTGAAAGACGATGTCACGACGGATCCACGTCACGTACGCAGCTTCCGTCCGGCGGCTGTAGTGCCGCGTCCGGATCGCGTTTCGCACGCGATCGAGCAGCTTCGGACTCCGTGGCTCCATGTGACGACGATGCCATCGTCGCCATCGGACCGCAGGAGCGGGATCCGCAGGCCGGGATCAGCCGCACGATGCACCGACAGAAAGGCTGTCTGGGAAAGACACCGCACTCATCGCAGGCGGCGCGACGAGTTCGCGGGCGTGGTCAGGCCAGTAGGAACCAGGCGGCCAGCAGCGCCAGCACCACCAGGATGACGACCACGATGACGATCGTCGGGAGGCGGCCGCGGCGCGGGCGGTCGAAGATCGGGCCGGTGTCGGGCGGCTTCACGCGAGGCTCCGTCGTCGCGTTGCCGCAGCGATAGCAGATCAGTGCCTTGTCGGCGATCTCAGCGCCGCAGTTTCTGCAAGTCATTCGTTCGGGTCGTTCGGGTCGTTCGGGTCGTTCGGGTCGTTCGGATCGTTCGGATCGTTCGGATCGTTCGGATCGTTCGGGTCGTTCGGGTCGTTCGGGTCGTTCGGGTCGTTCGGGTCGTTCGGGTCGTTCGGGTCGTTCGGGTCGTTCGGGTCGTTCGGGTCGTTCGGGTCGTTCG
>Ga0194120_10005640_pt1 | contig 18266 bp, 13 predicted proteins | sample TA2MahCa65mmetaG_FD_148642 | JGI IMG/M metagenome (GOLD analysis project Ga0194120, IMG submission 148642) | Freshwater microbial communities from Lake Tanganyika, Tanzania - TA2015019 Mahale Deep Cast 65m | ecosystem: Environmental > Aquatic > Freshwater > Lake | place: Tanzania: Lake...
AGCCGCGGCGCGCGGCGCGGCGCTGGGCGCGGCCATCGTCGTGGGCATGGCCTGCGCCTCCCCGGGCGCGCCGCCGGGCGGCCCGGAGGATCGCAACGCTCCCGTCATCCTGAAGGTCACGCCAGACTCCGGCGCGCGGAACGTGAAGGAGCGCAGCGTCACCGTGCGCTTCAACGAGGTGGTCAGCGAGCGGCCGCGCAGCGGGCCGGACCTCGGCGCGGTGGTCGTGCTCTCCCCGAGCGACGGCAAGGCCCGCGTGCAGTGGCATCGCAGCGCGATCACCGTGCGGCCGCGTGAGGGATTCCGTGCGAACACCGCCTACTCGGTGACGCTGATGCCCGGCATCGCCGACCTGAGCGGGAACGCGATCGTACGCGAGCGCACCTTCGTTTTCTCCACCGGCGGGAGCATCCCGGCGGGCGTGATCCGCGGCGCGGTCTTCGACTGGACGACGCTGAAGCCCGCGGGCGGCGCGCTCGTAGACGCCCGCGTTGGGGCAGACACGACGTTTCGCTGGATCGCCCGCTCCGACAGCGCTGGCTGGTTCGCGATTCCACTGCTCCCCGAGGGCTCGTACACCCTGCGGGCCATCCTCGACGCCAACGCCAACGGCCGGCTGGATGCCCGCGAACTGTGGGACTCGATCACGGTGAACGTGCGCGACTCGCTGCGCACCGACCTCTACGGCTTCGTGCACGACACCATCGGCCCGCGCGTGGTGGGTGCCGACGTGCGCGACTCGCTCACGCTTCGGCTCGGCTTCGACCGTCCACTCGCGCTGTCCCCGCTGCTCCTGGCGTCCCAAGTGACGGTCAAGGCCGCCGACTCCAGCGAGGTGCGCGTGCGGGCGGTGCTGCGCGTGGCGACGTACGATTCGCTCACCAAGGCGCGCGAGCAGGTGGCACGCGACTCCGCGCAGCGCGCCGACACCAGCGCGGCCGGACGCACGAGGCGCGCCCGCGCCGATTCGCTGCGCATCATCGCTGAGCGCGATTCGATCGAGCGAGCCCGCGTGGAGGCCCGGCGGGCCGCGCGCGACACGGTGCCCAAGCGACCGCCGCCGGTGCCCGCGCGGGCGATCATCACCGCCGATTTCGTCGCCGTGCTCGAGGCGCCGCTCGCCCCCGGGAACTACCGCGTTTCGGTGCGCGACGCGATGAGCGCGTCGGGAATCCGCCGCACGAGCGAGCGCCCGTTCACGCGCGCGAAGCCAGCAGAGAAGAAGCCCGACGACGAGGCCAAGTCGGCCGCCGCCAAGCCATCGGCCGCCAGGCCGCCGGCCGACTCGGCGGCGAAGAAACCCGCGGCCAACCCGCCCACCAAACCGCCGCCGCCATGACCGATCCGCGACGCGCCCTCCCCTCGGTGCACGCACTCCTCGAGCTCGACGAGGTGCGCGCCCTTGGTGATCGCGTGCCGCACGCCGTCGTCGCCGGAGCGGCGCGCGCCGCCATCGCCGCGGCGCGCGACGAGCCCGGGGGTGCCCCGCACGGCGACGCCGCGTGGGCGGCGGCGGTGGTCGCGCACGTCGAGCGCCATGAGCGCCCCACGCTCCAGCCGGTGCTCAACGCCACGGGCGTGGTGCTGCACACCAACCTCGGCCGCGCGCCGCTGGCCGCGGCGGCGCTCGACGCAATCGCGGAGGCGGCGCGCGGCTTCTCGTCGCTCGAATACGACCTCGCCGCCGGCGCACGCGGATCGCGCCACGTGCACTGCGCGTCGTTGCTGCGCGAACTCACCGGCGCGGAGGACGCGCTGGTGGTGAACAACTGCGCCGCCGCGCTTGTGCTCGCGCTCAACACGGTGGCCGATGGGCGCGAGGCCATCGTCTCACGCGGCGAGCTCGTCGAAATCGGCGGCTCGTTCCGCGTCCCCGACATCATGGCGAAGAGCGGCGCGCGACTCGTCGAGGTCGGGACGACGAATCGCACGCACGCCGAGGACTATCGCCGCGCGTGCGGCCCGCGCACGGGCGCGCTCGTCACGGTGCACCGCAGCAACTTCGCGCTGGACGGCTTTGTGGCGGCGGTGCGACCGCGCGATCTGGCCGTCCTCGCGGAAGAAGCCGGTGTGCCCCTGCTTTACGACTTCGGCAGCGGGTTGATGCTCGACCTCGCCCCGTGGGGGCTGCGCGGCGAGCTGACTGCCCGCGACGCGGTGGCGTCGGGGGCCGGGCTCGTGATGATGTCCGGCGACAAGCTGCTCGGCGGGCCGCAGGCTGGGATCATCCTCGGGCGCGCAGCGCACGTGGAGGCGCTGCGCCGCAATCCGCTGGCCCGCGCCCTGCGCGTGGACAAGCTCACGCTGGCCGCACTGCACGCCACGCTCACGCTGTATCGGGAGCCCGCGCGCGCCGTGTGCGAGATCCCGGCACTCGCCATGCTCACAACGCCCGAGGCGCAGGTGCGCCGACGCGCCGAGGCGATGGTGGGCAGCCTGTCGTCGGCGGGGATCGCCGCGCGCGCGGCCGCGTGCGAAGCGACGGTCGGCGGCGGGGCCTTCCCCACGGCGCGCATCCCGTCGCACGCCGTGGTGCTGGACGGCGATGCCGTCACCTTGGAGCGCCGACTGCGGCTTGGCGCCACGCCCGTGGTCGGCCGCGTCGCGGACGGCGCGCTCTGGCTCGACCTGCGCGCGATCACCGCGGCCGACGACGCGCGCGTGGTGGATGCGGTGCGGGAGGCGGTCGCGTGACCGGCCCCGAGCGCGCGGACCACTCGGAAGGCCTGCCCGAGACGCCGGCCCAGCGACGCACGAGCCGCGCCCTCCGCCGTCCAGCGGCGTTCCTCGACCGTGACGGCACGCTCGTGGTGGACAAGCACTACCTGCGCGATCCCGCCAACCTTGAGTTGCTCCCCGACGTGGCGAACGCCGTGCGCGCGTTCAACTACGCGCTGATGCCCGTGATCATCGTCTCGAACCAGTCGGGGATCGCCCGCGGGCTTCTTACCGACGACGACTATCGGGCGCAGCGGGCGCGGCTCGACGACCTGCTGGAAGAGCGCGGCGCATTCGTGGACGACCACTATCACTGTCCGCACTACCCGGAGATCACTGGGGTATGCGAGTGCCGCAAGCCCGGCATCGGTATGTACGAACAGGCGATCGTGGAGCACCAGATCGACGCGCCCGCGTCGGTGTTCATCGGCGACCGGCTGCGGGATCTGCTCCCGGCCAAGCGCTATGGCGGCCGCGGCATTCTGGTCCCCTCCGCCAGCACGCCGGCCGAGGACGTGGCAGCGGCAACGTCGTCCGGATTCGAGGTCACGGCCACACTCGTGGATGCCGCGGCGCTCGTGCTGGGCATCCCGCAACATCCGGAGAGCTGAGATGCGAAACCTCGCGGTCCTCGCGTCGGGTGGCGGCAGCAACCTGCAGGCGATCCTCGATCATCTCGCGACGCTCGGCGCCGACGCCCCGGCCCGGGTGGCGCTGGTCGTCAGCGACCGTGCCGGCGCATTTGCGCTCGAGCGGGCGCGCGCGCGCGGCATCCCCGCCGTGCACCTGCCTCGCACGGCGCCGGCCGATGCGCTGGAGCAGACGCTGGTTGAGCATGAGGCCCACCTCGTGGCCCTCGCCGGATACCTGCGTCTCATTCCCGCGGGCGTGGTACGGCGCTGGGCGGGGAGCATCCTCAACATTCACCCCGCGCTCCTTCCCGCCTTTGGCGGGCACGGGATGTACGGGCACCACGTACACGACGCCGTGCTGGCCGCCGGCGCGCGCCTCTCTGGAGCCACCGTCCACTTCGTGAACGAGCAGTTCGACCGCGGCGCGATCATCGCGCAGTGGCCCGTGCCCGTGCGCCAGGACGACACCGCCGATACGCTCGCCCAACGCGTGCTGCGCGTGGAGCACCGACTCTACCCGTGGTGCGTGGAAGCCGTCGCGCGCGGAGCAGTGCGACTCGGCGAGGACGGCAAAGTTCAGGGCGCCGTGCCCTATGACTTTCCGCGCTTCGGCGTGGAGGGCCCGCGCCATCCGTTCGTGCCCGACCCGTAGGAGCCAATCGCGGTCCTGAAGTAGTCGATCGCCTATCGCGGTCCTTGATCGAAGTCCTCAATCGCAATCCTCGGTCCATTTCCCAATTCCTCCAATGCCACTCGCGCTTCTGAGCGTTTCAGACAAATCCGGCGTCGTCGATTTCGCCCGCGGCCTCGTCGCCCGCGACTTCGGGCTCGTCTCCACCGGCGGCACCGCCAAGGCCCTCCGTGATGCCGGCCTCGCTGTGCGCGACATCAGCGAGGTGACCGGCTTTCCCGAGATGCTCGACGGCCGCGTGAAGACGCTGCACCCCGTCGTGCACGGCGGCCTGCTCGCCCGGCGCGACCTGCCCGAGCACATGGCCGTCATCGCGGAGCACGGCATCGCCCCCATCGACGTTGTCGTCGTGAACCTCTATCCGTTCCGCGAGACGGCGGCGAAGCCCAACGTCGCACCGGAGGACGTGATCGAGCAGATCGACATCGGCGGCCCGTCGATGCTTCGCTCGGCGGCGAAGAACTTCGCCGCCGTCACGGTCGTGGTGGATCCCGGGGACTACAGCCGTGTGCTCGACGCCCTATCCGCTGGCGTCGACCAGCTCGCTCTGCGCCGCGAACTCGCCGGCAAGGTGTACGCCCACACCGCCGCGTACGACAGCGCCATTGCCGCCTGGTTCGCGCAGCAGGCCGGAGACCGTTTCCCGCCGCGGATGGCGCTCGCCTTCGAGCGCAAGCAATCGCTGCGCTACGGCGAGAACCCGCACCAGCTGGCCGCGTTCTACGTGGACGCGCCGGGGACCGGGTTGGCCGCGCTCGTGCAAAAGGGGGGCAAGGAACTCTCGTTCAACAATTTCCTCGACCTCGAGGGAGCGATGCTCGCCGTCGATCCGTTCGCCGGCGAGACCGCGTGCGCGATCGTGAAGCACACGACGCCCTGCGGCCTGGCGACCGGCGCCACGGCGCTCGAGGCGTACCAGAAGGCGCTGGCGTGCGACCCGGTATCCGCCTTCGGCTCGGTGATCGCCTTCACCGTCCCCGTCGACGCGGCGGCCGCGCAGGCCATCTCGTCGCTCTTCGTAGAGTGCATCGTCGCGCCGTCGTTCTCTCCCGAGGCCGTGGACATCCTCGGCGCGAAGAAGAACTTGCGCGTCCTCGAGGGGCGCGCGACGGAGCGCGTGGGCGCCCTCGACGTCAAGCGCGTGCGCGGCGGAGTGCTGGTGCAGGAGAAGGCGCCCGCCGTCCTCGACGACCGGGCGTGGAAGGTGGTGACCAAGCGCGCGCCGACGCCGGAGGAGCACCGCGACCTGCTCTTCGCGTGGCGCGCGGTGGCGAGCGTCAAGTCCAACGCCATCGTGCTCGCGCGCGATGGAGCGACGATCGGCATCGGCGCCGGCCAGATGTCACGCGTGGACGCGGCCTTCCTCGCCGCGCACAAGGCCAACGGCGCCGGGCACTCGACGGCCGGGGCGGCGCTTGGGTCCGACGCGTTCTTCCCGTTCCGCGACAGCATTGACCACGCCGCCACCGCCGGCGTCCGCGCCATCGTCCAGCCCGGCGGCTCCGTGCGCGACAACGAAGTGATCGCGGCGGCGGATGAGCATGGGATTACGATGGTGTTCACCGGACAGCGGTTGTTTAGACACTAACCCCAGGTACAGGGAGCAGGGAGCAGAGTGGGGTGCAGGATACGGGGAACAGAGTGGAGTGCAGGGGTAGAGGAAGGGGCGGTTTCTCCGCACCCCACTCCGCACCCTTCCCCCGCACCCCACTCCGCACCCTTCCCCCGCACCCCACTCTGCCCCCTTCCCCCTGCACCCCACTCTGTTCCCTTCCCCTGCACCCCACTCTGTTCCCTTCCCCCTGCACCCCACTCTGCACCCTTCCCCCTGCACCCCACTCTGCTCCCTGCTCCCTGCACCGTATATTGAAGGGTTACCCCGTCTCCTCCCCCTGATCTGACTCCGATGGCGTCTTCCGCCCTGAGCCCGACTCTCGACACCCGCCCGTCGTACCTGGCCGCCGCCATCGCCGGCGTGATGGTGTTCCTGCTCTACCTCATCACCCTCTCCCCCGAGACGGCGATGTGGGATACGAGCGAGTACATCGCGGCGGCGTACACCCTCGGCATCCCGCACCCGCCCGGGAACCCGTTCTTCGTCCTCATCGGCCGGGTCGCCTCCATCCTGCCCATCGCGCCGACCGTGGCGATGCGCGTCAACCTCCTCGCCGCCATCTCGAGTTCCGTGGCCGCGGCGATGTGGTTCCTGATCACCGAGCGCGTCCTCGTCGGCTGGTTCGAGCAGCGCTGGCAGCGCATCGCCGGCGGCGCGCTCGCCGTGCTGATCGGCGCGACCGCGTTCACGGTCTGGTCGCAGTCGGTCGTCAACGAGAAGGTCTACACCATCTCGCTCGCTGGCATGGCCATCACCGCCTGGCTCACGGTGCGCTGGTGCGACGACCCGGACGGACCGGCGGCGGACCGCCTGCTCGTCCTCATTGCGTACATCTGCGGCCTCGGGTACGCCAACCACATGGCCGGCCTGATGGCCGCGCCAGCGGTTGGGCTCTCGGTGCTCATTCGCCGCCCGCGCACGCTGCTGCGCTGGCGCCTGCTGCTGGCCTGCGCCGGCGCGCTCGTCCTCGGCGGCACGCCGTTCGCCACACAGCCCATTCGCGCCGCGCACAACCCGCCCATCAACGAAGGCGACCCCACCGCGTGCCGCGACGGCCTGAAGCTGTCGTGCACGTTCTCCAAGGGGACGTACGACGCCTTCATGTACAACTTCAACCGCGGCCAGTACGGCAAGCCCGAGCTTTCCGAGCGGCAGGCGCCGTTCGGGGCGCAGATCGGGATGTGGTGGCTGTATTTCCGCTGGCAGTGGATCCGCGACTTTGACGGCGTGCGGCCGGGCCTGCAGGGATCGCTGGCCGCCATCTTCCTCGTGCTTGGCATCCTCGGCGGCTGGGTCCACTACCGACGCGACCCTCGAAGTTTCGCGTTCTTCGGGCCGCTGATGTTCACGCTGACGCTGCTCCTCATTTACTACATGAACTTCAAGTACGGGTATTCGCAGGCGCCCGAACTTGGGGAGAGCGTCCCCCGCGAAGTGCGCGACCGCGACTACTTCTACCTGTGGAGTTTCTCGGCGTGGGCCGTCTGGGCCGCGCTTGGCCTCACCTTCGTGTGGGAGTCGCTCGCCGCGATCGTCGGCAGCAAGAAGGTGCAAGTGGGCACGGAGACCCTGGAGCTTCCCACCACCCGCGGGTGGACGCTCACTTCTCCGGTCCTGCTCCTCGCGTTCGTCCCGCTCTTCGGCAACTGGGAGGCAGCGTCGCGTCGCGGGGAGACCGACACCGGCGACTTCGCCATTGACCTCCTGAACGGCGTCGAACCGTATGGCGTGCTCGTGACCGTCGGCGACAACGACACCTTCCCGCTCTGGTACGCGCAGGAGGTGCTCGGCGTGCGCAAGGACGTGCTCGTCGCGAACACGTCTCTGCTGAACACCGACTGGTATACGCGGCAACTGCTGCGCCGCCCCGTCTTTGACTACGATTCGTTGGCGGGCCCCAAGGCGTACCGCGGCAAGGCGTGGACCAAGCCGTCAGGGCCGCCGTTCAACATGACGCTGGCCGAGGCGGACGGTGTGCCGCTCGGCCAGGAGCTCACCCAGCCACAGCTCTTCGTCGCCGGGAACATCCGGGCCATCATCCAGCCGCGGTTCCTCGCGCGGGCCGACATCTTCGTGCTGAAGATGATCCAGGATGGCAAGCGGTCGATGTTCTTCAGCCGCACGTCGGGCGGCTATCCGTTCGAGCTCGGCCTCGGCAACTACGTCCTCACGCAGGGACTGACCCGCAAGCTGCTCACCGACACCATCGTCGGCAGCAAGGACGTCGTTCAGCTGCAGGGCGAAGGGTGGGTGGATATCAACCGGATGAAGGCGATCGCCGCCGAGTTCCGCGCCCCCGAGAGCATCGCCCGCAAGAACAAGTGGGTGGATCGCGCGTCGGTGGGGATTCCGTACCTGTACGTCTCGACGAACTACGTGCTCGCCGAGGCGCTCAGCATTCAGGGCGACCGCGCGGCATCGGAGAAGGCGTTCGCCGAGGCGATGAAGGTCGCGCGGGCGACCGGCCTCGCCGACCTCTTTGCCGGAGCGGAGCCAGCGCCGCCACCCCCGATCGTCTCGGGCGACTCGACGCGCAAGACGACGGTGCCGGTCAGGCCGTAGCCGCGCTCAGGATTTCCTTGGCCGCCGTGTACGATGCGTGCACGGCGGCCAGGTGCGTTTTGGCCCCCGCGGCGTCGCCCTTCTTGCTGGCCTGCTCCACGGCGAGGCAGGCGTCGGCGAGGACAGTCAATCCCAGCTGTCGCGAGCTGCCTTTGAGCGTGTGGGCTGCCTCGGCGGCCGCGACGAAGTCAGAGGCGGCGAGCGCCGCGTCCAGGGCGCCGAGACGGCCGGCCGAGTGCTCCACGAAGACCGTAACCATCTGCCGCACCAACCCGTCGCCACCAAGCGCCCGCAGGCCATCGAGCGCAACACGCACCTCAGTGAGTACCGCGAGTTTGACGCGACAACCGCTGGGTACACGTCCTTGTTCCCGCGCACCGTAGCGCTCCGAAAGACGCCGGGCGATCTTGAAGGCCGGTCGCGGTCGTGGCGGCGGCCCGTTGGGCAGGTGGCAGAGTGGTTTAATGCACCGGTCTTGAAAACCGGCGTTCCTGCAAGGGAACCGGGGGTTCGAATCCCTCCCTGCCCGTACGGCAGAGAAACACGGAGTGGCACAGACAAGCACGGAGCACCACGGATTCATTCCGTGGCACTCCGTGCCCCTCTGTGCCATTCCGTGTTTCTCAGTGTTTCTCTCAACACCCGCCCCCCATCGTCCGTTGTTCAGTCACCGCCCCCTCTCCATCATCCGGGGAACTCCATGCTTCGACTGACGCGCGCTGCGCGCTCGTTCCTGGCCGCTTCAATCGTCTTCACGGCCGGTTGCTCCTTCTTGAATCCGCGTCCCCAATCCGCCCCGGCGCCGACTCCAGAGCCGGCGGCGCAGGCGGGGGGACGCGCGACGGGGGGCGGCGCCGCCGGGCAGGCCGGTGGCTTCGCGCGCGGCCACGTCGGCCCGATGGACTCGGTGCGCGCCCGCCAGCTCTACGTGAGCAACGATCCGGCGGACCATCCGCGCGCCAACTACGAGCGCGACATGCAGGCGAAGGCGCGCACCGACAGCATTTACGCGGCGCGGTTCGCCGGCGTCGCGGAGTTCCGCAAGGTTCGCTACAAGAGCTCGGCCGACGGGATGGAGATTCCCGCGTACCTCTTCGCGCCCACCAACAAGCGCGGAGCCAAGGGGCACGCCGCGATGGTCTGGGTACATGGTGGCGTTCACGGCGACTGGGGCACGACGATGCTCCCCTTCGTCAAGGAAGCCGTCGAGCGCGGCTACGTCATCATCGCCCCGGATTACCGCGGGAGCACCGGCTACGGCGAGGCCTTTCACCGGGCCATCGACTACGGCGGCAAGGAAGTGGACGACGTGCTCTCCGCGCTCGACTTCCTGCGCACGCTCGGCTACGTCGACATGGACCGCATCGGGATGATGGGATGGAGCCACGGCGGCTACATCACCATCCTGAACGCCACCAAGACGGGGACGCCGCTGAAGGCCGCGGCCGGCATCGTGCCGGTCACAAATCTGCTCTTCCGTCTCTCCCTCAAGGGACCTTCGTACCAGCGCAGCTTCGCCACGCAGGAGTCGTTGCGCGGCCTTCCATTTGAGAAGGTCGACGAGTACTTGAAGCGCTCGCCGCTGTACCACATCGAGAACCTGAACATCCCACTGCTCGTCCACGTCTCGACGAACGACCTTGACGTCAACTACGTCGAGGACCAGCAGATCGTCTGGAAGCTGCGTGCCCTGAAGCCCGAGCTGTCCGAGACCAAGATCTACGTCGATCCGCCCGGTTGGGGTGGCTCGGTGGGGCACTCGTTCAACCGGCGCGTCGATCCCGTGACGCTCGAGCGCGTGGACACGCCGGAGCAGATCGACTCATGGAACCGCAAGTGGGCGTTCTTCGACTGGTGGCTACGTCCGTACGAGGACCGGAGCAAGCCGGCGCCGGCTGTGCGCGTGAACCCGTAACGGGAGCGCCTGACTCCACGCGCACTTTACAGTCCCCGCCCACCGGCTCATCTTTCTTATTCTGCGCGCTCCGCGCGCTGGAGACGTGGCCGAGAGGCTGAAGGCGACGGTTTGCTAAACCGTTATACGGGCTTAAACCTGTATCGAGGGTTCGAATCCCTCCGTCTCCGCTGAGCGGGCCTGCTGGGGAAGCCCCCGGGGGAACCGCGTGTGGTGCTGGGATCTGAGTGGACGGAGAGTGACGGTGGACGGTTGACGGCCGACGGTTGATGCTCTTCCACCGTCCACCGTCCACTGTCCACCGTCCAAGTTTTTCCACCGTCCACCGTCCACCGTCCACCGTCAGTGTCCCCACCACGCCTCCGCTTCGCCCCCTCCCCCACCGGCTACCTCCACGTCGGCGGCGCGCGCACGGCGCTCTTCAACTGGCTCTATGCGCGCCGGCACGGCGGGCAGTTCCTGCTCCGCGTCGAAGACACCGACAAGGCGCGCAGCACCGAGGAGTCCACGCGGGCGATCTTCGAGGGGCTGCACTGGCTGGGCCTCGACTGGGACGAGGACGTGGTGTACCAGGGCGCGAACGTCGCCCGGCATCGCGCTGACGCCGAGCGGCTGGTCGCCAACGATCACGCCTATCGCTGCTTCTGCACCGCCTTCGAACTCGACGCCCGCCGCAAGCAGGCCGAGGCGACCGAAGGGGCGTTCAAGTACGACCGGCGCTGCGATCAGCTTGACCGCGCCGAGGTAGCGCGTCGCGTCGCAGCCGGCGAGCCGAATGTGATCCGGTTCCGTGTGCCGGAGGGACGGAGTACGGAGTGGAACGATCTCGTGCACGGCGCGATTTCTTTCCCCAACAAGGACATCGAGGACTTCATCATCCTCCGCTCCGACGGCACGCCGATCTACAACATGGCGGTGACGAGCGACGATATCGCGATGGGCATCACGCTCGTGATGCGCGGCGACGACCACATCTCCAACACGCCCAAGCAGATCATGCTGTACGAGGCGCTGGGCGCCGCGCTCCCGCAGTTCGCGCACCTGCCGATGATCCACGGCACCGACGGCAAGAAGCTCTCCAAGCGCCACGGCGCCACCGCGGTGGCCGACTGGCAGCACGAGGGCATCCTGCCGCAGGCGATGGTGAACTTCCTCGCCCTCCTCGGCTGGTCACCGGGCGGCGAGTTCAACGAGGTGATGGGCATCGAGGAGCTCATCGCCGCGTTCAGCGCGGACGGGCTGCTCAAGAAGGCGTCGATCTTCGACACGAAGAAGCTGGAGTGGATGAACGGCCAGCACCTGGTGCGCATGCCGCTGGCCGAGCTCGGTCCGCTCGTCGCCCGCAAAATGGCGGCGGCCGGACTCGCGACGGAGGAGGACCTGGCCGCACGGCAGGCCTGGTACCACGCGCTGCTGGAACTCCTGCGCGTACGCTCGCGCACCGTCGATGACATCGTGCGGCAGGCGCGCCCGTACCTGGTGGAGACGGTGACATATGACGAGCACGCCGCGGCCAAGGCGTGGAAGGACGCCGCCGAGGCGCGCGCGCTGCTCGCCGCCGCCCACGATACGCTGGCGACAGGCGCGTGGGAGCCCGCCGCCATCGAGGCGGCACTCAAGGGGCTCGCCGAGGCGCGCGGGATCGCCGCCGGCAAGCTCTTCGGCCCGATGCGGGTGGCGCTGACGGGCGAGGCCAACAGTCCGGGGATGATTGACGTATTGGGTGTACTGGGCCGGGAGGCCGCGCTTGCGCGGCTGACGGCCGCACTCAACGACATCGATCGCCGGACTGGCCTGTCCTAACGACATGCGCGCGCCGCTTACACCCGTCGAAGAGCACGTCTATCAGTATCTGCTCGACCACCTGGCCGAGCATACGTTTCAGCCGAGCGTGCGCGACATCGGCCGGCACTGTCGCATTGCCTCCACGAAGAGCGTCACCGACCTTCTCGCGTCCCTCGAGACCAAGGGGTACATCGAGCGGCAGCCCGGGCGCTCGCGTGGCGTGAAGCTGTTGGGCCACACCGGCCCATCGGGGGTCATTCCGGTGCCGACAGTTCGTCTGGCTGCCGGACAGCGCGCGCCCGAGGCGGACGGGTTCCTCTCTCTCGACCGTTCCCTCGTGCCGAGCGCGGAGTGTTTCCTGGTGCGCGTGGAGTCCGACGACGCGCACGCGCTTGGGACCCGCGCCGGCGACTTGGCGCTGGTGCATCCCGTGGCGCGTTCGCGCGAAGGCGAACCGGTAGTGGTGCGAGTTGGCGCCGCGGCGAAAGTGCGAACCATGGTGCGCCGGGGACAGGCCGTGCTGCTCCACACGGGGAATGGGTCCGCCCCCACGGAACTCGGCCCCCACGACGACTACGCCGTGCTCGGGGTGCTGGCTGGGGTCATCCGGCCGCCGTCGCCCTCCGTGGACGCGACGGAGACCGTCGTTCAGGCCTAGGGCTTCACCGGCGCTGGCGGCGCCTCGCCCTTTGCCTTCTCCGCCGCCTCGCGGCGCTCACGATCCTTGCGCTCGCGCAGGGCCTTTACCGCCGCCCTGAAGTCATCGTCGCGCGCCGCGCGCGCCGCCTGCTCCTGAATCTGGCGGGTCATCTCGTTCATCGTGCGCTGGCGCTCGAGTTGGATCGGGTTGGCCTGCACATTGAGCGGCAGCAGCGCGAGCACCGCGGTGGGAATGGAGAACTTGCCTAGGCGAATGAACTGCTGATCCACGCCGTACTTCCGCCCCTTGCTGTCCGTCCACGTCCAGTCCCCCGGGGCACGCGCGGGAGGCAACGCCGCTAGCGAGTCGTTCAGCACGCGGATCTTCTCCGCGAGCAAGTCGTGCAGCGAATCGGCGCGCGTCTGCGGCACGCGCATTGGCGCGGCGACCACCGGTCCAGACGGAATCCACAGGCGGGGGTCCGTGTAGCTGGGGCGGATGCCGCGCGTGGGCCCGCCCTCGCCGATGCGTTCGCCCGTGCCGCCCTCCGGGGCGGCCACCGGCGCGGCCGGGGCAGCGGGAACGGCCGACGGAACCGCAGTCGGTGCGACAAGCGTGGGCGTCTCCGCAGGCCGTCCGCGATCGGGGCGGTCGTCGCCCCCCGCGCGCGCCGCGCGCGGCGCTCCCCCCTGTGGGGCGCGCGGCAAGGCGATGAATCCGATGCGCTCCACCACCACCGGCTGACCGCGTTCGCTGAACAGTTCGATCAGCACGCTCGGCACCGTCAGCACGCGCACCAGCACCACCCCGACCACCACGTGCAGGATGATCGAGACGGCGACGGCCGGCGTGCTGCGCGGCTGCCGAGGAATCACGCCTCGGCTTCCACCGGGTTGCGGACCGTGCTGTAGCCGACCAGCTCGACCTCCACCACATCGCCCGCCGCGAGCGGCGCGATGCCCGACGGCGTCCCCGTGGCGACCACATCGCCCGGCTCGAGCGTCATCACGTGCGAGATGTAGGAGAGCAGTTCGGGAATCGAGAAGGCCATCTCCGACGAGTTCCCCCGCTGCTTCTCCACGCCGTTCACACGCGTGACGACGGTGATGTCATCGAGCGGCGGGACGCCCTCCCAGATCGGACCGATGGGGCAGAACGTGTCGAACCCCTTGGCGCGGGTCCACTGGCCGTCGCTCTTCTGCAGGTCGCGCGCCGTGACGTCGTTGAGCGCCACGAGCCCGCGAATGCCGGCCACGCACTGTTCACGCGTCGCCTTGCGCAGGCGCGCGCCGATCACGATGCCGATCTCCCCCTCGAAATCCACGCGCTGCGACGCCTTTGGCATCACGATCGCGTCACCGACGGCGATCACCGCCGACGGGGGCTTGAGGAAGAGCAGCGGGGCCGACGGCACGTCGTTGCCAAGCTCCTTGGCGTGCTCGCGGTAGTTCCGCCCCACGCAGACGATCTTGCCGGGTCTGGTCATGTGCCGAAATGTACCCCGCGCGACGGGGAAAGGTGCAGTTACGGCTCGTGTTCGCCGTGCGCCGCGCGCCCGTTGGCGTAGAAGTCGCGCAGGGTCTCGCGCAGCGATGCCCACGGCGCCACGGCGCGCCGGGCGGGGGGGAGTCCCTCGAGGAGGTGCGCGCCATAGCCTTTCCGCAGGACGCGCGGATCGCAGAGCACGACCGCGCCGCGGTCGGCCGTGGAGCGCACGAGGCGCCCGAACCCCTGCTTGAGGCGCAGGGCGGCGTGCGGGATCATGTACTCCATGAAGCTGTCGCCGCCCGTCTTCTCGATGGCCTCGCACTGCGCGGCGGTCACCGGCTCCGACGGCACGCGGAAGGGAATGCGCGCGAGCAGCAGCCCGTGCAGCGCGCGGCCGGGGACGTCCACGCCCTCCCAGAACGACGACGTGCCAACGAGCACCGCGTTGCCGTGCTCGCGGAAGCGGCGCAGCAACTGGTCGCGGGGCGCCTCGCCGTGGACGAGCAGCGGCCAGCGCGACTCGACATCAAGCGCGCGCAGCGTCGCGGCGGCCTCGCGGACATCGCGATGGCTCGTGAACAGCAGAAAGACGCCGCCGTCGGCGACCTCGACGAGATCGTGCGCGGCGGCCAGCACCTGCCCGAAGTGGGCGCGCCCGTCCGTGTTGGGCGCGACGAAGTCGCTGGGCACGGCAAGCACGGCCTGCGTGCGGAAGTCGAACGGCGAGGCGAACTGGCGCGTCACCGGCTCGGTGCGATCGTCGTCGAGCCCGAGGCGGCGGGCGATGAAGGTGAATCCGTCGGCGGTGGCGAGCGTCGCGCTGGTCACCACCGCGGTGTCCAGCCGCACGAAGAGATCCTCGCGCAGGATGGGGGCGAGGTCGAGCGGCACGGAGGCGGCGCCGACGTTCCCATCGCCGGGACGCCGTTCGAGCCAGCGCACCAGTTGATCGGCGTCGCGACCAGCCCGCAGCGCGCCGCGCAGCGCGTCGCCGGCATTCTGCAGCCGGCGGGAGACACCGCGAATCTCGCCCAGCAGCGGCGCAAGCTCCTCGGCGCGCGACGGCTCCGTCTCGAGGCGGCTGCCGACCGTGCGCAAGCCATCCTCGAGCAGGGCCAGTTCGCGCAGGAGGTCGTCGAGGGCGGGGCCGAGCCCCTGATGCCAGATCGGATCGTCGTCGAATGCGTCGGTGAGCCGCACCTGCGGTTCGCTGCGCGCGGCGAGCCACGCGTCGAGCAAGTCGCAGACGACCTGCGCCTTGTCGCGCGCCGCGCGAGTGCCGTCCACCAGGCGAACGCGCACGAGGTCAAGCGACGCAACGCTCAGCAGGTCGGTGGCGCGGGCGAGTTTGCGCTCCAGCGCGGGGAGGAGCCCCTTCCCCTTCCGCTCGAGCCGCGCGAAGAGCCGTTGCAGGCCGCGCCGTGACACGGTGTGCCCGAGGTGGGCGGCCGCCGCGTCCTCGAGGTGATGCCCCTCGTCCACGACGAGTCGCGTGAACGGCGGCAGGACGGCGGCCTCGCTCCAGTTGCCGCTCGCGCGCCGAACGGCGACGTCGGCCATCAGCAGGTGGTGGTTCACCACCACCACGTCGGCCTCGGCGGCGCGCCGGCGCGCGGCAAAGACGAAGCAGCGCTCGAAATACGGACAGCGCATCCGCGTGCACAGGTCGCCCTCGGCGGCCACTTCGTCCCACAGCTCGCCGCGCGGCGCCGTCGGCAGGTCGGAGAGCGAGCCGTCGCGCGTGGTCGCCGCCCACGCCGTCAGGGCGTCGAGTTCGTCGGCCAGGGTCTCCTCGAACAGCGACGCACCTTCGGCGCGTGCGGTCTCCAGTCGCTGGAGACACAGGTAGTTGTGCCACCCCTTGAGCAGGGCGAATCGCACCGGCTGGTCATCGAGCGACTCGGCGAGAATCGGCAGATCCTTGCCGACCAGCTGTTCCTGCAGGGTGATAGTGTTGGTCGAGACGACGGTGCGTTCGCCGTTCGCCGCGGCCCAGCGCAGCGCGGGCACCAAGTACGCCAGCGACTTGCCGACGCCCGTGCCCGCTTCGAGCAGACCGATGCCGCCCTTGGTGTAGAGGCCGGCGATGGTCGCCGCCATGTCGCGCTGGGTGGGGCGATCCTCGAAACGCCCGAGGTGCGCGGCCACCGGTCCGTGCGCGTCGAGCAGGTCGGCGACATCGGCGGCATCGAGCGGCCGCTCCGGATCGGTGCGTGGCACTTCAACGACGACGTAGAGCCGCGTGGCGTCGTTGTCCACGATGGCAAACCCCACGCCGTCATCGTGCAGGCGCGCGGCAACCTCGAGATCCGCGTCGGACGGCTCCAGCACGCCCGAGGGGTGATTGTGCACGAGCACTTCGCCGCGCCGCGCGAAACCGGGCAGCGCGAGCACACTGCGGGAATCACCGCGCGCCACCGTCCGCGCCGACTGGAGCATCCCCGCGTCGTCCATCGTGCCCACGAAGCAGACCTCGCGCCCGCCCGCCATGTGAATGGCCGCGCGAATCGCGCCGGCCACGCGTGGGGCGATGCGCGACTCGCCGTGAGTCGAATTCCCTCTGTTCCCTGTTTCCTGCACCCGTCTCACGTCTTGTGCGGCTTCTTCTTCGCCGCCGGGAACAAGACGTTGTTCAGGATGAGCCGGTAGCCCGGCGAGTTGGGATGCAGGGCGAGGTCGGTGGGCGGCGCGCCGATGCTGTGCTGGGGATCCTCGGGATCGTGGCCGCCCAGATACGTCCAGGCGCCCTTCCCCAGGTCGCCGTGCACGTACTTCACCCACGGCGCCCCCTCCTCGTACGCCAGCACGGTGACCGACGGGCGGAGGACGCGGCGAGAGAACGACGTCGTGACGCCGTAGAAATCGGGGATGACACTGCGATGTCCCTGCACCAGCATCGTCGCCACCGGATCGAGCTTGGCGGAGAAGGCGAAGAGCTGGAACGTGCCGAGCGGCTGCCGGCGCGCCGGGACGTTCACCTGATGTCCGTCGATGTCGCTCATCGCGTTCACGCCCGCGGCCATCTCAAGGTGCGCCTTGCCGATCGCCATGCCGTTGGCCCAGTCCATCTTGGTATCGGCGTCCGGGTCGATCGGCGTGCCGTCGGAGTACGGCGCCGCGATGTCGACCCCCTGCGACGCCAGTGCGATCTCGAGCGTCTCGGTCGCGCCGCACATAGCAAAAAGGAAGCCGCCGCGTTCCACAAAGGCGCGAACCTTCGCCGCCACCGCCTTCTTCAACGACGGAACCGTGGCATGGCCGTGCCGGCGCGCCGTGGCGAGGTCGCGCTCGCGTTGCTCGATGAACCACGGCGCGTCGCGGTAGCTCAAGTACAGCTTGTTCAGCTGCCCCGTGAAATCCTCGTGGAACAGGTGGATCCAGTCGTACTGCGCGAGATCCTGCCCGAGGATCTCGTCGTCCCAGACGCGGGTGTACGGAATGCCGGCGTAGCGCAGGGCGAGCGTCACGGCGTCGTCCCACGGCGGCGAGTTCGGCGGCGCGTAGACGGCGATGCGCGGCGCCTTCTCGAGCGGCACCGCGTCGGCGTTGCCGTCGGCGATCTCCGTGCGCATGGCGTTGACCGCCGCGTCGGAGACGGCCTCGAAGGTGACCCCGTCAATCGCGGCACGACGACGCAGGAACGGCACATCAGGGAGCAGGAACGCCCCGCCGCGGTAGTTGATGAGCCATTCGGCGCGCACGCCCTCGGTGAGCGCGTGGAACGCGACGCCGTACGCCTTGAGATGATTGGCCTGCGCGTCGTCCATCGGCACGAGCAGCTGCTGCGCCGACGCACGCGCGGCGAGAAGCAGGGTGCAGAATGTGACTAGACGCAGCGATTTCAGCATTGGCCCTCGGAGAGTTCTACGGCCTTGCCGCGGATTTCGCGGATGAACGCGGATGAGCGCGGATACCGCTTGGAGCACCTCCTCAAAGGTAATCCGCGCCATCCGCGAAAATCAGCGCAAACTGCGGCCAGTCAGTTGCCGTGCATCGCCGCGCGTAGCCTAGCGCGGCGCCAGCCGCAGTCGGTCGAGCGCCGCGCGCGCCTGCGGCACGAGCGCGCTGTCCGGCCAAGTGAGGATCAGGTGCTCATAGCGCGCCGTCGCCGCGGCGCGATCGCCCGCCCGCTCGAGCGCCCGCGCCCACTCGAGGTCGGCGTCGGGCGCCTCGGGAGACGCGGCGAACTCGCCCACGAGCCGCCGCCAGAGCGCGAGCGC
>Ga0194120_10005642_pt1 | contig 18263 bp, 15 predicted proteins | sample TA2MahCa65mmetaG_FD_148642 | JGI IMG/M metagenome (GOLD analysis project Ga0194120, IMG submission 148642) | Freshwater microbial communities from Lake Tanganyika, Tanzania - TA2015019 Mahale Deep Cast 65m | ecosystem: Environmental > Aquatic > Freshwater > Lake | place: Tanzania: Lake...
GTGGAAGAGAACTTTCGCGCGACGAAGTTGATCATAAACGGCCTCAGCCTGATCGTTGAGGCGAACATATTTTGCGTCCCACAGGGCGATCGTCGGGAAGTCGGCCATCATGTTGGTTGGAATCGTCGTCTCGTTGTAAGTGACCACGGCGAGCCGAGAATTATTTAGACGCTGGACAAGGCCCTGCCCGCCCTCGTCAATTGAAACTGGATTGGAAAAAATTTTCACGATCTGATTTGCACCGACTCGGGCAGGTTTTCGGGTTGCGCTGGCGTTTTTAGGTCGAATTAAAGCGTTGGCTCGCACGCTTGTTTCAAGCGAGGAAACGAACTTATTCAGATTTTCGAAATATGAACTATTGGTTTGGACACCTAACATGCCAAAAATATCTGAATTTCGTGTCACCGGACCCAACACCACCAACAAATCACCTGTCGACTTCCGTGAAAATTCTTCGCCAACCAACTGAACGCATGAACCCGAAACGACTGAAGAATCAACTATCTTGCCCCAGGCCAGGAATTTGTCGGTGGTGGTTAGCTCATAAATCTCATTCCAACCGTTGAATCGAGATACCGAGTAGCCGCCGCCGTGTTGGCCGGAGAAAAGTTTGGTGCCATGTTGGGCGGCGAATGTTGCGCACCAAACTTTGAACTGTTCGCTTCTGGCGAGCAACGTGTTGGTGAAAATCGCCTTGGGCGCCCCGGACAACTGGTTATGTTGCGTGGCGACGGCGACGAGTTCTTTGTAGCCCTCGAGATAGATGCTCGGAATGTGGCGACCAATCGCCTGGTGCAAGAAGTGTTGAAAACTGCCCGGGTTGTGCCCAGAGCCCATGAACGTGGCGCGCAGATTTAGGTCGACGTCGTGTGCCGATAGTTTTGCGTTGAACCGCCACAACCGTGGCAACATTCCGAGACGCAAGTGCATCGCCACCAAGGCGAGTTTCTTTTGGACGACGCCCGCTAGAACAACTTTCGGTCGAGGCGAAAGTTTCGCCAGAATCGCCTCGAGTTTTGAACTTTGGGTCGGCTTTGGCAAGCCGTGGTTGATTACTTTGCGATACTCGGCGAGTTCAACGCTGCGCATCGGCGACAAAACCTCTTTGATGACTGAAACTTTGCCCGACGGGCCAGAGAATTCGACACGATTCAGGCGCGAAACATATTCGTACGCCTCGGCATAAGCGATGTGGTTCCAAATATCGGTGGCAAAAAGAAGCGAGGCCTCGTCGTGGGTCACGGGTGTCAACTCTTGCCATTGAATGTCGATTTTTGGGCAGATCAGCGCCCCGAAAGTTTCATGAACCTTGTTTGCCACCTTCCAGCGCAGATACCAAACCTGGGCAAATTGCAAAAACCACGCGCCACAGACGATGCGCCAATATCTCACGCTGTGTTTCGTCTCGTGCACTCGATTGAGTTCGCGAATCAGTTCTTGAAAAACCGCCTCGCTGTCGCGTTGAAAATTGGCGAACTCGGCGTCGTCGACTTCGCACAAAATCTCGGGGGATTTGACCAGTTTCAGTTCGATCGACGGTTCGTCGACGAAGACTTTTCCGTCTAACCCGATGCCGTCGATCACGACCGCCGATTTGACCGAACTCCACAACTCTGGAAATGGCGCGGTTATCAGATGAGTTTGTGTCACTCGACCACCTAAAAGTTGTGAACTATCAAGTGGAGACGATGGGAGTCGAACCCACGACCCCCTGCTTGCAAAGCAGGTGCTCTAGCCAGCTGAGCTACGTCCCCTTTTTGGCGAAAACACACTAACAGCGAAAAATTCGTTCTATCTCGGCGAATATCGAGGGGTATCCTCGCTTTATGAGCGGCGAACTTCTTTATGCATTTCGAATCATGCGTCTGCCGTTGCTCGACGCCGGCGGTCAGGCGATCGGCAAGATAAACGACATCATCGTCGTGCCGAGCCGCGGCACCGAGGCGCCAAAAGTTTTGGGCTTCGTCGCGGTGAGCCAGCGTCGCAAAATTTTTATCAGCGCCTCGCGGGTCAGCACGCTCGACAACTCGGGCGCGCAACTGAAATCGTGGGATATCAACCTGACGCCGTTTCGCACGCGTGCAGGCGAGCAACTCTTGGGCAAGGACATATTGGACAAGAAGCACGGCGACGAAATCGTCAGCGACGTCGCGCTCGTGCACATCACTGGCAAGACCTCTTATTGGCAGATCTCGAAAGTTCGGCTCTCGAAGCGTGGTCTATTGAACGCTCGGTCGGGTCATCGTCTTGTGGATTGGCAGGAGGTTGGCGAGTTGTTCGCTCCCGCGACGGCGATTGCGGCCGAGGCGGCGCGGTTGCGCGACATGCACGCCAGCGATGTGGCGACGATCATTCGAGCGTTGCCGACCGAGCAACGAAGGCAGCTCGCCGACGCGATGGACGACGAGCGACTCGCCGACGTGCTCGAAGAGTTGCCCGAAGACGAACAATTGCGCCTGATCGAGGGCCTGGACATGGAGCGACTCAACAGCGTTTTCGACGAGATGGAATACGACGATTTGGCCGACTTGCTCGGCCAGATGGGTATCGACCAGCGCACCAAGGTGTTGGCGGCGATGGACGACGACGACGCGGAAACGATGCGACAGTTGCTTTCTTATCCGAAAGGTACGGCGGGTTCGTTGATGACACCCGACATCATCGTGCTCGGCCCCGACGCCACGGTCGCCGACGCTTTGGCCCAGATTCGCGACCCGGAACGGTTGGTGTCGATCGCCGCGCAGGTCTTCGTCGCCCACGCCCCGCATGATCCGCCGACCGGCACGTACATGGGCGTCGTCCACTTCCAGCGCCTGCTGCGTGAACGACCGAGCATGTCGTTGAAGCAATGCCTCGAAAACGAGCCGACGATCGACCCGATGCTCGCCGATCGCGATGTCGCCGAACGCCTGGCGACATACAACATGTTGTCGGTGGGTGTCTGTGACACGCACGGTCGATTGTTGGGTGCCGTCACGGTCGACGACGTGCTCGACAACGCGTTGCCGGCCGACTGGCGACGCAAGGTAGTCGCCCAACTCTCGGCTGGTCACGACGACAAAGAGCCGAGCCGACTAGAAACGGCACGCAAGCCATGAAGCGCCGCGAAGATTTGGGTCGTCCGCGAAACCAGCCGAAGATCGGCGTGCAGTACAACCGCTCGGCGTTCGGACAGTTCGCCGAGAATGTCGCACGCCTGATGGGCACCGCGCGGTTTTTGGTTATTCAGTCGGTCTTGGTTTTGATTTGGGTGGCGATCAACGTGATGTTCATCTCGTTCAGGTGGGACAAATATCCGTTCATCCTGCTCAATCTGATGTTTTCGATCCAGGCCGCCTACGCCGCCCCGCTGATTTTGTTGGCCCACAACCGCCAAGAAAGTCGCGATCGCGAGCAGGCGCAAGTCGACCGCAATGTCGCCACCAGAACCCAGAACGACGCCGAGTTTTTGGCCCGCGAGATCGCCAGCGTGCAGTTGGCGCTCTCGAACGTCGTCACGACCGACGAGTTGCGCGAACAAATCGACCGCCTCAGCGAGCAGATCGAGAAAATTAAGAAAAAGTAACTCAGCAGTTTTTGCATCGACCGATCAGGTCGAGTCGATGCTGGGCAAGTTTGAACCCCGATTTTTTTGCAAGTCGCTTGAATGTCGCGTTTAGTTCAGCCTCGAGGTGATGCGGGATCTTCACGTCGCGCATTTCTCCGCACGATGAACACAGCATGTGGTGGTGATGCCCGAGGATGTCCTCGGTCAGTTCGTAGCGGCTCAGATCATCGGTGCTCGCCACGCGCTGGATGGCGCCGACATCTTCAAGCACCGACAGGTTTCGATACAGGGAACTTTGCGCAATTTCGTCGCGCCGCCCTTTGGTGTTTTTGGACCGACGCAAAATCTCGGTGATCGTCAACGGTTTGTCCGCGGTTTCAAGAAGCGAAACTATCGCCCTTCGCTTGTTTGAATAACGCTGCTTGTGTTTCGCGAATCTGCGCCCCACCTCGAGGTGCACATCGGGTCGTTTCGAGTTTTTGCGCGGGTCGCTGGCCGACATGCCCCATAACTTATCTGAGAATCGATGAGAATTGATTTCTCATGCGCGCACGAACGCGTGCGCCTGCACCCCCGAATGGATCACATCGTGAAGAATTTTTTCGTTGGGCAACGCCTGTTCTCCGAGCACTGTTGCCCCGACGGGTTTGGTGTCGGTTTGATTAAGGTTTTTGGCGACACAACCACCGACCGCTCCCGCGACCTGACCGACGCGCTCGACCACGCCGATCACTTCGACCCATCTTTGCCCGTCGCGAAATCCCCTGACCTCGACTCGCAGACCGCCCATGCCACCCTCGGCTTGCGGTGGGATCAATTGCGGCATGCGCGCAAAAACCCTGTCGCGACGCGTTGCCGACACACGGGCGGTCACACGATCGAGTTCGGGGAAAGCCCTTTTGATTAGTAGCGGATCAGGTAACTCGCCGCGATAACAGTCATATGCCCCGACCGGTTCGGGAAACCAGCAGAGTTCGCGACCGCTGCCCCCTGGTCGACGAATCCATTCACCTTCGTGCCAGCCGACCGACTGACCCGACAACGCACGATGGTGCTGTCGCGCACAAGCCGGGCCTCCGGTGCCGTGCAGAGCGACATGAACCTCGTCGACAGCATCGAACGATTTGCTCATGCTTCGGGCCAGCAGCCCGGACATGCCCGGCGACGACGCGGCGCCGACGACGAGTGTGACGCCGTGATTTTTGGCCAGCGAGTCGAGCGCGAGCAGGTTTGTGCAGTCTGAAACATCATCGCTGACGGACACGACCGAGATATTTTTTTCGATGAATTCGCGAGCGATGGTCGCATGCGGAGGCGGACCCGCCAACACGACGATCGATGCGGTGTTCAAATCGTTCTTGTTGGCCACCGAGACGACACGGTGTTTTTCGCCGAGTCGGCTCGCCAATCTGTTCGCGGTGGTTTTGTTCAAGTCGTGAACCAGAATCTTGGTCTGCGAATCAACCACGAGCGTCTCGACGACTTTGGTGCCGACGATTCCCGCGCCGAAAACGCCGATCATCGAACGTCTATTTCGGGTCGATGATTTTTCGCCAACCACCCTGTTTTATCGCGCCGACACCCTTGCCTTTGAAACGCAAAACTCCGGCGACCGCGCTGGCCACGCTCAATGCGAGCAACACTCGTCTGATTACTTTCATGCCCGTTCATTATGCTGCGAAAATTGATTGGTTACGCTGTTTGCAGTGAATTCTGCAGAAAATTCGAGCGTCGCGGCGGTCATTCCCACGTTTAATTCGGAAAAAGTGGTTGTTCGTGCGCTCGACTCGGTGGTAAATCAGAGTGTTCGACCCCGAGAAATTATCGTCGTCGACGACGCGAGCACCGACGGCACCGTCGAAGTCGTGCGCAAGTTTGCCGAACAACACACTGAAGTTGAACTAATAGTCAATGAGCGAAATCTGGGGCCCGGACCCACCCGAAACAAAGGCTGGAGTCTCGCCAAATCGGATTTTGTCGCGTTTTTGGATGCAGACGACAGTTGGCATCCGCAAAAAATTGAACGACAATTAAAATTTTTCGCCGAGCACCCGGGCGAGGTCGCCTGCGGCACAACACATCTAATCGCGGATCGCAACTGTGCGCCGACGACAATCAATGGCGGGGCAACGCAGATTTCAAGGTTTTCGCTGACCGACCTGCTTCGCCGCAATCGCTTCTCAACACCATCGGCGATGTTGCGCCAAGACATTACTCAGCGCTTTGACTCGAATCTGCGACTCGCCGAAGATTACCTGTTGTGGATGTCGATCGCCACCGAGCACGGCCATGTTTCGCGCATCGACGAACAATTGACGATTTTGCACAAACCTGAGTTCGGCGCAAAAGGCCTGAGTGGCAGGATGTTCGCGATGTTCGCCGGTGAACTGGGCGCTTTCGGCATTCTGTATCGCGAAAAAAATATCAAGGCTCCCGTTTTGATCGCCTGCTACCTGTGGTCGACGATCAAGTTCGTGCGGCGGTTGCCGCTTGCGGTGTATCGAAAAACTTTCGCCAAATGAGTGGGGCTAATTGGAGTCGAACCAACGACCTCATCCTTATCAGGGATGCGCTCTAACCAACTGAGCTATAGCCCCGATAAACCTCGAGGGCTAGCAAGGCTACAGCGCTGTATCGTCAGCCTCAACCGAGACGATGCGAACCTCTTCTTCGAGCACCGTCACCCGCACGCCACCGACCAGATCGGTGATCAGATTGAAAATCATCGCCAACAAGACCCACAAACCCGTGCCCAATATGACGCCGAACAAACCCAGGATCCAGAGATTTCCGAACAATTCGGAACCGTCGAATTTGAAAGTTTGCCAACCGAATGACTCCATGAAGTTTTCGATGTTGTCGAGCGTGCCGGTGGATTGGGCGACATTCCACAACAGCACCAGCGAAATCAGGGCGACAAAATAGCAAACGAGGTGAAAGACCAAACCGACCTTGAACACCGACCACGGGTCGATGTCGCGAACCACCCGCGTGACACGACGAACCCTGGGTTTCGACGCGCTTTTTTTGGTTGGCGAACCCATCTTTGAACTCACCTTTGCAGTGTAGGCACGACATCGCGACCCATCGACATCGCCACGGAGCCTCGCGCAACCTTGCGCACGACCACGACGACTTCGCATCGATCGGTCTTGATTTCTGACCTTTGCAACTCGCCGCCGTTTCGGCGGGCCATTTCTGCGGCGTGCTCGCGCGATTCGATTTCATTCTGTTCGCTGGACGCGCAGGCGAGAGCCGAAGCGTCGGCGGCCGACTGTGCTATCTGGGCGTCGAACAATCGGCCCGCGGTATGCACGAGGGCGAGCAACGTCGCGGACATCAACGCCAACGAAATCATCGTGAACGAAACGACCGAGCCGCGCTCGACAGAAAATCGCGACGACAAAATTATTCTTCGTCGCTGGCCAAAATCGGCGCGACGGACGCGACGACCTGACCCGCACCAAGGCTCATCACGCGCACACCCGTGGCGGCCCGACCCTGGCTGGAAATTTCTCTGACATGGGTGCGGATAGTCGTGCCCGCCGACGAAACGACGACGACCTCGTCGTCGATGCCGACCATGAACGCCGCCACGACCCGGCCTTTTTTGCCCGTGAGTTTGATGCCGATCATGCCCAAACCACCCCGACCCTTGCGCGTGAAGTTGCTGATTTGGGTGCGCTTGCCGTAACCCGACTCGGTGACGAGCAAAATCGACGAGTCGTCTTTGGCCACATCTACCGAGACGACCTCGTCGCCGCTGCGCAGTCGCATGCCGCGCACGCCGGCGGCCGATCGCCCCATCGGACGAACTTGTTTTTCTGAGAAACGAATCGTCTGCCCGCCCCGACTGACGATGAACACGTCGTCGGTGCCGCCGGTCTCGATGACGCGCACCAGTTCGTCTTTGGGTCGCAGTTTCAACGCGATCAGACCGTCGCGGCGCGAGGAATCGTATTCGTTGAACGCCGTCTTTTTAACCTGACCCTGTCGGGACACGAAAAACAGGTAGCGCGTGCCAGGGAACTCGCGGGTGTCGATGATCGCCTGGATCGTCTCGCCGTTTTGCAACGGCAATAGGTTGACTATCGGAATGCCCTTGGCTGTGCGTTCACGCTCGGGGATTTCGAGGGCGCGCAACCGGTAGACGCGACCACGGTTGGAAAAGAACAACAGGTATGCGTGCGAAGTCGTGAAGATCACGTTGCGCACGATGTCGGCATCTTTCATCTTTGCGCCCGAAACGCCGCGACCGCCCCGCCCCTGCGACCTGAACGAGTCGGCCGAAACGCTCTTGATGTATTGCGCCTGCGTCATGACGACGACCAGTTCGCGGTTTTCGACGAGGTCTTCGACGCTCATTTCGCCGACATCGGCGGTGATTTTGCAGACGCGCTCGGTGGCGAAAGTTTCGCGCACCGCGCCGAGTTCTTTGGCGATCACGGCCCGCAGTTTTTTGTCGTCGTTGAGGATGCTCTTCAATTCTTTGATCTGGGCCTGCACGTCTTTTTGTTCGGTCTCGAGATCGATGCGCGACAACCTCGTCAACTGGCGGAGTTGCATGTCGAGAATGTCGATCGCCTGCCGCTCGGAGAAACCGAACTGCTTGCCCATCAGCGCGGTTTTCGCCGCCGTCGCGTCTTCGCTGCCCCGAATCACCTTGATCACCGCGTCGATGACGTTGAGCGCCTTGAGGCGACCTTCGAGAATATGGTTGCGATCTTGGGCTTTCTTCAGGCGATGGTTGCTGCGACGCGTGATGACGTCGATCTGGTGGCTCACATAGCCCTGCAGGGCGTCGCGCAGGTTGACCGTGCGCGGTACGCCGTCGACGAGCGCGACCATGTTGACGGGGAAACTGGTTTGAAGCGTCGTGAGTTTGAACAGGTTGTTCATCACGACGTTCGAGTTCGCATCTCGCTTGAGTGTGATGATCAGGTTCGTTTCGCCACCGGAAGAGTTGTCGTTGACGTCGGCGATGCCGTCGAGTTCGCCGCCGTCGACGAGTTCTTGTATTCGTGCGGCGATCGCCGAACAACTGGCCTGATACGGCAGTTCGGTGACGACGATGCGCATCTGGCCGCGCTGACCTTCTTCGATGGCGACCTTGGCCCGCATTTTGATGCTGCCTCGACCGGTTTTATAGGCCTCGCTGATGCCGCTGCGACCGAGGATCAACCCGCCGGTCGGAAAGTCGGGGCCCTTGACGAACTTCATCAGGTCGCCCACCGTGGCGTCGGGATTCTCGAGCAGGTGAAGCGTCGCGTCGACGACCTCGCCGAGATTGTGCGGCGGGATGCTGGTCGCCATGCCGACGGCGATGCCCTGTGACCCGTTGACCAACAGGTTCGGAAACCGCGACGGCAAAACCGACGGCTCTTCGGAAGTGCCGTCGTAATTCGAAATCAGATCGACCGTGTCTTCGTCGATGTCGGCGAGCAATTGCATCGCCAACGGATGCAATCGCGACTCGGTGTAACGGCTCGCCGCCGGGCCGAAATCGGGAGACCCGTAGTTGCCGTGGAAGTCGATCAGCGGGTGTCGCAACGAAAACGGTTGGGCCATGCGCACCAGCGCGTCGTAGATCGCGCCATCGCCGTGCGGATGGTATCTGGCCATCGTGTCGCCCGTGACGCGTGCGCACTTGACGAACGGCCGATCGGGTCTGAAACCTTGCTGGTGCATGTCCCAGATGATGCGACGATGCACGGGCTTCAGGCCGTCGCGCACATCGGGCAAGGCGCGCGACATGATCACCGACATCGCGTAGTCGATGAACGAACGCTCCATTTCGTCTTGCAGTTGCACCGGTTGCACGCTCACGCCCGAAGCCAACGGCAATTGCGCCGATGCGGTTTTCTTGGCCGAGCCCTTGGCGCCCGACTTTGCGGCGACTTCTTTAGCGGGTTTTTTTGCGGGTTTTTTTGCGGCCATTTAGATTCCTGTTTGAGGGTTAGAAGTCGAGGTTGCGAACGTCGCGGGCGTTTTTTTGGATGAACTGCTTGCGGCTCTCGACGTCGTCGCCCATCAGAACACTCATTATGTTCTCGGCCTCGGCCGCCTCTTCGACATTGACCTGCAACAAGGTTCGGGTCGCGGCTTCCATCGTGGTGCTGCGCAACTCTTGCCAGTCCATTTCGCCAAGACCCTTGAGCCGTTGAAACTCTTTTTTGTGGTTCGGGTTGGCCTTGAGAAATTTGTCTTTCGCCGAATCGTCTTTGAGGTAAATTTTTTCTTTGCCGATCTCGGTCGAATACAGAGGTGGCTGGGCGATGTAAATGAAACCGCTTTCGACCATCGGTCGCATCTGACGATAAAAGAACGTCAGGAGAAGCGTTCGAATGTGGCTGCCGTCGACATCGGCGTCGGCCAAGATGATGACCTTGTTGTAGCGCGCTTTGTCGACGGTGAACTCGTCGTTGCCGACACCGCCACCGATCGCGGTGATCAAAGCCTGCACCTCGGTGTTCTTCAGCATTTTGTCGAGCCGCGCGCGTTCGACGTTGAGTATTTTGCCGCGAATCGGCAGGATCGCCTGGGTGCGCGGGTCGCGCGCGTCGACGGCCGTGCCACCCGCCGAGTCGCCCTCGACGATGAACAGTTCGCTCTCGGCGGGATTGCCGCTTTGACAGTCTTTCAATTTGTCGGGCATGCCCGCGCCTGAGAGGGCGGTTTTTCGACGCACGGCGTTGCGGGCGTTTTTCGCCGCGATTCGCGCCTGGGCCGCCGCCACTGCTTTTTTGACGATGCGGTTGGCCTCGGTCGGATTCTCGAGCATCCATTCTTCGAGTTTCGTGTTCGTCTCTTTTTGCACGAACGACCGCATCGAGACGTTGCCGAGTTTCGCCTTGGTTTGGCCCTCGAACTGGGGTTCGCGCAGTTTCACGGCGACGATGGCCGTCAAACCTTCGCGAATGTCTTCGCCGAGAAGATTTTCGTCTTTTTCTTTGAGACCACCCGAGGATCGCGCATACTTGTTGACCACGGACGTGAGCGCAGTCTTGAAACCTTCGACATGCATGCCGCCCTCGACCGTCGAGATGCCGTTGGCGTAACCATAGATACCCTCGTAATAGCCGGTGTTCCATTGCATCGCGATCTCGATGTTTTGGTCGGCCTCGCTGGCCTCGTAGTAGGCGACCTTGGTGAACAGAGATTCGCGCGAAACATTGAGGTGTTTGACGAAATCCACGATGCCACCTTTGTATTGGTAGGTGGTTTTGTCTTTTTTGCCCGAACGCTTGTCTTCGAACACGACCTCGAGACCGCGATTCAAAAAGGCGATGGTCTGCAGCCGCTCGAGAACCGTTCGTGCCACGAACTCGACACCCTCGGAGGCGAAAATTTCGGGGTCGGGATAGAAACTGATGGATGTGCCGTTGGTTTTTGACCCGCCCGCGATCTTTTGGATCTTGGATTTTGGTTTTCCGCCGTCGACGAACTCTTGTCGATATTTGTTGCCGTCTCGGTCTACTTCGGCGATCAATTTTTTGGACAACGCGTTGACCACGCTGACACCGACGCCGTGCAAACCGCCCGAAACTTTGTAGCCGTCGCCGCCGAATTTGCCGCCCGCGTGCAGAACTGTGAGAACTACTTCGAGCGCGCTCTTGCCTTTGTGTGGACCGGACGGATACGGGTCGACGGGAATGCCTCGCCCGTTGTCTTGCACTTCACACGAGCCGTCCTCGTGGAGGGTGATGATGATCTTGGTGCAAAACCCCGCCATCGCCTCGTCGACCGAGTTGTCGACGACCTCCCAGATCAGGTGGTGGAGGCCGCCCAAACCGGTTGAGCCGATGTACATGCCGGGGCGCTTTCGCACCGGGTCGAGGCCCTCGAGAACCTGGATATCTTTGGCCGCGTAAGACGCCGAACCGCCCTTGGCGGATGCGGGTTTCACCTTGGTTACGGCCATTTTTTGGGCACCTCTGACTTGGATTTAGAACTGAAAATTACGCTGTTTTGCGCGTAATTATTCTACTCTCTGGGTGTTGCCTCGACCTGATTTTACGCGGATATCGACACCGCTAATCGTGGTTCCTGTGGCGTGACTGAGCCGAGTGCAGACATCTCGCTCGAGAAACTTCATGTGTGTCGCCCAAGCGGGATCGTCGACCTCGATCAACAGTCTGCCGCGGTCAAGTTTGACGGGGGTCACATGCTGGGCGACCTGTTCGCCGACGATTTCACCCCACAAACCGAACACGCCGGAGACGACGTCGATGTTCGGCGAGCCGAGGTTTTTTAGCAGCCGATTCAACTCGTCTGACAGCCTCGAACCGGGGTCTTTTTCGAGATTTTCGTCGGGGTTTTCGTCGGTCATTTGGGGTGGCTCGCATCGCCTTTTTTGTCGGGTTCGGGCGCCGAGATTATCGTGCCGGCACGAATCTCGACTTTTTTAGCGATGTGTGCCTCGATCGGCAGGTCGGAAGCCGTCGTGATCAACACCTGCCCGACGGGAAAATGTTGCAGCAACGACCTCGCCCGATTCGGGTCGAGTTCTGAGAGCACGTCATCCAATATCAAAATCGGAATTTCGCCGACCTGTTCGCCGATGAAACGATGGACTGCCAGACGCAACGCCAGCGCCATGGTGCGCTGTTCGCCCTGCGAGGCGTGCGTTCGGGCGGGCAGCGAATTGATCGCGATCTCAAAATCATCGCGGTGCGGCCCGACCGTCGTGATGAAGCGGCGCAGGTCTTCGTTGCGTGATTCAACCAAGGATTTGGCCAAGCCGAGCGCCAGCCACTGCGGTGAATACGAGATTTTGATGTTGCTCGGGCGTTGAGCCAGCTCTTCGTAGGCGTGCACGACGAACGGCGAGAGTTTCTCGACCAACTCGAGTCGGGCCTCGCCCAACTGGGTGCCGGAAATCGCGAACTTTTCGTCCCAAAGATCGAGCATCGACGCGACCGCGGAGTTCAAACGACCCCCCGACTGTTTCAGCACGGCGTTTCGTTGACGAACGATTCGATCCACGTCGAGACGCAGCGCGTCGTATTTTTTCGCGAGAGCAACCAGCGCGTCGTCGAGATAATCGCGACGCAGATGCGGGCCGTTCTTGACGAGTTCAAGATCGTCGGGTGAAAACACGGTCGTGCGCACCATGCCCAACAGATCGCGAATCTTCGGCAATTTCGTGCCGTTGACCAGCACCTGGTTGCGGCCCTGGTTGGTCAACCGCGCGTCGATGGTTATCTCGCGCCCGTCGTCGTGCAAAACCCGCGCGCGGATAAAAGCCGTGTGGGTCGACTCGCGAATCATCGCCTCGGTCGGTACGCCCCGAAAACTTTTCATCGTCGACAAAAACCCGAGCGCTTCGGCGAGGCTGGTTTTGCCTTGGCCGTTCGCGCCGACGATCGCGTTCACGCCGCTGGTGAACGAAACCTGGGCGTCGGTGTAGTTGCGAAAATCGCTCAGGTGCAGATGCTGAAGAATCACGACGGTCGAGGCGTCGCCAAGATGCGGTTCAAACGCCCGACTTAGCTCGTCAGGCGTTGGGGCATCACGAGATAGAGATAGTTTTTGTCGCCCACGCCCCGAAGCACGGCGGGCTTGACCGGATCGGTGGATTCGATGGTTATCTCGTCGCCCTTGACCGCGTCGATGCCGTCCATCAAGTATTGCGAGTTGAAACCGACGGTGATTTCGGTGCCGTCGAGTTTGGCGTCGAGTTCGTCGACGACCTGACCAATGTCTTGGGTGACGACCGACAAACGAATCGAGTTGGACAACATCTCGAGGCGAACAGGGGTGGTTTCGCGGGCCAAGATTCGTGATCTGCGCACCGCTTCGAGCAAGGGTTCGCGCGCGGTGGTCACCTTGTTCGGATAATGCGCCGAGATCAACTGTTTGTATTTCGGAAACTCGACATTGAGCAGAGTCGTGGTCAGCGTCGCGCCGCCGACCTCGAAAGTCGCCCGGTTCTCGCCCAACGCCATGGTCATTGTCTCGGCGCCACCGATCAGACGCTCGAGTTCGCTGAGGGCGCGACCAGGCACGACTATTTCGGCGCCATGACCGAGCATCGTCGCACCCGGCAATTCGCGCACGGCCAAACGGTATGAATCGGTGGCGACCAGACAAACCGAGTCTGGTTCGGCGACCATCAGCACGCCCGTGAGCGCGAGTCGTTGCATGTCGCTAGACGACGCCCTAACCACTTGGCCCAAGGCTTCACCGAAAACTTTGGCGCTGATCGTGACGGGTTGGGTGCCCGCGACGAGAATGTTCGGAAAATCTGTGGCGGCGAAAGTGGGCACGGTGAATTGTGATTTTCCGGCCGAGACCACGACCTCTTCGCTCTGGGCATCGATCGTGACTTTTTCTTCGGGCATCGAACGCACGATGTCGCTGATCAGTTTTGCGCTCACGACCGCGACACCATCTTGGGCGCCGCCCACCGTGAGAGTCGAGCGCACACTGAGGTCGTTGTCGGTGCAGGTCAAAACAAGTGAGTCGCCTTTGACCGCCATGTGAACACCCGAAAGAGCCGGCATTGCGTTGTTGCGATTCGACGCGACTCGAGCAGCGGCGGCCAAGGCCTCTGTTAGCAACTCTCGTTCGACGCGAAATTTCATTGTTGATGCCTTCGTAATTTGGGTGTTGCGATGTGTGCGAATTGGGCGATTAATTTTGAGATTCTGTATATAAATCTAATAACGGTAATAAGGCCTGTGGATTGTGAACGATCGCGATAAAACCCATATGAAATATGGCGAAAGCCTGTGGATTTAAACCGGGTTATCGACACATCTTGCACAGAGGTAATTTGACCAAAAGTGGACAACCCAGCCCTATCCACAACTATTGCCCGCGGTTTCCACAGAGTTATGCACAGCATCATTCGGACGTCTTGAACTTTTTGATCATTTCGGTGACCTGCTCGTAGACCTGTTTTCGTTCTTTGATCACCCGTTGGGTCTTTTCGACCGCGTGAATCACGGTCGTGTGATCTCGACCCCCGAACAAGCGGGCGATCGCCGGATAACTGAGGTCGGTCAGTTCTCGGAACACATACATCGCTGTTTGTCGCGCCGTGACGAGGGGTCGTTGGCGGCTCTTGCCGCGTAGTTCTTCGACGCTGAAGCCGACAAAGTCGGCGATCTCGGCCAGCAGTTGTTCGTCGGTGCGGGGCTTGAAGGCATTTTTGGTCATCAGATCGGTTAGCAGCGATTTGGCCAACTCGACGTCGACGACGACTTTGTTCAGGCTGGCGTAGGCCACCGTTCGAATCAAGGCGCCTTCGAGTTCGCGGATGTTCGAGGTGACACTGCTGGCGATGAACTCGAGCACATCGCTGGCGATGCTGGTGCCGTCGCGCTCGGTTTTGTTGCGCAAAATCGCCAGGCGAGTTTCCATGTCGGGCGGTTGGATGTCGGTGATCAAACCCCAACGGAACCGACCACGCAACCTGTCTTCGAGCGTCGGAATCGCGTCGGGAACCCGGTCTGACGAGACGACGATTTGTTTGTTGGCCCCGTGCAACGAATTGAAAGTGTGGAAGAACTCTTCTTGCAGGCCCTCTTTGCCCTCCATGAACTGAATGTCGTCGATCAAAAGAACATCGACCTCCCGGTAGCGGCGTTTGAACGCGGCGATCGAGTTGTTGCGGATGCCGTCGACATACTCGTTCAAAAAAGTTTCGGTCGAGACATATCTGACCTCGAGGTCGGGATAATTTTCGTGCACATAATCACCGATCGCGTGCAACAGATGCGTCTTGCCGAGGCCCGCTGATCCGTAAATGAACAATGGGTTGTATGAGCGACCCGGGGTTTCGGCGACGCGCATCGCCGCGGCCAAGGAGAATTGGTTCGAGGCGCCCTTGACGAACGTGTCGAACGTGTAGCGCGGGTTGAGACCGATTGCCGCGCCCTTGCCGCCGCGACTGCGGGCGGCCGACTGACTCGGTTTGTCGCCAATCCTTGACGCCGAAGAGTGTTGCGCGGCGCTTCGTTCGATGACGATCGGTTCATTGAGCGCAACGGCGTTCTCGGGGGTCAGACGTTCGAGCACGTCGCTGGCCGTCGCGGTCTGAACGTCGACACGCAACTCGCGTCCCGAGGCGCCGACTTCGTCTAGTGCGCCGCGGACCAACGACATGTAGCGGGTCAAAATTCGATCGCGAACGAAAGTGTTCGGCACGCGCAAACGCAGGCTCATTTTGTCGTCGGCGACGGGCACCGCGTCGTTGAATGTCGAGAACCAGACGGCCTCAGAGACTTGACCGCGCAAAACTTGCGAGGTTGCCCTCCATAGCAATTCGTGTTCTGGGGTTGTTTCGACAATTTCGTTCGTCACTGAGATTTCTTTCGGAAAATATTTAACGGGGAAGCGAAAGTAGCAGGTTTTCCACAGGGAGCGAAATGCTGAGAATAGCCTTTTCGGCGTTGCCCCGGGCCCGGTTTCTCCCCTAGCCTGAGAAGCGATATTTCTTTGACGTCAGGAGTCGTGCGTGAAACGCACATTTCAACCCAACAATCGCCGTAGGTCCCGCAAACACGGGTTCCGCAATCGCATGAGCACTCGAGCCGGCCGGGCCGTGCTCAAATCCCGTCGGGCTAAGGGCCGTTACCGGCTCTCTGCTTGATCAGTCGCATTCAGACGCGACAGATCTTTCACCGACTTCAGGCAGAGGGCACATATGTTCGCTCGGGAACTCTTTGGTGCAGCATGTTGATCGATCGTGGTTTGGCCCAACCAGCCATCGCCTATGCCTTGGGTCGGCAGGTCGGCGGGGCCGTGCAACGAAACCTTTTGCGCCGACGGCTACGCGAGTTGTTTCGTGCCAAATCGATGCGAATTCTGCCGGGGTTTTATCTGGTAGGTGCCGCCTCGGGTGCGACAAAGTTGTCGTTCGTCGAATTGGGTCAAGAGGTCGATTCGTTGCTTGAGCGGTGTGCGCAAAAAGCCGAAAAATAAGGGGTTTTCGATGGAAAAATTGATGTTGCGGGCGATTGATTGGTATCAACGGGCGTTCGCCTATCGCCTTTCGCCGTGCCGGTTTTTTCCGAGCTGTTCGGTCTATGCCCAAGAGGCGATTCAGCTTCACGGGGCGCGTCGTGGCGCGATTTTGGCCGTTCGGCGACTGCTGCGTTGCAGGCCGTTCGGGCCAAGCGGCTATGACCCCGTGCCCGAGGCGCATGATTGCTCGAGCCATGATCAACACTTGACGGCCGGACACAACCATGTTTGAGCTCGCGGCGAGACTGATCGCCTATTTCTATGGGCTGGTGCCCGACTATTCGTTCGCTTTGGCGATGGTGGCCGTCGTGGTGATGCTTTTGATAACGCCGCTGACCTTGAAAAGCACCAAGGGCATGCTGGAAATGCAAAAACTGCAACCCGAGATGAAGCGGATGCAGCAGCAATTCAAGGGTGATCGTCAAAAGATGAACGAGGCGATGATGAAGCTCTACCAGGAGCACAAGGTCAACCCGCTCGCCTCTTGCCTGCCGCTATTGGCGCAAATGCCGGTTTTTATCATCATGTTCAACGCGATTCGTGGCTTGACGATTCGTGGCGACAACGGTTTGTTCACCCCGAAATATCTCGATGCCAACACGGACATCTACAGCTCTTTGGTCGGGCAGAGCGAGATGCTTTCATTGGGCGTGGATTTGGCGAAAACCCCCCTTCGGGCGATGCAGGACAATTTCGTCTCGGGTCTCGTTTACGCCCTGCTGATATTGCTTTTGGCGGGTTTGTATTGGGTGCAGCAACGCATGGTCGCTTCGCGCACGGTCAGCCCGACGATGTCGGCTGGGCAGGCCAAATTGCTGCAATACATGCCCGTTGCCTTCGCCGTGTTTCAGATCTGGCTGCCGACGGGCCTGGTGGTCTATTACATGACTCAGGCCGTGATTCGCATCGTGCAACAGCAGTACATCACGCAACGGTTCTACAAAAAAGACGACAGTCTGGGTCGGCAGGCCCAGGCGGCGAGTTTGGCGGCGCGCGAAATGAAAGATTTGCCGAAGCCGGAAAAGAAAGAGAAGAAAAACAGCGAGAAACCCGTCGACTCGAAGTTCGTCAGCAAGCGAGTGACGCCGCCAAAAAATAGTTCTGTACCATCTGTGTCCCGTCGTCCGAAACCACCGGGCCAGAATCGAAGCAAGTTCGTACAGAAAAAGAAAAAGCCGACGGATTGACCCGTCGCGAAAAATCGAGAAACATCGAAAGGAAAACGAATCATGGAATGGGTAGAGATAACCGCAGAATCAATCGAAGACGCAAAGGCGCTGGCCCTCGATCGTCTCGGGGTTGATGACGCCGATGCCGAGTTTGAGGTGCTTGAAGAGCCAAAGGCCGGTTTGTTTGGTCGAACCAGGGGTGAAGCCCGTGTTCGCGCGCGAATCAAGCCGAACTCGGTGCGAGCCAAGGCCGATCGTCGCGATCGGCGGGGTAAGTCGACGGCTGAGCGCCAGTCGAAGCCTCGTGGCGACCGCAATGACCGTGGCGACAGAAACGACCGTGGCGACAGAAATGATCGCAACGATCGTGGCGACCGTGGCGATAGAAACGACCGTCGTTCACGCGGCGATCGACCGCAACGCCAGTCGCGTGTTGAGCGTGAACCTCGTGAAGAGCGCGCACCACGCGAAGATTTGCCACCCGTAGATCCAAACACTGTGAGTGCTGCGGCGACCACATTTCTTGAAGGTCTCGTAGAATCGGCCGGACTTTCGGGCTCGGTGTCGTCAAAAGT